>ENA-OQCK01000118-OQCK01000118.1-human-gut-metagenome-genome-assembly--contig:-NODE-118-length-44325-cov-3.249876_pt1 | contig 44325 bp, 45 predicted proteins | sample MGYA00242498_ERZ504578 | MGnify/ENA primary metagenome ERZ504578 (study PRJEB26092, sample SAMD00036229) | human gut metagenome | host: Homo sapiens | study: EMG produced TPA metagenomics assembly of...
CACTGGCAGAAGAAAGAAAAAACAACGGTGTCCGCTCGCTTGATAACGCTACTGTATCTACCATTTCATCACACAAGGCCGGATATATCGACAAAGAAAACGAACTAATCGTCGGTCTGCAAACAGACGAGCTTCTGAAACGTGCTATCAAGCCTTTCGGAGGTATCAACGTAGTAAGCAAGGCTTGCCACGAAAACGGCGTGGAAGTGGACGACCGTGTGAAAGATATCTTCACCCACTACCGCAAGACACACAACGATGGAGTGTTCGACGTATATACCGAAGAAATCCGTTCGTTCCGTTCTTTGGGATTCCTCACCGGACTGCCCGACAACTACGCTCGCGGACGTATCATCGGTGACTACCGCCGTATGGCTCTCTACGGTATCGACCGACTGATTGAAGCTAAAAAAGAAGATCTGCGCAACCTCACCGGTCCGATGACTGACGCCCGTATCCGCTTGCGCGAAGAGGTGGCAGAACAAATCAAAGCCTTGAAAGAGATGAAAGTAATGGGTGAATACTATGGACTCGATTTGAGCCGTCCCGCATATACCGCCCAAGAAGCTGTTCAATGGGTATACATGGCTTATCTTGCTGCCGTAAAAGAGCAAGACGGTGCTGCAATGTCATTGGGTAACGTTTCTTCTTTTCTTGACATCTACATGGAATATGAATTGAGCAAGGGAACGATCACCGAATCTTTCGCACAGGAACTAATTGACCAGTTTGTTATCAAACTACGCATGGTACGCCATCTGCGTATGCAATCATACAACGATATCTTTGCCGGTGATCCTACTTGGGTAACCGAATCTCTGGGCGGACGCTTCAACGACGGACGTACCAAAGTGACAAAGACTTCTTTTCGTTTCCTGCAAACCTTGTACAACCTCGGCCCTTCACCAGAACCAAACTTGACCGTACTGTGGAGTCCCGAACTGCCGGAAGGATTCAAAGAGTTCTGTGCTAAAGTATCTATCGACACTTCTTCTATTCAGTACGAAAATGACGACCTGATGCGTGAAGTACGTCAATCTGACGACTACGGAATCGCCTGCTGTGTATCTTACCAAGAGATAGGCAAGCAAATCCAGTTCTTCGGTGCACGCTGTAATCTGGCAAAAGCTCTGTTGCTTGCTATCAACGGTGGACGTTGCGAAAACACAGGTACAGTCATGGTGAAGAATATTCCCGTACTGACCAGCGACACACTGAAATTTGAAGAAGTAATGGACAACTACAAGAAGGTTCTGATCGAAATTGCCCGCGTTTATAACGAAGCGATGAACATCATCCACTATATGCACGATAAGTATTACTACGAAAAGGCTCAAATGGCACTCGTAGATACTAACCCGCGCATTAACCTTGCCTACGGCGTAGCCGGACTTTCTATTGCGCTCGATTCATTGTCAGCTATCAAATACGCAAAGGTTACCGCCCGCCGCAACGATATAGGTCTGACAGAAGGTTTCGACATTGAAGGCGAATTCCCTTGTTTCGGAAACGATAACGACAAGGTAGACCACCTTGGCGTTGACCTCGTATATTTCTTCAGCGAAGAATTGAAGAAACTCCCGGTTTACAAGAATGCCCGTCCTACCCTCTCCCTGCTGACCATCACTTCCAACGTGATGTACGGAAAGAAGACAGGTGCTACTCCGGACGGACGTGCCAAAGGCGTTGCCTTCGCTCCGGGTGCTAACCCGATGCACGGACGAGATAAGAACGGTGCTATCGCTTCTTTGAGTTCCGTAGCAAACTTCGTTACCGCGACTCACAAGACGGTATCAGTAACACCTTCTCTATCGTTCCGAAATCATTGGGAGCTACCGAAGAAGACCGCGTTGAAAATCTCGTTACAATGATGGACGGTTACTTCACCAAAGGCGCTCACCACCTGAACGTAAATGTTCTGAACCGCGAGATGCTTTATGATGCGATGGAACATCCCGAGAAATATCCGCAGCTTACAATCCGTGTTTCCGGCTATGCTGTAAACTTCGTGAAGTTGAGTCGTGAACACCAACTGGAAGTAATCAGCCGTAGCTTCCACGAACGTATGTAATCTTATCTACTCTTATATGACAATAAACGTACATTCATACGAAAGTATGGGAACATTCGACGGGCCGGGTTTACGGCTCGTCGTTTTTCTTCAAGGTTGCAATTTCCGCTGCCTGTATTGCGCAATCCCGACACGATAGCCGGAAAAGGAGGTACACCTACTCCACCGGAAGAAATCATCCGCATGGCAATGAGTCAACGTCCCTTTTTCGGAAAACGCGGCGGTATCACTTTCTCCGGTGGAGAACCTACGTTCCAGGCAAAAGCGCTTGTCCCGTTGGTTCGCGAACTGAAAGAGAAAGGGATTCATGTATGTATAGACAGCAACGGCGGTCTTTGGAATGAAGACGTAGAGAAACTTTTCCAACTAACAGACCTCGTATTGCTGGATATTAAAGAATTCAATCCTGCCCGCCACCAGATGCTGACCGGAAGAAGCAACGAGCAGACAATCCGCACGGCAACCTGGTTGGAAGAGAACGGAAAACCTTTCTGGCTCCGCTATGTGCTAGTACCCGGATACAGCGATTTTGAAGAAGACATCCGACAATTGGGAGAAGCTCTCGGAAAGTATAAGATGATTCAACGGGTGGAGATCCTTCCTTATCATACTCTGGGCGTACACAAGTACGAAGCAATGGAACAGGAATACAAGCTGAAAGACGTAAAAGAAAATACCCCCGAACAACTTGAAAAAGCTACGGAGGTATTCAAAAAGTATTTCACTACGGTAGTAGTCAATTAATACGCTTTTTCATCCATTCAATAGATTTACGGTTGGTTTCCTCAAAACGCCAATGAGCGGAAACAGGAGTTACCACAATCGTTTTCGGGGCTGTAATTACATTCAACGCGGCCGTCACCGTGGTAGGCGGACAAGTGTTGTCATTATAGCCATACGAATAAAATCCCGGTACTTTAATCTTTTGAGCCAAATTAGCCACATCATAATAAGCCAGTGTCCGACAGGCAATGTCAATAGATACTGGCATTTTTTTCGTTCGGAAGCAGACAAAAGTCTCGGCCACCCTCCGGCACGTCCATGAAGAAATCCCGTCATATCACATAATGCGGGATAGAATGAATGCAGAAAGAAATGCAATACGTTCGTCAAAAGCAACAGTCACAAAACTCAGCGTCCCATCTCAACTTCCGCCCGAACTACGCTTATCTTTCCACTGGTCGGACCCACCCAAATAATAAAGACGACTTAGCGAGAGTAACCCAAGCAATATCCACCAATGTCGACAAGTTCATAGAAAAGTTTTTCATTAATATGTAAATCGGATACCTGCCTGTATATTAAAATTAAACGGATTTTCCTTGCGGATAGTCTGTACGCTCGAACCATCATCAAAGAAATAAGCAACACCGGGTTCCATGTAGATACCTATACGTTTCGTCGCATTTAACTGTACGCCGACTGCACCGGATACGGAGAATTGTAAAGGTTTAACAGTTTCCTTCTCGGAGCCTAGTTTTCCATACACACATTTTTCTATCATACCGCCGCCGGAAACGTAGAGAGTGACCAGTTTTTTATCCAAAAAGTTCCAGTTGGCACGCAACGGAATGCCGACATAATGTAGTTTCTGCTCCACTTCCTGATTGCCATCCGCCAGTTTTACATCCGAAGAAAGCAGTGTATAGGTCAATCCACTTTCAACAGAAAACCCTTTACCCAAGCTTTTACGAACAGACACTCCCACAGAAATAGGCTGATGATGCTTAATGTCAATCACCTGCTTTGCCTGACGCAGATAAGGTATACCGTCTTCAAACACCAATGTTTTATCTTCCGGTATATTCATCAAGCCGTTAGAAACAGCAGCCATACTTACTCGAGACAGATATTGGGTACCTCCCCCTACCTCCGTCGAAGCACCTCCGGAATTTCCGACGGCAAACCCCATTGACCAAGTTCCCTTTTGAGAAGATTTCTTTTCTGTCGGGATATGATATTTATCTCTACTCGAAGGACGGCGAGGTCTGTTGTTTCTAGGTTCTTCCGTTTCCAACGCTTGCTTTTTTTGACCAGCATTCGCGTCTTTCACTAGCTTTGTCTCCTCTTTTTCTCCATTATCAATCTTATCATCTGTTGCCGGAAACTCATCTTCATTCTGAATAACAGATTGATCGGTATACGTATTTTGTTCGGAAATATTGTGTTCTGTTTTCGCCAGTCTATCTGTCTTTAGCATAGGACGCGACACAGGATCTGCCGTTGCACCTTGCGCATCCGGCTGTTGCACCGCAGGCAATGCGTCCGGTACGGAAGCCAATGCAGGGGTTTGAGTATGACGTATTTCGTCAGCGGCAGGCGTACCCAGAAAATACAGGCTTACAGAAGAAACCAAAGCCAGTAATATAACAGCCGCAGCCGCCATCATCCATTTCCGATAGATTATATCTTCCTCTCCACAGGAGGCATAAGCTCTTTCTCCAGTTGTTCCCAACCGGAAGCCGGTATCGGCTCCGAATAATCTTCGAGCTTCTCCTTCAACTTATTCATCCATAATTCTTTCTCTTCCATATCTATCCATTATTCATTATCCATTCTTTTACTCTTTTTGCTAACACGCTTTTCGCACGAACAGTTGCGAAGCCGACGATTTTTCATTAATGCCTAATACCTGAGCGATTTCTTTGTGTGATTTATCTTCAAACGTATAAAGGTTAAACACTGTACGATATCCTGCGGGAAGTTCTTCGATAAACTGCATCAATACTCTTTGTGGTATCGCTTCTACATCCGAAACATCCGGTTCTTCGTACTTCTCGGGCAATTCTTCCAAAGGCGCCGACTGATTCATTACATCATTTTTCCGAAGATATTGCAAAGCCGTATTGACTATTACCCGCTCCATCCAGGCTCGTAAGGAGCCTTCACCTCGCCAGGTGAACTTGTCGAAAGAATCGAATATCTTTATAAAGCCGTCGTGAAGCAGATCCTGGGCCGTATCACGGTCGCCGGTATAACGAAGACAGATGCCAAGCATGCGCCCCGCATACTGCTCATACAGTTCCTTGCGGGCCTGATTGTTTCCCAGCCTGCATTGTTCCGACAACTCTAATTCTTCCATTCTCTTATACACGTGTTTATCTTATAAATGCAGCAAAGATAGAAATACTGCATAGAGAGAACAACTCTTTTAGTACTTTTGTTTCTTTAACAGATTCGAATGCAATATTTTCTGCCTCCCCGCATTTTCAAAATAAAAAGCAATTATATTATTAAAATCCATAACCTATTATGTATATGAAGAAATTAAAATTCATTACCTTAACTTTAGCTATCATAATCACCTTACCGATGCTGCAATCGTGCCTGGACGACAATGATCATCAATCGCGTTCATTGGTTATCAGCACTATCAACCAAATCAGTGAGGATAGCAAAGAATTTTATTTCACTTTGGATAATGGAAAGACAATGTTCCCGAGTAATTCGCAGGCATGGGGAGGCGAGAAATTTGAAAACGGACAACGTGCCTTTGTTATATTCAACGAGCTGGAGCAACCCGTAAACGGATATGACTACAATATCCAAGTGAGAGATATTACGAAAGTGTTAACAAAAGAGATCGTCACCATGGACGATGAAGAAAATACAGAAGAAAAGATCGGGGATGATAAAATAAACGCTACTTATATGTGGATTAGTAAAGATAAGAAGTATCTGACTATCGAATTCCAGTACTATGGTACCCATAGTGAAGACAAGAAGCATTTCCTGAATCTGGTTATCAACAATAAGGAAGCTGATTCCGCTGCCGAAAACGAAGATAATACCGATGACGAATATATCAATCTGGAATTCCGTCACAACAGTGAAAGAGATTCTCCCGACCATTTAGGCGAGGGATATGTATCTTTCAAACTGGATAAGATAGAAGAACAGATAGAGGGAAAGAAGGGACTGAATATCCGTGTCAGAACTTATATGACGGAATAAAGAATTATAAAGTACAATTTCCCTGATTTATTAATTCTGCGTGAAAAACACTCTTTTTTAATATAATATATTAATTACGCAAAAAGAGGGCGGTAGTTGTGAAACTGTCGCCTCTTACTTTTATTATATAAACAAGTTATTTCTTATCTCCAAAATAATTCCACACCACCGCACTCAAAGCAGCTCCCACAAAAGGTGCAATGATAAACAACCACAACTGTGACAACGCTTCGCCGCCCTGGAACAATGCCGGAGCAATGCTACGTGCCGGATTTACAGAGGTTCCTGTGATAGGAATACATACGATATGTACCAATACGAGAGACAAACCAATAGCCAGTCCGGCTAAATTGCCTGCCCCCTTCTTAGGATCGGTAGAACCCAGTACCACCAATACAAAAATAAAAGTAAACACAGCTTCTGCTATGAATGCCTGCAACATCTCTCCTTCGCCAAAGCCGTTCGACCCCGTAGCCGTAGGTCCATCATGCGCACCGGTAGACACCAAAGCAAAAAGAACAGCCGAACCGATAATGCTCCAATCACCTGGAAAATCATATACATTCCTGCATCTTTTCCGTTCATACGCCCGGTAAGGAACACTCCCAATGTGATGGCAGGATTAATGTGACATCCCGAAATTCCTCCGATAGCATACGCCATCGCTACCACTGAAAGACCGAATGCCAAAGCTACGCCGACCGTTCCCACGCCAGCACCTACTGTACCTGTTACACTACCGGCAAAAACAGCACTTCCGCATCCCATAAGAACGAGTACCATCGTTCCAATCATTTCTGCAATGTACTTTTTCATAACTATTATATAAATGGTTGATTTGCCAAATATAAAGAATTATCCCAAAGAAACAAAACGCATCTACCTAATTATTTGTATCTTTGCAGCATTTTTGAATAAAAGACTAGCAAATAAAATGAAGAAAGGACTTTTTTACGCCATATTGGCTTCTATCCTATGGGCTATTGTAAACCCGTTTATCAAACAAGGATTGAGCTATGACTTCACCCCTATGAACTTCGCCGGTATCCGCTTTACCACTGTTGGGATTATTCTTTTCGCTTATACCTGGCACAAGGGTATGTGGCGGGAAATCTGTCAACACAGTAAACTGTTCCTGAATCTGATTCTTATCAATATGTTTATGGGATATACTGCTTTTTACTTCGGTGTAGACTTTGTAAGCGGAGCTATATCGTCCATTATTATGGGAATGACACCTTTGATTAATGTCCTGTTAGCGCACTTGCTCGCAAGTAATGACAGACTGAACACTCATAAGATTATCAGTCTTATTGTCAGCCTCATCGGCCTGTTCCTGATTATCGGAATGGGAAGCAACGGTGCACCACTCGACTGGAAAGGAATTACGGGAATCGTACTTTTACTGTTAAGTATTATCTTTCAAGGGTATTCTGCTATCTCCGTTTCAGAAGACAAAGGAAAGGTGAATCCTATTTTCCTGAATGCGGTGCAGATGTTCTTCGGAGGTCTGCTTATATATATGGTGGGCTTGGGCACGGAAGGTTATCATTCTTTTATCGGAAAACCCGGCGGATTTTATGCCAGCCTTGCGATACTGGTATTCATATCTGTATTCGCCTTCAGCTTCTGGTTTATCGCCTTACAAAGCAAAGGCGCCAAAGTCAGCGACATCAATATGTGCCGGTTGATCAATCCGATTCTGGGTGCAGTCCTTAGCTGGATCATGCTCCCTGACGAATATCCGACTTTTAGTACCGTTGCAGGAATGGTCGTGATCGTCAGCTCCTTGATTATCTATTTCAAAGGGACCGAAATAAGTGAATGGTTCAAGAAAACAAAAGCCGGAGCATAGAACAAACTCCGGCAAACATAATAGTCCGACAAATATCAGTATCAGCTCACAACAAACATTGAATAGATTGTAATGACAACATTTCTTTAGGAACTGCCGCCTTTATTTCTTCTTTCAAAACAGATAAAAAGGCTGTGGCGAATAAAATCTTTATTTGTAGCCAGCACCACTTGCCTCGTAGGCCGAGGAATGGCAAACGAACGGACGAGTTGCCGTTGTTCCTCTGTCAACTGTGTCACTGCCAGTTCGGGAATAAAGGTAATCCCCTTCCCGCTTTCCACCATTCGCATAAACGTTTCCATACTTCCCAGCCGATAAGCCATTTGGCTGACTTTCACCGCTTCCATTTGGCAAAAACGAACAAGCTGGTCACGGAAGCAATGCCCTTCATCCAAAAGCCAGAGACGTTCGCCCGTTATATCGGAAGTACGGATTACTTCATGCTTGAACGACGGTTCTTTGCGGGATACATAAGCATAGAATTGCTCATAAAAAAGAGTTTCTTCGGTCAGAAATGAGTCTTCCAATTTGCTGGCTATAATTCCCGCATCCAGATCTCCGGCGTGTAATGCCTGCTGAATATCCTGCGTTTTCATCTCTGTGACGCGAATATCCAGTTCGGGATATTTCTCCATTAATTGAGGAAAGAAACGCGGAAGTAGGTATGGAGCAATAGTAGGTAATACCCCCAAACGAAAGACACCTGACAACGACTGCTTATCTTCACTGATAATATCTTTCACTTGGGCCGCCTGCGCCAGAATCACACGAGCCTGGTCTATTACTTTCTGTCCGATAGTTGTCGGGCAAACAGGTTGCACTGTCCGGTCGAATAGCTTTACGCCCAGTTCATCTTCCAGCTTCTGAATCATTGCACTCAAAGTCGGTTGTGTCACACGGCAATATTCGGCTGCCCGTGCAAAATGTCTGAACTGATCAACAGCCAATATATACTCCAATTGTTGTATTGTCATCTATCAAATCATATTAAGTCATAGATTTCTTCTATGCAAAGATAGAAATTTTCAGTTTGACAACAAGCATTTTCCGCCTTATCTTTGCAATACAGAAAAAGGAAACAAGTATAAATCATTAAAAATAAAAAGAATATGAAAACTTTAGAACTTATCAAATTGAATGAATCAGGAGCAAACAACGTAGTAGTATCTTTGCAACAACTCTTAGCTGACTTCCAAGTGTATTACACTAATCTCCGTGGTTTCCACTGGAACATCAAAGGACACGACTTCTTTGTTCTCCACAGCCAATTCGAAAAAATGTATGATGACACTGCTGAAAAAGTAGATGAAATTGCAGAACGTATCCTCATGCTGGGTGGCACTCCTGCCAATAAGTTCAGCGACTACCTGAAGGTTGCCAATATCAACGAAGTAGATAAAATAAGCAACGGCGAACAGGCACTAAACAACATCCTTCAGTCTATCAGCTATCTGATCGGTGAAGAACGAAAAATTCTTTCTATTGCATCACAATCCGGAGACGAAGTTACCGTTTCGATGATGAGCGATTATCTGAAAGAACAGGAAAAATTAGTTTGGATGTTGACGGCTTATAATAGCAAGTAACTTGATAATAAGGATTTAAGTTTTAGGTAAGAAAGAGAGAAAACCTCCATAACAAGAGGCATTCTCCCTTTCTTTATTATAAGAAATCGTCAAATAAACACACACAGATCGCAGAAAATATGAATCTCAGCGTGAAATCTATCAACCGGTACAAACAAAAAAACTATGGAACTTTTGCGAAATGAACTGAAAGACTACTTACCGTTGTTCCTCCTGTTGTTATTACGTGCATGATTTCTCCTCACTCCAGATATATGCTTATCTTCTGAGAAACACCCGCATCTGATATGTATTATCCCTATTGTTTATACGACTTTGCCTAACAGTTAGCAAAGGCTCACTAATGTAAGCAAATAGGCTAACATCTATGAATAAATTAATTCACGGCTGTAAACAATCTTATTCACTAATGTGAGCCTTTACAAAACAAGAAGTACTTGCCTAAGAATCCCTAAGTATTTGCGTATTATATACAAAGGGAAACAGGGCAATCCCACCGGAATCTGGACGAAGTACTATGAGGGTAAATATATACTCTCAGGCAGCTATCAGCAGTTACCCTCATAGCTACAAGTAGGATGAATAAAGAGATTGTGCCAATTAGTGAGGGTATGAGGGTAAAAACGTCACTAACTTTTTTCCGGCTAAGTCGGAACATTCCGCGCGATTGACCTTTCCGTTTCCCGTTTGCGGTATGCAATCCGTTGTCAGAATATACTTGGGACGACAATAGGGTGTCAATATTGTCTGTAACCTGTTTTCTATTTCTTCAGTATCCGCCCGTCCTTCTATCAATAAGGTCACAGCCTGTCCCAATCGTTGGTCGGGCACTGAAGTAATGACAAACGGTACGGAAATAAAAGGACGGAGCAGCTTCTCTACTTCTTCCGCCTGGATTTTTATTCCGCCACTATTGATAACATTATCCTTGCGCCCCAGGATAATGAAACCTTTATCGGGATAGATTCGTGCGATATCATTCGTCTGTAATACTCCGTCACAAACCAAAGGGGCGTCAATCACCAACGTGTTTTCAGGAGATAAAGACAGATTTACCGAAGAAAACGGGTAATAACGTTCGAAGCAGCTGTTCCGTTGAGACGGCGGAGGGCGATATGAGACAAGGTTTCGGTCATGCCATAAGTAGAATAGACAGCTCCCGGAAGTGACTTTATTTCTGTTTCCAAAGCCTCATCGATCGCTCCACCACCTATGATCAGAATCTCCGTTTGCTTGAGTCGTTCTTTTTCTTCAGGAGTCTGAAGAGTATTATAAACTTGCAAGGGAACCATTGCTGCAAATCTCAAAGGCTGTTTCACATCCGACAGCGGATGACCGGAAGCGGGACGCACAATGAGATCCAGTCCCGCAACCAAAGCACGCACCACCAACATCATTGCGCCGATATACCGGAGATTCATACATAACAATGCCGATTCTCCTTGCTTTAAGTTCAGAAATTCACAAGTCAAGCGTGCACTTTGCATCATTTGGTCTTTACGTACAATCAGTTCTTTGGGCGTACCTGTGGAACCGGAAGTATGAACTGTTATGACCGGAGAATCATTAAACCACTCATTCAGGAAAAGGTATAAATCCCATAAAGCAGAAGGAGTATTTTCTGCTCCTTCTGCTATAAACCGGGCTATATCTTCAGGAGTATATTCTTTTCCTTCCAATAGCAAATGTTGTTGTTGTCGGTCGAATATCATCGGATATTATTAAATAGCATCATTACAAAACCACAGGCAATCTTTTCTTATTTCAAGAGGCATTTCTACATTATCCGTAAAAAGCAATCCTGTTCCCAAGCCCTGCGGTAACGGATTATCAAACGTAGCACACCACTGGGCGATAGCGTTCAGCCCGATATTCGACTCCAGAGCGGAAGTAATCCACCAGCCAATCTGCCGTTTCTCCGCCTCGGATATCCATTCGTTTCCTCCGCATACTCCTCCATGAAGGGAAGGTTTGAGGATAATGTATTGCGGACGAATTGCTGAAAGCAGTTTTTGTTTTCCTTCCAGTGTATTGCATCCTATGAGTTCCTCGTCCAAAGCAATCGGTAAGGGAGATTCGGAAGTGAGGCGTGCCATTTCTTCCCATTGCCCGGCACGGATAGGTTGTTCGATAGAATGTAAGTCAAGTTCGGACAGGCGTTTCAGCTTTTCCATTGCATCCACCGGAGAGAAAGCACCGTTGGCATCGACACGCAGTTCGATTTCTTTAGAGGAAAAGCGGGTACGGATATGACGAAGCAATGCCAATTCTTCTTCAAAGTTGATAGCACCGATCTTTAGTTTGATACAGCGGAATCCGGCCTCCATTTTCTTCTCTATCTGGGAAAGCATTTTATCAAAGTCTCCCATCCAGATAAGCCCGTTTATCGGAATCCCTGCCTCACCACGCGAGAAAGCCGTATCGCATAATGCCCAACTTCCTGCAAAGAAGTGCCGGATAGCCGTTTCCAAACCAAACAGGATAGAGGGATAATCACACAAAGAGTCTACATCCAGCCTTCCCTGCCGTTCTTCCAACCGACAACAGGCTTTAGCCAGGATAACTTCATAATCGGGAAGGTCGTCACAACTCAATGCGGGCAAAGGCGCGCACTCTCCTATCCCTACCCTACCCGGAAAATCAGGAGACGTCAGATGAAGATACCAGACTTTACGTGTCGTATATATGCCTCGGGAAGTTCCTGCCGGTTGCCTGAAATGAAGCAACCGGGGAATAATTTCTACTTTACAGTCCATTATGAATGTCAGGGGAACTTAGGATATTGTTTAAAGTTCGGTTTGCGTTTTTCCAGAAACGCATTCTTTCCTTCCTGAGCTTCATCCGTCAGATAATAAAGCAATGTGGCGTCACCTGCCAGTTCCTGAATACCAGACTGGCCATCCAGTTCGGCATTCAGTCCCGCTTTAATCATGCGCAGAGCCAACGGGCTGAGCAACATCATTTCTTCCGCCCACTGCACATATTCATCTTCCAGTTGTTCCAACGGGACTACTTTATTGACCAGTCCCATATCCAGAGCCTCCTGTGCAGTATACTTCCGGCAAAGGAACCAAATCTCACGCGCTTTTTTCTGTCCTACCACCCGCGCCAGGTAAGAGGCTCCGAATCCTGCGTCAAAGCTGCCTACACGGGGACCGGTCTGTCCGAAGATGGCATTTTCCGAAGCAATGGACAAGTCGCAAACCACGTGAAGCACATGGCCACCACCGATAGCAAATCCGTTTACGGCGGCAATCACCGGTTTCGGGATACTGCGAATTTGTTTCTGTACGTCCAATACGCTCAGACGGGGAATACCGTCTTTACCAATGTACCCGCCACGTCCTTTCACATTCTGGTCGCCTCCCGAACAAAATGCTTTATCTCCGGCTCCGGTAATTACAATCACATCAATGTCCGCTTCTTCCCGACAGATACGCAGTGCGTCGCTCATTTCAGCAGTTGTGGTCGGAGTGAAAGCGTTCCGATAACGTTCACGGTTGATAGTGATACGTGCAATCCCATTATAGTAATCAAAAAGAATATCCTCGTATTCTCTAATGGTAGTCCATTTTCTTGGTGTAGACATAATCTATTTTTGTTTTAGTTGATGATAATAATTTTTCAGCATGCGGGCATCTTTGTTTTTGTTGGTAAACACTTCCAGCAGCAGAGGACGTTCCTTTTCTTCCGGTTGGGTGAAGATTTGCATGGTTTCTGCCAGTTCCGCCTCATTCTCTGCTTGCAGATAAAGAAATCCGCGTTCTTCCGCCCAGCCTTTGGCAGAGGTTTTATGAACAGCAGCAATGAATTTATGGGATGTCCCCGACATATCCAATCCCCGCAACGTATGGAAGATTTCCCCTCCTCCGTTATTCAGCAAAAGGATGCGCAGATTGGGACGGACATTCACATTCCACAAAGCATTCATGTCATAGAAGAAGCTCAAATCCCCGATAGCTATAAAATTCAGCTTGTCGGAAGCAGCCGCATAACCGACAGCAGTAGAAAGCGATCCTTCGATACCACTCGTCCCCCGGTTACAACAGATTTCGACAGTGGAAGGAACGGAATACAACTGTGCATAGCGGATCACGGAACTGTTCGCCAGATGAAGCGCACATGATTCCGGCAGGCCTTTTATCAATGCACCGACAGCCGCCATTTCCGAATACGCAAAATCGGGTTCGGGGATAATCTTACAATAGTTTTCCCACACACGGGGATATTCCGGTGTACGGTTGTCCATCAAGCTTGCTATTTTCTCCAGAAACTCAAACGGGTCCATTTCAATGACTGTTGTCAATGCTCCGTAGAGGTCGACTATCTCACCGTCAGGAGAGATGTGCCAATGTTCTTTGGGCGGATGTTGACGAAGGAACTTCTTCAGTTGTTTGGAAACAACGTGCCCGCCATAGGTAATCAGTAGTTCAGGAGTCATCTGGTCTATCTTCTCCTCAGGCATTGCGTAAATCGCCGCATCGAAGTTTTTCACCGGAATGCCGGGTACGGTTTGATTACCGATATGTTCCGTCAACCAGGCAAAGTGTTTATATAATAATTTGGTATGTTTCTTCTCGAACAGATAGATAAGATTCATCTGACCGACAATAATCATTCGTTTCTGATATTTATTCATCCGGTCAATGAGGTCATTATAATCGCGGTCATACACGTTCAACCCCTGATAACGGGTGATTACACGCACTTCCGGCAATGCGTCCGACGTAAACTGAAACAGAGGTTCGGAAATAGGAACGTTGATATGTACCGGTCCTTTCCCATGATGTTTCGTTTCCAACAGGGCTTCGTTCACCAGACGATTGCAATACCATTCATCTTCTTCCGTATGAATCTCCGGGAGGTTGACCGACTTCTTGACCAGATTCTGAAAAACACCGGGTTGCGGCAAGGTCTGTCCATCCATTTGTCCGATCCAGGCAGCAGGACGGTCGGCAGAAATAACCACCAGAGGAACATTCTGATAAAATGCTTCCGCCACAGCCGGATGAAGATTGAGCAACGCCGTGCCGGAAGTACAACAGACGGCAGCAGGTTTGCCGCCATTCAAAGCCAGCCCAATGGCAAAATAGCCCGCACTCCGTTCATCCGTCACCGGATAACAGGTAAAGTTCGATGATTGGACAAGGTATGCACGAGAGGATATTACGACTACCCGGACATAACACGACTTTCGTTATTCCATGTGCTTCGAGAAGCGCAACCAGTTGGAGTATGTTTTTCTTGTCTGTATACATAGTGCAGTGATAAGTTGTAAGTTATATATTATGAGGTGATAGGCTGTGGGTCGTGCAGAGAAGCAGGTACAATAATCCGTCTCATGGTTTGCAACTTCTTTTCCGTTTCCAGCCACTCATCGTTCAGCTCCGAGGAGGCCAACAGTCCGCCACCGGCATAGAGAGTGAGTTGTTCTTCTTCGATGTGCATACAACGAAGATTGACGTATAAGTCCGTACGCCCATCCGGGTCGAGCCAGCCGATAAAACCGGAATAATAACGGCGGTCGTAGCCCTCATTTTCCAGAATAAACCGATAGGCTGTATCCTTCGGCAGTCCGCATACGGCGGGCGTAGGATGCAACACTTTCAGGAGGTCACCCAGACCTTTATTGTCTTGCAGAGAGAATCGGAAATCCGTTTTCAGATGCGACAAGGCGCCGGCATAAGCAGGATAGGGTCCGTTCTCCGTCGAATGAATCCCTAATGAAAGGAGTTGGCCACGGATGTAAGAGGAGACGTATTCCTGTTCTTTCCGATTCTTCTCATCCCAGACTTGCGGCAGTTTGCCGTCTTGCAGAGGTTGGGTTCCGGCCAATGCTACCGTATGCCAGTCGTCCTTTTCGCCCGACAAGATGATTTCGGGCGTACTTCCCAACCAGATACCTGTTTGGGGAGTATAACATAAGTATATATAGGAATGGATATAGCGTTGGCAAGCCGCGCGAAAGGCTAATGAAGGAGAAAATGCCGATGGTTTTCCGATAGTAAGTTTACGGGAAAGCACCAGTTTTTCAAAAGTCTTATCACGTAAGGCACTGATAAATGTACGAAAACACTCCGCATATTCCTCGGAACAGGAGGGATAGTCGGTTGACGGAATATCCCGCGGAACGGCGTCCGCATCATCTACAAGAAGCAAAGGTTGCCCCGGCCCATTCGATTGAATCAGCAAAATGGGACAAGTCTCGTTAGGTCGGAACGGAGCAATCACAAATCCTCTCTGCCCGTTTAGTTCCTGCAAATCGTATATCAGACGGACTGCCCCCTCCTCCTGTGTCACCAGGCACGGAATTTTCTCCCCGGGAATACGATAAACGGCAAACGGTTGCTTCCGTTCTATAAATGCATCAATAGTTGTCAAGTTACTTATTTCTTCGTCGGTTATCTTTTTTTCATCACACTGTTGACTACCCGTATGGAAGACACCAGTTTGTTGGTTGAAGTAAATACGTCCACATTCCATACATGGGACGAACGTCCCTTATGCACGATTGTTGCTACCGCACGCACCGTGTCTCCTTCGTGTGCAGAAGATATGTGGTTTCCGCTCACCTGCATTCCCACGACAATCTCATCGGGCTGGCAAAGAATCATCGAACCTATCCGGCAACTGTCTCCGCCAATGCAAGACTGGCTCCGCCATGCAGAATGCCGAACGGCTGACGGGTACGGTGATCTACCGGCATCGTCGCTTCCACACGATCTTCAGCGGCATACGTATATTGGATTCCTAAATTTCCCATTAAAGCGTGACGCGCCTGTGCATTCAGTTGGTCGAGAGGTATCTCCGCCGCACGCACTTCAGCTATAATTGCCTTTTCAACAGCAATTGCCACTCCGTCTTCTTCATTGGAAGCAGTCACATAGTCAGCACAAATCTTCACGGAATCCTGCGAGTGTCCCATAGCTACGCCGAGTCCGGCCAGTTGGATCATTGTCACATCACATACTCCGTCGCCGATAGCAATCACTTCTTCCCGCTTCACGTCCAGTTCTTCCAACAAAGCTCCCAAAGAGTTGGCCTTATCTATGGCACAAGGAACGACTTCCAGAAAATATGGCTCGGAACGGAAAACATCCAATGCTCCGTTCAGTCTTCTTTTCCAATGATCTTCCAGACCGATCAACGCTTCTTCATTATCGCTGACCAACATACACTTACAGGGTGCAAAATCAACAGCGGCAGAAAATTCCGTTTCCTCGATTATCCGCAGATTATTCAGCCGGGCTTCATTTTGAATATGTTCATTTTCAGGAGAGTCCGTAATAATCGTATCATCATGATAAGTGAATAAGGCAAAACCGTTTTTCCGAGCTTTCTTTTCCAGATACGGCAACATCTCCGGATTAATCCGCCGTTCGAACAGGATTTCCCCGTTCTGCGCATTTATAATCTGGCAACCATTATATGAAAGAATAAAGCCTCCATAGTTTCCAAGTTCGAGTGATTTGGCCAGTGGCATTAATCCATAGGTAGGTCTGCCGGATGCCAATACAATACGCACTCCCATTTGCTGAACTTTCAACAAAGCCGCTAATGTACGCTTACTAATTTCTTTCGCGTCATTAAGGAGTGTTCCGTCTACATCAAGAACCAATAATTTATACTTCATGATTACACGATTTTGATTTAGATTACAAAGGTAGGAAATTGAGTGAACGACAGAAAGAGTAAACAGATAAAAATTACTTTAATTTCACTCTTTCAGATGCATTTCCAGATAATCCCGAAGTATCCGGGCATGATTATAGACAGGTTCTTTAGACGCATACAGCAGTGTGACCACCGGATGAGGTCTGATAAGAATCAGGAAATCAGCCATTGCGGGAGATGCGGCCAGTTCTTTTTGATATTGCATGACAAAGTCGTTCCAATGCCCGGGAATATCTTCGTGAAACCATTTGCGCAAACTAGCGGAAGGTGTTATATCTTTCGCCCAATAATCGTATTTCAGCCATTCTCTCTTCATTCCTCGCGGCCATAGTTTATCTACCAGCACCCGATATCCATCTGCTTCTGAAAAATCTTCGTAAACTCGTTTTATCCTAACCTGTATCATTCTTAGTTTATTTAGTTACTCATAATAATAAACCGAGAAAGACGAAAATTGTTTAACCGAAGGATGTCGATAAAGTTTTTTAAAGCGACTCTTGCGCTTTTTTAAATTCATAAGGAGTCATTCCCGTTTTCTTCTTAAAAAGACTGTATAATATCGGAGCACTATTAAACCCAGCTTCATCTGCTATCGCGCGTATCGTATAGTGCGGATGTGTTTTTAGCAGTTGAATAGCATAATCAATACGCAACTCGTTGATATATCCGTTAAAATTAGTTCCGGTACATTCTTTTATCATCCGGGCAAAACGCGCATTGTTCAAATGAACGATTTGCGCCAAGTCTTCTCTCGACAGTTCAGGAGAAAGATACAAACGATCTTGAACAACGATGCGATTCAATTCTTTAAAAATCTGTCTATTCTCGGCTTTTTCCCCGCTTGCTACTTCTGTGTCATCTTCGTCCGAAGACTCACACTGTTCTTCTTGTTCCTTCTCGAGCAATCTGTCTTCCAGTTCTATTTCTGATGATATAGCGAATTGCTCATATTCCTCCGACTGCTGATCCCTTTTTTCCTTATCGCAAGTTTCTCATTGATCAACTTAGCCAACATTCTGTTTTTATATTTAATCGTTTTATTGAAACGCCACAGACGCCATAAGATAAACAAGGTCAGCAGAACGATACAGACCATGAAAGCAAGTGAGATATTCTTTATTCTTAATTGGAAAGCTTGTTGGGCAATGTATTCTTCTTTCTCAGAAGCACCGTACATCGCGTTCAACTCCAATGCCGCATTGTTTCTATCTCTACAATTAATGCTGTCTGTTATAGCTAAGATAGTCCCACGGATCGCTGCAGCCTCTTTATAGTGGTGCATACCCAGATAAGCTTTCACCTCATGTTGAAGAACAGTCAGATATTGTTCATTCAAAGTATCTTGTTGAGTTCTCATCCATTCCTTGAAACCCTTACATTTCTCAAGAGCTTTCTCATACTGTTCGGAAATCATCAAATAAGGAACAGAGTACATTTTTCCGTCCGGTGTATGAGATTCTTTCTTCGACAAGTATTTTTGATAATATTGTTCCGCCTGTGCATTCTTTTTCTCTACATAATAAATATAGGCAAGTTTTGCATACAAATAACTATATTGTCCGTCCACATAACCTTCGGGTATTTGAGGTAATGCCTCCAGCCGCTTTATAAGCTTTTCACGCTCAAAAGCAAGTTCCAAAGCCTCTTTAACACGTGAATCGTTCATTAAAAAGCTCATTTCTGCTCCATAATAGTAAGAAAGCAACATCATCTCCCGCATTTTATTTGAACCGCGCAATAATTTAATAGTACGGTCAAAATAATCATATGCTTTATCTTTAAAAGACAATCTCCAGTTATTCTCACCTATGCAGAAAAATAATCTGGCTTTGGCTTCTCGATCTTCCAACTCCTGTGCCAACTTAATCCCGCTGTATGCATAACGCATACTTTCATTATACTTGCTCATCATGGCCGAAAATTCCGCTAGATGAACTGTCATTTTCAACAGATGCTTCGGATCTTTTTGAGATATAGAATCAAGCAAATAAGCTTTTCTTGCATACATAAACGCCAGTTTATTCATATACATATTGCTATATGACAAACTACGCAACTCATTGATAATCCGCAAAGGAATTGCTTTTCTATTTTCTGCCTCATCCAATAATTGCAAAGCACGTTTAGGCTGTGCAATATAGATACTATTTATATACCCGGCGGTATATAGTGAATCGTCACTTACTGTTTCGTCAGCTCTCAGAATTTGGTTATGCACAAATAAAAATATGCAGATACATACCCCTAAATGTATATATTTCATATTATGTCTAATCATTTATAATTCAAAGGTAAATGATAATTTCATAAAATACAAAAGTGGATTCTATTTTAAGAAATAAAAATAAGAAACATTAGCATTATGCATCCGCCAAAGGCAGATAAACCGAAAAACAACTATCTTCCCCGACTTCCGAACTTACTCCCAAACGTCCCGACAATTTTTCAACAATGATCTTGCAGATAGGAAGTCCTAAGCCACTCCCCTGTTCAAACTCATCACTCTTGTAAAACCGATCAAATATAGGTTCTATTCTCTGCTTCCTGAACTCCTGTTTTATCAGTCTTCGAATTTTCCATGACCTATTTCGTCTTCAGAGAATGAATAGACAAGAGAAATATATTTTTTCGTCTATGATTTGAGCCGTACAATCGTTTTAGGTGATAGCCACTAAAAAAAGGCAACTAACAAGCAAAGAGATGCAAAAATATACTTATATTTCAGGTTAACAGCTTTCATGTTTTATTTGTATGTCATGCAAAAAAACATTATTTCCATAAAACAAATTCATTTTGTTAATAATATATTCAACTAATTTTCATTACCTAAAACTTCCAAACCAATATCCTACTACTTTTCGTCCCCTGATGCATCCGTATAACCTTGTACTCCGACACCTCGACAGCTTTCAACTTGGCATATAGCTTATCCAGATTCTTCTCTTTGGAAACCAAACTAGTGAACCACCCGCAATTTTTCCGGTATTTCCGGCTTTCGACAATCATATTCAGCAGGAAACGCAATTCGCCACCTTCACACCAAAGTTCATTCGCATTCCCTCCAAAGTTTAGCTTTGCCTTTTTTACTATCTCCCCTTTCAAACTACTCAATTTGCGCAACGTTCCCTCTTCCGCTTCCTCTTTCGAACGATGAAACGGAGGGTTACAAATTGTCACATCAAAATATTCATCGGGAGCAATGATGCCTTCAAAAATCTTGCTGCTATCTTTCTGAAGCCGTAACTCTATTTTATGAGCCAGCACCGGATTACAAGTAACTATCTTTCGTGCATTTTCTATTGATATGGGGTCAATATCTGAACCTACAAACATCCAACCATATTCTACATGCCCAATAATCGGATAAATGCAGTTCGCACCTACTCCAATATCCAGACATCTGTATGCAGATTTCCGTATCTCTCCATTTTCCACTTTCACATCTTTGCTTACAGCTTCCGAACCAATCAAATCTGCGATGTAATGAATATAATCCGCTCGCCCGGGAATAGGCGGACACAAATAGTTCTTCGGAATATCCCAATATCGAATGCCGTAGTAGCTTATCAACAACGCTTTATTCAACGCCTTCACCGCTTGCGGATTGAAGAAGTTAATTGTTTGCGTACCATAGGGATTGAGTTGTACAAACTTCTTTAAAGGCGGATAATTCTCCGTCAATAGAGAAAAGTCGTATTGCCCGTTGTGTTTATTTCTTGTATGTAGTTCGCTTCTTTCTGACATGGCGGCAAAGATACAGAGAATCTTCCTGTCTGCAAATTCTTCCCTATATCTTTTCCCGCACTATAAGTTATATTGTTTACAGTAACCATTTTAATATAGGTCGGCTGACCGAATCACAATCTTTTCCAACAACTGCTGTGTCTTTCCAATGCTATAAAAACTGATAAATAATCAGATACGAGGTGAAAGAGTGAAGGATTTTTATTCCATATTAAAGCATCTTAGAGGGACCTCTCTGATTTATTTTTGTTAATCTATGACTTGTTATGTAGCTTGTATGAGAATAAAATACTATTTTCGGGATTGAAAAATATAAAAGACTATCACAAAATGAAAATTACCCGTGATGAATTGCTGATAGCAGCGTTCAAGCTGTTTATGTCCGTAAACTATGAAAAAGCCAGTTTTGCAGAACTTGGAAAGATGCTCGGAATGTCGAAAGCCGGAATATTCAAATACTACAAGAACAAACAGGAATTATTCATTGCCGTAGTGGATAAGTTTTGTTTTAGCGCGCAAAACCCACGAAACAAATTCACTGAAACGAACGGTACGTTTGCCGAATTTATAGATGAATACGTGAAAGGCGTACAACGAACAATGGATATGCTGAGTAATCTGATAGGCCCAGGTAGTGATAAGGTGGTACAAGGAAAGTTTTCATATCATGCCCAATATTTTCATTTTCTATTTCAACTTCTCCAATATGACCCTAACGCCAAAGAAAAGCTCCATAATCTTATAGTCGGTGATTATGCTTATTGGCGTACCGCCATACAGCGCGCGATAAATACCGGAGAATTGAGAAAAGATGTGGATGTAGAAGATGCAGTAGTTATGTTCCGACAAGTTTACATGGGGCTGTCCTTTGAAATGTCTTTTCTCGGTGGACTGGATACGGAACGTCTTGCCAAACATTTACGCGCCGTTTACTCCTTATTGAAATGTTAGATAGTGCCGTCCGGCACATATTCCTTACCTACTTGTCTGTTGGTGCAAAAAAATATAAAAAAGGGATCATAGGAAAAAATCTGGCATATTTTAATTAGGAATCACACCATTTTACATACATAATAGTAAAAGCATACTATTTGCAAATATGGTTCATAATTCGCTTTATTTCAAACTATAAGAATTTGCAGATTTTGTTTTTTACTTGCAGATTTGACGTTTTTCGCCCAATTTATCCCCCCATCTATCCCCGAAGTAATACTTTTTCCTCAAGGGATGGAAAAATTTCATCGGAGATGGTTCATATATATTCTTTTTATCATCCCTTTTTCAAAGGATATTAATAAGCCAGCCCCCTATAATTCTTGACATCTGAAGTAATACAGCAAAATGGAAATGCAATAACATATCGTTTTCTATAAGTAAGTTTAATGTGGCTGTCAAATAGCCTTCAAAAATCGATTGCCTCCATATCATGCAAATAATGAATGTCAATAATTGATTTCACATACTCTTGAGTATCTGGTTTAAACATTCTCACCAACCGGCCATCATCATAATTAAAATACAGCGTTACAGGCAGTTTCGAAGAAGCAGAAATAATTCTTGCTATAGTTCCTTTGTTTGGTAGACAATGGCGATTTATTCCATCAGCGCTAATAATATACTTTCCACATTGTATCATCTTAAATAGAGCTAAGCTATTATTTGCTACACTTCCATGATGCGAAAGCAAAACAGCATCGCAATGCAGTTTGTTCGCTTCACTATATCCTAGTTTAAACAATGAGTGCATTATAACTGATGGTACTGAGTCTGAAAGCCATAAAACTCTTTTCCCCACATACTCAAACAATGCGGCTATACTACTGGCGTTCTCAACACTCGTATCTTCTTGAAAACATTCTATATTAAAATCATTAAGTAATGTTGCATAATCATCAACAACATTACCCGCTTCAACACTAACCTCATTTGTTTCAGACTTACACAGTGGACGATTGTTTGAATATTTTTCCCTAAGCAGGTTCAGTTTGCCCTCATCAGGAGAAAGACTGTTACCGTCATTCCGTCAATACTGAAAGACATCCCTTCTATAACATCCCCCCAATCTAATGGGCTATGTGACTGGATGTATTCATAGACCTTATCCCCTGAGACTATGCCACATAGCACTCCATTCTTATTATCAGAGACTTGTTCAACATCATACCTTCTTGGCGGATTATATATCCACTGACTAACAACATTCCCCAAAGCACAATCTTTTTGAATATCTTTTATGAATCTACTAGCTCCGCCAATGTGGTCATCATGAATATGGGACAAGAACAAAGCATCTATCTGCTCTGAACTCCTAATAAGATTTGAAATAACACCTTTCAACACTTGGGTATAAGTCTTAGAGTACCCCATGTCAAGAAATATGTTACGACACCTACCGCTTTCACCCTCATACTGTAGATGAAACGCATCTCCACACTTTGCCTTGTAACAGAATAGTCTCATATCACACTCTCTTATATGTTCTGAGAACACCTTCCGGAACATTGTTATTATCCAAATAATATACTCCACATGGGGCATATATGCACTGACATCCCTTTCCTCCACTTATATATACCCGCTTTTCCCCCCGCACAATCCACAAAATGGCCAGCTCACTTTGCTTCAGGAACCGTAAAAGAGGCTCTTTTTTAACCAAAATCTGGTTGTACCCGTATGTTAACGCCACAAGGTTGCCATCTTTATCCAGATATTGACCGTCATGTGAATCATACTCCATGCCCATACCCTCGAATAATAACCTACACGGAATGCTATATTTGTTGATAGTGCCAGACTGATCATCTTCAATATGCCCGCAGGCCTGCTCACAAGAATAATAATAGGGTACATCTAGCCCATCTATTGAATTTGCCCAACCTTGTCGGTCCCTATAAACGTCTTTATATGCTGGTGACCAGTATTTTTCCCTGTTCACCAGATATTGCCAGTCGTCGGTCGGTAATTCCACACCATCCCATAAAACCCTACCATCTAAAGACTGTATTGCCTTCTCTTTGTCTTGTTGCTTTACGAGGATGGCATCTGTAGCCAAATATACATCATGCTTTAAGAGTTTATACTCATATTTTTCCTTACCAATGTCTTTGGGTTCATCCCAACTCCTGGAGTTATTCAGGGTCAACCATTCTATGCCGTCATCGTCCAACTTTTGGATTAAAGAAACTGGATCTGGCAAATCTTTAATCATGGATGCCCATGATTCATTTGTACCAGAGTACTTCCAGTTATCAAACTGTTCTTCATTATACCATTCGTGTTCTTCTGCCACCCTGCTATCATCCGCCTCCTCACTTTCAACGCTTTTTACTCTTGCAATCATTGAAGGATTGATATTCCTCAGAAAAGATTGCCACGTTCCATGAAACAACTCGTATCCCCCAGAGCCTCGTTTGCATAATCATCCTCATATTTGTAATTGTCTGCCAAAATTCCCATAATCTCATAGAAGGCTATCCACTGATATTTCTTTCCTATGCGGTCTATTCTTTTATCCGAATTACGGAACGTCCATTTCTTTGCAAAACGATCGTAAGCACCATGCAAATTCACATCAAATCCTAATTCATAGGCTCTCTTAACAACCCAATTTCTAATCCCTTCAGTTGGGAATCTGCCATAATGATGTTGCATCAAAGGTAATTCCCTTACTTTAAAAGGAATCATGATATCGTATAAAGCCTTTTTCTGCTCTTCCGACATTAACTTTTCAGCCTCATTACAAACAAATTCGAATATAGTATCGTTTATGCTAGCATTCCTTGGCCCTTTTTGCCTATTTAAGATTAAAACAGCTTTCCTTTCACATATATTTATGGCCAGTTTCTTCATATTTCCCTTAAACAGACGTAATGCTTTATCAAATTCTTTTTCTTCAGAAATTGGTACTGGATAAAAGTGGTCGATTGTTGGCTTAGTCAGTTTATTCCAGAAATCCGCCAACCCTCCTTTCACCGATTCCCAAATCTGGTTTTGCTCCGAACCTTTTCTTTCCTTGAAGTTTGGTGCATCATAATCAATATGAAGGTAGTTAACTTCATCATCGGCAGGCCATGTAGGGAGTGTGCTCGTATATGGCGGGCGAACCTTTTTCATATCAACAGCAGTTATAACCCCCTTATATTTAGCGTATTCAACAATATTTCTTGCATAATCTCGCAGTAAAATATTTTTGGTGGGTTATTGCGTTTGAAGATGGTCTCATATACATATCTTGCAAGTTTCATCAGCCCATCGCGTGATGAAGTCCGCAATGCGACCCCGTAAGCCACAGCATACAACCGTTCATAGATATACATATCATCCACATTCTCAAATTGGCGTAGTGTTTCAATCAATACTTCTACCTGCTCAGAAAGAAGGTTGACAAGAGCCTTTGTTGCCTCATCTCTGTGTTTGATATATGTTGATGACAGCAGCCAACAAAGTATAATGGCTGCTAATCTGGTCGATTCGGAATCTGCTTTTACAGATACATCTTCAGACCATGCCCAGTCTATCAATCTCCGCAGAGGATTGGCACATCTGTCATTATCATATTCTGCGCAATCATTGAAAAAGAATTGGAATATGCTATCACGTTTTGGCATGGTAAGTCCCATCATTAATGCATGAAAATAATCAGCATTAAAAGAGTGATTAGGGATTGTTGAAAGCTCTACCAGTTTATTATACCAATCATCAGGATTAATATGACAATATTTGGAGCCTAGAAATTGAATTATAGTTTCCTTGTCAATGGATTCTATCGCGCGCCAACACAAACTATTTATCTGGGCCTCAGAAATTGTGTTAAGACATGTATAATATACTCTTTCATACTCATCTTCTGGAATGAAACGAATGACATCTGTCATCTCATGAGCAAATCTCTCGGGGATTAAGATAGCCATGGCTTCAAGAATTCCTTTGAACGACCAATGCTTGTCTACAAAAATGGAATGTAAAGTTTTGTCTGTATTTATGTTTTCTGCAAACGATTCCCAGTCTTGAAACTTATTGACAATTTCACGTGCAATTATAAAATCACTGATTCTCTGATAAGAGAAAACAACACTGTCGATATTTTCTTCATCAAAAGAATACTTCGTTTTAAGCAGCAAATTGTTGTCTATTAGATCTGCAAGCAAATTGTGACAAGAAGGAAATTGTTGTTGCAATAATGAATCTGCATCTTTTATCTTCAGAAGATTATATTTAGCCTCAAATATAGGAAATGCCAGCAGCTTAACCGCTGCACTGACAACATCCCTATATTTATATTCGGGTTTCTTTTCAGCAAACTTCTTATCCAAATTCTTGAAGTACTGATTAAATAGTGATGAAACGCCATTGAATCCTTTAGGAAAATCTTTCTCTCCAGAGGCTTCAAGTGTATCGCAAATTATCTTCAAGAATAAAGGGTTACAAAACTCAGGTGTCAGGATGGGAACATTGGGTAAGTTCAACTCATACGCCAAACAGAACTGTCTTACCGCCTCATATTCCAGACCTTTAAATCCTTTATGCTCAATAACTGTAGCTCCCGAATCAGTTTCCACCCCATCGGAATAACATCATCAAAGTATGTATCACGCACTGACACCACTAAACCTATCGCAGGATAGTCTTTAAGAGACTTGATAAGTCCAGAAGTCTGTCTTTCCATAATACGGCCTGAGGTCTTCATTCAGCGCATCAATCATCAGAAGTGCCCTCGAACCTACTTGGGTTCCTATCTGATTGAAACTGGATAGGAATTCCCGGAAAGTACCCACAAAGCCTACTTTTGAAGTAATGGTTGTTTCATAAGTCTCCTCAGCAAAGTCTGTTCCTAAGAACAACAAAGTGGGCAGACCATCATCGATTCTCTTACTGGCAACATCACCTAACAAATGCGACTTTCCACAACCAGCTTCACCCTTAATTATCAAATAGGGATTGTTTGCTAGATTAATCTTTAAATCTTCAAAGTTTTCAGTGAATGAATACAAATCTTGAGATATTTCTAATAATCTGGCTTCATCAGCCTCGAGCTCTTTCCTTACATTATCATCTTTTTTTGTCGAGGAATAATCAGAATAAAATCTATGTCTAACTTCCTCTAATTCATTTTGGAGAGATTCAACACGCTTCATCAAACTAGATAAATCAATGATAGCATCTACACGCTGATCCAAATTTGACAATGCTACAGTAAAATCGTCTCGAATCGCTTTTAGATGAGATTCCAACTGACCTATTCTATTGGAATCTTTTCTTGTTCTATAGCTTTTCTCTGTTAACCAGGAATCTATATTCCTGTACAACCGTTCAAAATATGCAGGCGTTTTTGCCACGCAGTTAAAATACTTGGCAGTTCCTGTCCTCACATTGACTTTCTGACAATATCTGGGACCCAAGTTTGCTACGGAATCTTCAACATTGTTTTTTAATGTCTTATGTCCTAAACCGTGATGCCCGAGGAATGACAATGACATTTTCTTTTTATACTCTTCTTCCAGCAGTTTATTGAAGGAAATCAACCTCTGAGCACTTATTACCTTTCCACGCTCTTCGTCAGTGTACCTAATGAAGATCCCATTAATATACAACTCCTCACAAGCTTCTATAAAAATACCGGAACCTGACATTCCGACAATTGTATCTTCACTATAATCGTCATTTGTAGAAAGCTGGAATACATTCTCTGTTATATCTTCATGAAGGTAAGTCATTCTGATCATTGCCAAGGACGACTCTCCATTTTCGTTAGTCTGATTAAGAGTTGCCACAGGGAACCCTTTACTCACGCTTCGTCAGTTCCAAAATTCTTATCAACTACGTACACCGATGGAAGGTCAGAGACAACCGATGCAAGCTCTCGTTTATTAATAATAATTATACCAGCATCATCTACGGGATGGAGCAAAATGCTTTGCTTAACAGGGGTAACGTATTCGTATGTACTGGTATCGGGGTTATAAATTCTTAACGATACCCTACCTTTTCCCCTAACTTCGAAAGGCAATGTTTAGCCGTCAAAACATATACCACCCCAGACAATTTCCTATTGGTATAAAGAACGCCAGTCCCCAACTTTTCTTTTGAGATATCATCTTTATGTAATTCAACCGTTAACTGTGTTATTATATTAAGACATGTATCCGTCATAAGCATTTATGTCAATTTCCCCACATTATCTATTGAAAATCCTGTATGTGCTCCACCATGAATAGCAAACACCTGCTCATCCATTACAATCGGGATGAGACGGAGCAACAACTCAACCTTCTAAGTGTAAACACCTGATTTTATATCATTCATATTCTGCAAGTTCTTTCGAGATTATCATATTTTACTTGTCGATGTATTTTCCCGTAGGCGTGATTATAAGTTCATAATGATTTCAAGCATCTTCTCTTGATGTTGAACCATATCATCAACATTCCATTCTAATCCAAATGAACGTTTTAAGGTATCATCTTTAATACCAGCATCGTAATTATCTTGGCATATTTGTAACATGATTCTAAACTTTAAAGAAGCAACGCTTACTTGGTTTGACTTTGTATCAAGATAGCGATTCTTTTTATCAATGGGATTCCAGTTGGAGCCAGAACTATTTGCATCCGAACCTATCATTGCAAAATTACCAAAGCAATTTATATCTTGCAAATTAATTAGCATATTATCACCAGCCTTGGCTTGTGGATAATAATGCTCTAAACTTTTTCGTGTTCGAGAGAAATAGAAATTTTTGAAAAGTTCCAACTCAAAGTCACTACAACCTAATGCTCTGAAAAACTCTATTCCATTACGAGAACTTTTCTTTGTTACTTCGAAGTCCTTCCGCATATTATAACCTGTATAGTTAAAAACATACAAAAGGAAAAGTTTCGTAACAAGCAAAACGGCATTAGCGATGTTGAAATCATGGTGATTCTTATCCTGTTCCACTCCGGTGGCTTTCGCTACTTCAAGTATTATTATAAAGAGTTATTGTTTTTGTCCCAAAGCAGTTTAGTCCCGATACAGTATGCCAATCTGAGACAAAGGATACACACTGCATAACTTTATAACGCACATTTTCATACATTAATGTTGAGATTAAAATATTCTGATTTTTCTAAATTTATCCCTAAGAGTCTTTATCATACGTAAAAAATATTTTCTTGATTCTTTTTAACGGATATTTCTTCTCTATTGGGGAGCTCTTTATTGATTGACCATTCAAATTCATTAATGCCAACCAATGCAGAACCCTCAAAAATCTCATCAACAATATGCAAAAGTTGCTTACCAATTGCATCAATACACATTCGCGTAATCATCTGTCGGTTATTATCCTGCATATCATAAATAAAGTATTCAAGCATCGGAATCCAGTCATAGAGGGTACGACATTTATCTAATGTAAATATATCTAAGCACATTTTTCTTTTTTTCGCTGTATACGAATAGCGTTTATGATTACCGATATTTGTATGATATGGGTGTCCATAATGAAACAAAAGTAATTCAAGCCAAAGATGTGCCATTGGTACATCACAAAAACGACATTGCCCATAGAACCAGTTATTAATCTCTGATATCACCTGATTGACCTCAGGTGTCACAACTTGTTTAAAATCTACATCTATATATTCATCATCAATATCATTATCACTACTGGCACCATGCTTTATATGTTCCTCTATTTTATTCCAAACAGGTAATGAATGGCTATATGGAGACTGCAAGAAAACCTCTGCTATTTTTATACATTCTAGTCGAGATCTTTTGGTTCCATTACTAAGTTTTTCAATAAATTCATCTTCTAAATATTGATTAGAGGGTAAACGTTGGCCATCCATAAAAGACTCTTGAATAAGCACATCATGAAAATTCCGAAAAAAATCCTCCTTTTTTGCTATTACTTTACTATTGATTAGTCTTTTTGAAAGCATATCTTGCTTAAAAACTTCATACGCAGGTTTATGTCTATTGGCATAATCAATTATTAAAGCTGTTTGAAATGCAGAATATGCATTTTCAAAATTCATATCAATAATTGACCTTAAATTTTCAATATCGATACCCAGCGCATCACAACCTTCCGCTCTTTGAACCTTACTATTTTCCTCCTCAGTATCATTGCTTGTCAGAACAGACGATTCGAAAAAAGTATCATTATAGAAAAAAATTGGTAAGTATTTCAATATTCTCTTCAGTTTTATCTGGATATGTTGTATTGATAGCAAGAATACTCATATCATTGAGAGCATTCAAGTCCAACATCTTTAATACGACCTTATACTCTTTAAATAAACTCCCAGTAAAATCAAGATAAACAATATCAAATTTCGTATTCTGTAATTCTGCAAAGACTTCAATCTTACCCTTGTAAATTTTTAGTAAAGGATATGTATTATGGAGTGATTTTACAGCCAGATTAAACAAATTTGAATCACATTCAAAAGCATAGATATTCTCTATTCTTACACCTAACCCAAGCAAATGTTTTACATCATTCTCTGGTTCATTACCGCAGAAGAAAGCAATCTTGAGTTCTTCTGGCTTCTTGGTCTGGTAACAAATATCTGCATATTGCTTCCACTGAATAAAAGCTTCAATATCTAGTTTTTCATTTAATTGCTGCTGACAATACAGCCACAAATGCTCCATATAGGTTGTATTCAAGATGCGATTACTATCCCTGAGAGAAGTCAGCGATTCTACAGCATGATTCCATAATAAGACACGAGATTTATCTTTCTCTGGTTGTTTATATGTTGTCATATAAAATTACAAAATGTTTAAGTGATTGAAAATAAATTGCAGTTACCAACTCATAGTAGTAATAGATTACGAATTAATTATCAGCTACTTTATTTTTCTGTGTGTTGCGTAACCTTCAAACTCTTCGTATGCAAAAGTACGAATTTTAATGGCACATATTGAAATAAAAAATAGCTTTTGAAGCTCTAAAACAAGTTTTTCCCTAAAATCTACTTGAACCGTAAGAACATCATCATCAATAAATCGACGACCATGTCGCCCCCATACTCGAATGGTTTATAATGAAGTTTCAGGAACTTAAAGAAAATCTGGGTGTAAGCACCCCAAAAAAGAGGAAAACAGACTAAAAAAGGGGGGTAAACTATAGTTTTTTTATATCAAAAACAAAAAACAGATTATCATTATTGTCAAATTCTTCCGTAAAAACAACAATATTTATTCTATTTGTATTACATTTGCTACTGTAGAGTAAGCAGTAATGTTACTGTTTAAAAAATTCTTTAAATATGAATATAAAAAGAAGACTCACATAGCATCTTCCCCATTGCAAGGCTATGTTGAAGTCTCTAATCAAAGCAATGGTTTGGTACATAGAACATAAAGAAGCTATTGACACCCTAGTAAAATAGTTACGTGACATCTTTATAACTTTTTATTACCAGTAAAAAACAAAAGAGGTGAAGCATTGCTCACCTCTTTTTCTATACAAATATTTCACAAATTCATTCATTCCAAGGATAGCCACAAGTATCACAAACTCCATCATCCACATAATACCAATCTCCACACCTTGGACATTTTACACGATCTAAATAGTTATAATCATACTCCCTTTCTGTCTTTATATTCTCGTATAACTGCATATTACAATTAATAAATTCTTTATATGTTAACTCTTTAATAATATCATGCAAATATTTAGGCAACATCCGTTCAATTTTTTCTTTATTACCCGGAGGTGTAGCTATAAGACCCATTGATTCATATTCTCGATAAATACTTCTTCCTCTCCTTACTGTTGTAATTTCCTGACAATCACTAAAAGCGTACATCCCTATACGTTTAACAGAATCTGGAATATATACAGCTTTCAGATTCCTACAGTATCTAAATGCTAATCGGTCTATGTATTGTACTGATTTAGGAATTATAATTTCCTTGAAAGATTTACATTGATAGAAAGCCGCCCTACCTATTCTTGTCACAGAACTAGGAATTAAAATATTTTTCAAGCTAGAACAGCCAGAAAACATACTCTTATTAATGGACTTCATTGATATAGGAAGTTCAATAGTTTGTAACGAACTACATTTAGAAAAAACAGAGCTACCACAATAAATTAAATATTGAGGAAGCTTCATATTCTGTAATGATGAACAACCATAAAAGACTCCATTACCTAAATATTTTATAGATTCAGGCAAATTTATTTTCTGCAAAGTAATACAACTTTCAAACGCATTATCCTCAATTCTTTCTACAAAATCGGGCAACACTACTTCAACTACCTCACTTCTAAAAAAAGCATTCCTCTTTATAACATTCACAGAAGCAGGTACGTTAATTATCTTATAATTAGAATAACAACCAATAAGCGAGGACCCATCTTTAGTCAGAAGCAGATTATTTTCAAGAATAAAATTTTCAGATAGATTCTCAATTATTGCTTTTGTATATGCAAAAGGATTCTCTCCCATCCATTTGACTGTTGGCGAAATTGTAATTAATTCCAAATCAGAGCAATACCAAAAAGCATAACCACTTATTGCAACTACACTTTTAGGAATAATATAAGAAGTCACATTAGACTGAAAAGAAATAAGAACACGCTTATTCTTAGTAAACAAATTCTCATTTTCAACAGTAAAATTAGGAGAATTATTCACAAATTTAACTTTATTGTATACTATGGGATTTCCTGTTATTTTTAACAAAGATTTCGGAAGTACAATTTCTTTCAAACTCGTATATGAAAAAGCCATTAGTCCTATTTCTTCTAAAGATTCAGGTAGTTTAAGTTCCAGCAATGCTTTACAATCTTTAAAAGCAAACTCCTTAATAATCTTAACTGAATTACCCAAAGAAACTTCTCTTAAGAAAAAACAGCCGCTAAAAGCTCTTTCCCCTATTACCTCTACAGAATCAGGTATAATAACATTAATAATAGTAGAACAACCTGCAAAAGCATAATCACAGATAATCTTAACACTTTCTTTTATTCTATATTCTCTACAAGAAAAAGTTTTATTATCAACATCAATTAATCGTAAACCATCACGACTATAAAAAACCCCATATTTGTCCTTCTCTGCTGAAACAAAATCGTAATCAGTAACTTTTGTCAATTGAACATGCTGTTTGTTATTCATATCTTTAACTTTCATTTTTAATAACTATTCAGCGAATCCGCAAAATAAACAATATTGATAATCAACGTTTTGCAGATTTTGATATCAGCTAAATCCGTAGAAAAACTGCATTTTTGAGCAGTGTATAAGACTGAACCTCTCATAAATATCTGAAAGTCAGGAACGTTTTTCGCTGAATAGTTACCATTTTTGTCATACTCATTAACAGTTGCTAAAAAGTTGGAATAATTTTACTTTTTTATTTCATAGAACAACACATAGCCGAATCAACCTCGTAACCAATCACAAAATAAAAAACAATCTGTTTAAATGCATAGTTAAATAAAACAAAAAACACCCAATTCTACATTGTAGGGTGTAAAACTGGGTGTAACTCTCGTAAATCACTGACAATCAATGTTTATTGCGGAGAGACAGGGATTCGAACCCCGGGTACCTCGCGGTACAACGGTTTTCAAGACCGCCGCAATCGACCACTCTGCCACCTCTCCAAAACTCCTTTATCAGAAGTGCTTTCCGTTGAAAGCGGTGCAAAGGTACGAATCATTTTTAAATCTGCAAACAATCTGATACTTTTTTCGTGAATTAATCGTATTTTTGTGCCCAGTTATAAGGAATAAAGATATGATATACCCTCAAAATTTTGAGCAAAAGATAGGATTCGACCAGATAAGGCAGTTACTGAAAGACAAGTGTCTTAGCACTTTAGGCGAAGAAAAAGTTTCAGACATGGGCTTTTCCGAACAATATGAAGTAGTAGAAGAGAATTTAAACCAAGTAACCGAGTTTGTTCGCATCATTCAAGAAGAGGACGGATTTCCCGACCAATTTTTTTCGATGTCCGCCCTTCACTGAAACGGGTACGGATAGAAGGAATGTATCTGGACGAACAGGAATTATTCGACTTGCGCCGTTCACTAGAGACCATTCGTGATATCGTCCGTTTCCTGCATCGGAACAATGAAGACGAAGAAGAAAGTGATAGCCCTACCCCAGTCTGAAACGACTGGCGGGAGACATTGCCGTATTCCCCCAATTGATTGGAAAAATAGACGGTATCCTCAATAAATATGGAAAGATAAAAGATAATGCTTCTACAGAACTGGCTCGTATCCGCAGGGAATTAGCCAATACAATGGGAAGTATTTCCCGCTCGTTGAACAGCATTCTGCGCAGTGCGCAATCCGAAGGATATGTAGATAAGGACGTAGCCCCTACCATGCGCGACGGTCGCTTGGTTATCCCTGTCGCTCCGGGACTCAAACGTAAGATTAAAGGAATCGTCCACGATGAATCGGCAAGCGGAAAAACCGTATTTATCGAACCGGCGGAGGTTGTAGAAGCAAACAACCGCGTCCGCGAACTCGAAGGAGACGAAAGACGGGAAATTATCCGTATCCTGACGGAATTCTCCAATGTGTTGCGCCCGTCTATTCCGGAGATACTCCAGTCGTATGAATTCTTGGCAGAAATTGATTTTATCCGTGCGAAAAGTTATTTCGCCATACAGACCAACAGTCTGAAACCCGCCATAGAAAATGAACAGTTACTAGACTGGACTATGGCCGTACATCCCTTGTTACAACTGTCGCTAGCCAAGCATGGGAAAAAGGTCGTACCTTTGGACATAGAATTAAACAAGAAACAGCGTATTCTCATTATCTCCGGTCCGAATGCCGGAGGTAAATCAGTCTGTCTGAAAACGGTAGGCTTATTGCAATATATGTTACAATGCGGCATGTTGATTCCGATGCACGAACGCAGTCATGCAGGTATATTCAGCAGCATTTTCATAGATATCGGTGATGAACAGTCTATCGAAGACGATTTGAGTACTATCCTCTCACCTCACCAATATGAAGATAATGATGAAAAGTTGCAATGAACGTAGCCTCATCCTGATTGATGAGTTCGGAGGAGGTACGGAGCCGCAGATTGGAGGTGCCATTGCCGAAGCTGTACTGAAACGTTTCAACCAGAAAAGGACTTCGGAGTGATTACCACCCACTACCAGAATCTGAAGCATTTTGCAGAAGACCATGAAGGCGTAGTCAACGGCGCCATGCTTTACGACCGCCATTTAATGCAGGCACTCTTCCAATTGCAGATCGGTAACCCGGGAAGCTCCTTTGCTGTAGAGATCGCACGGAAAATCGGATTGCCGGAAGATGTAATCGCTGACGCCTCGGAAATTGTAGGGAGCGAGTACATCAATGCCGACAAATATCTTCAGGATATCGTGCGCGACAAACGTTACTGGGAAGGGAAACGCCAAACGATCCGCCAACGGGAGAAGCACATGGAAGAAACGATCGCCCGCTATCAGACTGAAATGGAAGAACTGCAAAAATCACGAAAAGAGATTATCCGGCAGGCTAAAGAGGAAGCGGAACGAATGTTACAGGAATCGAATGCCCGTATTGAAAATACGATCCGTACCATTAAAGAGGCACAGGCAGAAAAAGAAAAGACCCGCATGGCCCGTCAGGAGCTAACTGACTTCCGTACTTCTTTGGATGCATTGGCTTCCAAGGAACAAGAAGAAAAAATGGCTCGGAAAATGGAGAAACTGAAAGAGAAACAGGAACGGAAGAAGAATAAAAAGAACGAGCAGAAAGCGGCAAGTTCCTCAACAACCGCTACTCCTAAAGTGGCTCCTATCTCCGTTGGCGAAAATGTAAAAATTAAAGGTCAGACCAGCGTCGGGCAGGTAATGGAAATCAGTGGCAAGAATGCAATCGTCGCCTCGGAAGTATCAAGACAACCGTCAAGTTGGACCGTCTCGAACGCTCCAACGCGGCCCCCAAGACGGAAAGCATAGCCAAAAGTTCCTTTGTCAGCAGCCAGACACATGACCAGATGTACGAAAAGAAACTTAGTTTCAAACAAGATATCGATGTGCGCGGGATGCGCGGAGACGAAGCGTTGCAAGCAGTCACTTATTTTATTGACGATGCTATATTGGTCGGCATGGACCGTGTACGTATTCTTCACGGAACAGGAACAGGAATCCTTCGTACACTCATCCGCCAATATCTGTCCACCGTACCGAGTATCCGCCATTATGCCGACGAGCATGTGCAGTTCGGAGGTGCCGGAATCACAGTAGTAGATTTTGATTGACCCGGATATAAGACATATTGTAAACAAAACGTCGCAAGAACTTGTTCTCATTTAGAAAACCACTACCTTTGTTGCGGTGGTTTTCTAAAACGAGAATAAAGCATGAAAAATAACCTATTAAGCGAAAAGCTCATTTACACAGGGGACAGCCTTACTCCTACCCACATTCATCTCTGCACCTACAATGCCACTGAGATGCAGGAAAGCTCCGGCGACACCTTCCAATCCGTCAAAGCAACATTAGACAGTGCGCGAATCAACTGGTTGCAAGTGCACGGTTTAAAAGATACGGAAACAATCCGCGAGATTTGCGCTCATTTTGAAATAGACTTCCTTGTTTTGCAGGATATCCTGAACGCAGACCACCCGACTAAAATCGAAGAACATGATAAATATATCGTTCTCATCCTGAAATTATTCTATCCCAACACCCATAAGGAGGAAAACGAACTGGACGAACTGCTCCAACAGCAAGTCTGTGTCATTCTGGGAAGCAACTATGTGCTGACCTTTCTCGAACAGGAAACCGACTTCTTCGATGATATTAACGCTGCCTTACGCAATGATGTACTGAAAATACGTAGCCGTCAGACGGATTATTTGCTCAGTGTACTGCTGAACAGTATAATGACCAATTACATCTCAACAATTTCTTCTATCGACGATGCCCTCGAAGATCTTGAAGAGGAGTTGCTGACTATCACCGACGAAAATGATATAGGTATCCAGATCCAGTCACTCCGGCGTCAATATATGCTGATGAAGAAATCCATTCTCCCCCTAAAGGAACAATACGTAAAACTGTTACGGGCGGAAAACCTGCTTATCCATAAAGTAAACCGTGCGTTCTTCAATGACGTGAATGACCATTTACAGTTCGTTCTCCAGACTATTGAAATCTGCCGTGAAACGCTTTCTTCATTAGTCGATCTATATATATCCAACAATGACTTACGCATGAACGACATCATGAAACGTCTGACCATTGTATCCACTATCTTCATCCCTCTCACCTTTTTAGTCGGAGTATGGGGAATGAATTACAAATGGATGCCGGAGCTTGATTGGCGATACGGATATTTATTTGCATGGATTTTAATGGGAGTTATCGGTATTGTTGTATATTTGTATTTTAGAAAAAAGAAATGGTATTAATTAAGCACACATAACTCATGAAATCAATTAAAGAGCTATATCGAATCGGTACTGGTCCTTCCAGCAGTCACACAATGGTCCACGCAAAGCTGCAGAAATGTTCGTAGAACGTCATCCGGATGCAGCCTCTTTCAAGTAACACTCTATGGAAGTCTCGCCGCTACCGGAAAAGGCACATGACGGATGTAGCCATTATAGACACACTCAAAACTACCGCCCCGGTAGAAATCATCTGGCAACCGAAAGTCTTTCTTCCTTTCCACCCGAACGGAATGACATTTGCCGCTTTCGACGCCAACAACAAGATTCAGGAGAATTGGACAGTTTATAGTATCGGCGGAGGCGCACTAGCTGAAAACAACAGCAATCCGACAATTGAAAGTCCTGAAGTATATGGGATGAACAGTATGACGGAAATTCTGGAATGGTGCGAACGTACCGGAAAGAGTTACTGGGAATATGTGAAAGAGTGCGAGAATGAAGATATCTGGGATTACCTCGCTGAAGTATGGGATACAATGAAAGAAGCCATCCACCGCGGACTGGAAGCGGAAGGAGTGCTCCCCGGCCCATTGAACCTGCGACGGAAAGCTTCTACCTATTATATACGTGCTACCGGATACAAACAGTCCCTTCAATCGAGAGGACTCGTATTCTCTTATGCACTGGCGGTAAGCGAGGAGAACGCTTCGGGGGGAAAGATAGTAACTGCCCCCACCTGTGGTTCCTGCGGTGTCATGCCTGCCGTACTTTATCACCTGCAAAAGAGCCGTGATTTTAGCGATATGCGTATTTTGCGTGCATTGGCTACTGCCGGACTGATCGGAAACATCGTCAAATTCAATGCGTCTATCTCCGGCGCGGAAGTAGGTTGCCAAGGTGAAGTAGCGTTGCCTGTGCCATGGCATCGGCAGCAGCCAACCAATTATTCGGAGTAGTCCGGCACAAATTGAATATGCAGCAGAAATGGGATTGGAACATCACTTGGGTATGACTTGCGACCCTGTATGCGGATTGGTACAGATTCCCTGCATCGAACGGAATGCCTACGCTGCCGCCCGCGCACTCGACGCAAATCTTTATTCCGCCTTTACGGACGGTATGCATCGTGTCTCTTTCGACAAGGTAGTGCAAGTGATGAAACAAACCGGACATGACCTTCCCTCACTCTACAAAGAGACGAGTGAAGGAGGATTGGCCAAAGATTACCAGCAAATGTAAACCTACAATTATAGTGACGCTATCTTATCGGAAGACCGTCACTATACTAACAAAAGAGTGACGCTATCCTGACAAGATACCGTCACTCTTTCCATTTCAGTTAAATGGATAAGAAATTATTCTGCCGGAGGCAAATCGTATCATCCCCGTTACTGATATCCTTTTCGTGCAGCAATCCACCATCCTGCGAGAAAACCAGTGAATAGCGCTGGCTTCCCTGCTTCACCTGAATGACAGATTCCGTAGGATTCTGCGGATAAACGAGTACATAGACATCGGTCACCACCCAAGAACTGTATTTGGTATTATTGAAAGCAGTATATACAGCCGGAACTAAACTATCTATACTTTCCAGTTCATTTTCTGTCATCAGCCAATTCGCATTCCCGTCAAACCAGACTTCCAGTTCGTCATCGGCCACCCAGCAATCGGCCACATAATACACATCTTTCATTTCCCATTCTATATTCTGAGCTGCCGGATATAATTGTTTCAAGGCTTCCGTAATATTGGAAGGCGGATTGAAAGCCGGATCATCATCTTCATCGGAACAGGCGCCGAATGAAAGGGCAGCCAACATCAGAACCACCGCCCAGGCGCCAAACTTAAATCTCAACATAGTTACTTTTTTGGTTCAGGTTTATTATACTATCACTTATACTTAATCGTCCGCTTTAACAAACTTCCCTTTCTTGTCAAACTTGAAAGAGACGCCTGTGGACAATTCAACTTCATATCCCTTACGGTCACGCTCCACTTTCGTCACTCCTTCAGCAGCAAAATTATGTGCTTTCAGATAATCAACGGCAAAGTTCGGAACAATACTTGCAGGAATCACCTGTCCTTTTCGGGCACTTACTTCTTCCCAGTTTCCCTTGCTGTCGAATTCTATTTCCGTACCGTCTGTCAGTAACACCTCATATTTGGTAGCCTCCAGCATTTCCTTATCAATCTTGATATGAGACACTTCGGGTTTAGTAAAATGACGGTTAATAAAATTGCGTGCCGGAAGCGGTAACTGATTCATGTCTTTAGTTATCACATCAGCAGCCCATGAAAACTGTACGGCAACAATAGCCAACACGAGTAAAGATAGAATTTTCTTCATAATCATTATTTTTTAACGTTAATACTATACTTTATTTTATACAGCAAATAACGATACAGATTTAGGAAAGATTTGGGAATAACCGAAGAACAGTCTTTTTTTTGTGTTCTTTAACTTTCAGTCCTCGGTATACAAATAAAAACAGGACAGCAAATTTATCAACGGTACAAAAATATGAAAGGCAACCTTTTTCGGTTGCCTTTCGTTTGTCTCAAATGCTTTCACATTTGTACTATTCTACTAAAAAGCCTGTTCACAGCTTAATCGGGTGTTTCTTCTTCATACGCGTCTTCCAGCATATCAACTTTCTGAATACTCATCTTTCCGTCGGCGGTTATCGTTATGGAAAGCGGGACATACAAATCCGTCTGCGGATAGCAGACACTCGCTGCATATACAATGCCTTGCGGAGTTGTTTTATCATATACGATTCCTTCGAGCACGGACTTTGCCAGGAAGTCGGCATCCACTACCGAAGAAAAATCATTCTTGGTGAAGGTCTTGTTGAACACTGATTCACCGCCGCGCGTCAGACGCAGCACGATTTTATTATCCATATACGTATCCCCCATTTCATTGGTAACATGAGGCAGGCTCTCGTCCGGTGTACGGGAAACGAAAGAACGATAATCCTTCCCTTTGAATTTGATGTCTATTTCACTTTTAGAAGTCTGCATCCGTTGTATTCCACGGGCGTCTACGCTATCCTGCGTTGCCAATACCGACTCCTTTTTCGAGTTTACTTTACCGCCACAAGCAGTCACAGCCACAACCAGCGGCAACAAAAGCAGATAAATAAGCTTTTTCATCCTGAAGTTTTCTGTTTATAAATAGACGACAAAGGAACAAAAAGACGGTGAGATTTACAAGAGTAACCGGCATTTTTCCTACATTTGCAATAAAGAACAAAGTTATTTGCAATAATTACTGATTTAAAAACCTGCAAACCTGACAATATGTGCCAACGAATGATAACGATTCTTTTTCTTGTCTGTGCATTCTGTATAGGCGGCAGTGCATACGGGCAGAAAGTGAATTATCAACAATTCGAGAATATCTACCTCGGTGCCGAAGCATCGGTCATCAGTTGCTTCCTGCAAGACAGCGAAGGGTTGATATGGATAGGTTCCAACAAAGGGTTATTCAGTTACGACGGATATTCCACACAGCAGCACTTCACTTATGGAGAACGCAATAACACGCGCATTTACTGCGGAATAATAGCAGACAATACTTATTTATATTTAGGGACAGATAACGGAATCCTCGTCTACAACTACCGGACGGACAAATACGAACAACCGGAAACGGATTTCCCGACAGATGTACGGACAATGGCGCTTCAAGGAGACACCTTATGGATAGGTTCGTTGAACGGTCTGTATACGTATCAACTCAACACAAAGAAACTGGCTTCACTCGACAGTAAGAGCAACGGACTTCCCCATCACACTATTTATTCTATCATCCGCACAACGGACAATCAGATATATGTAGCACCTACAATGGTTTATGCCGATATATAGAGGAAAGCGGAAAGTTTGAAAATATCCCGTTGCCCGTCAACCGGAGCGTGAGCAATCTCTTTGTCAACTCTTTATTGGAAGATACGTCCCGCCAATGTATCTGGATCGGAATGGAAGGATCTCTTTTCCAATATACTCCGGCCACGGGACTAATGAAACCGATAGATGCCTTCCACAACAATTCCATTAAATCACTGGCTTTGGACGGGGATGGAAATTTATTAGCGGGTACCGATAACGGACTTTATGTTTACCAGAACGATAATGGGACACTGCAACACATCGTACACGACTCCCGCAATATCCAGTCGCTAACCAACAATATTATCTGGAATATATTTGCCGATCAGGAACAGAACATCTGGCTGGGAACGGATTACGGCATCTCCCTTTCACGCTACAACAGTGCATTGCAATTCATTCCTATCTCGCAAATCACGGGTACAGGAGACGGAAACCAGTTTTATTCCCTGTTCCGGGATTCCAAAGGGTTCTACTGGTTCGGAGGAACTAACGGAGTCATCCGTTTTACCAACCCACCGGTAACAAGCACGACGCTGTCTGGTACAGAATGGGAGATAAGCACCATCCGTTGTCCCACAACCGTATCCGACACATCTACGAAGACAGAGAACAACAACTCTGGATAGCCACGGACGGCAGTATTAACCGTTACGACTACAAGACTCACCAATTTGTACACTACAACATCGTAGACAGCACAGGAACAAACAACACCAACTGGGCTTATTACCTGTTTGAAGACACCGACGGAAAACTCTGGATAGCAACCTGCCTCGGAGGTATTTTTGTAGTAGACAAACAAAAACTGGTACAATCTTCCGGCGGAACCTACATAGCCGAGCAGAACTATTCCACTCGCAACGGCCTGTCAGGAATGTTCATCAACCAAATTGTTCCCGATGCGGAAGGTAATGTATGGGTATTGCTCTACAACAGCAAAGGAATAGACAAAATCAATCCGCGCACGCAGCAAGTAACCAAATTGTTTGCCGATGAGTTGAGCGGTGAAAAGAGCCCGAATTATCTCCTACGAGATGAGGACGGTATGCTCTGGGTAGGATTTCACGGTGGGGTCATGCGCATCAATCCCCAAGATTCCGGTCAGCAAAGTATTACCTTCGGTAGCTTCAGTAACAATGAAATTCTGTCTATGACTTCCGTAAAAGAGCATATCTGGATTTCTACAACCAACGGGCTTTGGATTGTCGACCGGAAAACAATGGATGCACGCCAACAGAACATGACAGACAAGCGTTTCACAAGTCTTTTCTTTGACCCGAAAGACGAAAACATCTATTTGGGAGGTGCGGACGGATTCGGTATTTCCCGGCCGGACATACAGGCTATGAATCAACCGGAACGCCCGATCCTGCTGACTGCTTTATATATCAACAACCAGTTGATGTCTCCGCACACCGGAGAAAGCATACCTAATATCCGTTATACGAACTCTATCGAACTGGCATATAACCAGAATAATCTGGCTTTCGAGCTTTCCGACCTCCCCTATTCGCTAGAGGAAAAGCATGAATTTGTCTATCGGCTGGAGGGAATGGACAAAGAATGGAATTTCCTGAAATCGAATACAAACCGCATTACATACAGCAACCTCAACTACGGAGATTATCAATTAATTATCAGTAAGGTGGAAAAGAGTGGCCACCCGTCCGAACATCCTTATATTTTGAATATCAAGATCCTGCCTCCGTGGTATTATACGGTTTGGGCAAAGGTGATTTATGTTCTTTTGTTCCTCAGCCTCATCATCTGGACAATCAATTTCTTCCGCGTCAAGAACCGGTTGAAAATGGAACGTATGGAGAAAGAGAAGATTCTGGAACAGTCACGCCAGAAAATGGCTTTCTTCAGCAACCTGTCCAATGAGCTAAAGACACCGCTTAGCCGGATTATTGCACCCGTGAGCCAGCTGCTCCCTGCGACGGAGGAAGCGCACGAGAAACAGACATTGGAAGAAGTGCAACGCAATGCGATGAAGATTAATTCGCTGATTCATCAGGTGCTCAACTTCAACCGTATAGAAGATAACGAAGATTCACTACTAATACTGTCGCGTATCGAACTTGTGTCATTCAGCCACAGTCTGTTCTCCGTCTACGAAGAAGACAAGCGGCTGACTTTCCTTTTCGAGACAAACAAAGCGAAGATTTATGCCGATATGGACGCTATCAAACTGGGAGTGATACTAGACAGTCTGCTTTCAAATGCAGTGAAATTCACTCCGGACGGCGGCAGTATCCGGTTGTCTCTTTTCTATCGCGAAGAAACCGGCTTAGTGGATATCTGTGTATCGGACACAGGATCGGGAATCCCGCCGCGGGACATTCCTTACATCTTCCAACGTTTTTTCCAATCCCCCCACTCCGGCAATAAGGAAGGTACGGTATCGGGCTTTATCTGGTAAAAACTTACACAGAACTGCACGGCGGACACATCACCGGCGTCACCTCCGAAGAAGGAAAAGGGACTTCCGTCGGATTGAATATTCCCGTCATAGCAGTGAGGAAGAGGAAATCCCCGCGACACAGGAGAAGAAGCGACTGGAATCGTTGCCCGTACTCAAACCGATTGAAGCGGAATCGCAGGACGAGAAGTTCCTGTCGAATATAATTCGCCTGATTGAAGACCATCTTTCGGAGTCGGAACTGAATGTGAATGCTCTTTGTGAATTATCCGGTATCAGTAACAAACAGATTTACCGGAAAATTAAGCAATTGACCGGAATGTCTCCCGTAGAATACATCAAGTCAATCCGGATGAAAAAGGCTGCCATGTTATTGCAGCAAAAGAAGTTCACCGTTGCCGAAGTAATGTATATGGTGGGCTTCTCCAACCATTCTTATTTTTCCAAATGTTTTCAGGCTGAGTTCGGAAAACGCCGAAGCAATATATGCAGCCTGCTGTTGACGAAGAAAATCACAATAAATAAAGCACTTGCGGGTGAGGATGAGGCATTAATTGCTGTGTTTTTACCTTTCATCATGTAGCGCTTTGTCCATTGCAACCTATCATCTTTCTTCCGGTCTATTGTTAGATAAATCCTGTTGCATTAGAAGTTAACTTTTTCCAGTCTAACGGTTAAGTTGTTTTTGATAGTATATAACTATAAACGCAAGTTCTAATTATATAAACGCAAGCTTC
>ENA-OQCK01000119-OQCK01000119.1-human-gut-metagenome-genome-assembly--contig:-NODE-119-length-44289-cov-2.550881_pt1 | contig 44289 bp, 57 predicted proteins | sample MGYA00242498_ERZ504578 | MGnify/ENA primary metagenome ERZ504578 (study PRJEB26092, sample SAMD00036229) | human gut metagenome | host: Homo sapiens | study: EMG produced TPA metagenomics assembly of...
CTTGGACCTGGGTATAATTAAACACAGTCCGTCCAGACAGACATACACCTCATCAATGCGGCAGTGTCCGCATTTGCCCACGGCACATGACATCCTGCGCTCAAAGGACATCCATATCTTTTCTTCCGGCACGCCCTGGTTAAGGACTTCCAGGCCCGTAAACTTCATCATAGGCGGCGGTCCTACCACCACAACGCTGTAATCCTCCCCAAAGTCCTTAAAGGGAATCCCCGGCACAAACTCTGTGACAAAACCTGTCTCCCAGCCATCCTTGTGGTCCGTATCCAGGGCATAGATGGTGGTGAACTTCTCCTTCCAGCGCTCCAGATCATTTCTAAAAATGATCCCGTCCTCATTCTTAAATCCGCTGATCAGGTGCACGCTCTTTACAAAATCCTCTTGATTCCAGAACATATTCAGCATGCTCTTTACAGGCGCCAGCCCGGTGCCGCCGGTGATGACCACCATATGCTTACCCTGAAACCGCTCCACCGGCCATCCTTTGCCGTAGGCTCCCCTTAAGAAAAGGATGTCGCCCGGCTGCTTCTCAAATATCTCGTCCGTCACCTTTCCCACGGAACGTATGGTAAAATCCATCCAGCCGTCCCCGAAGGAGCTGACGGATATGGGTGCTTCCCCTACCTTTGGAATGGAAAGCTGCAGGAACTGTCCATGGGACGGACGAATATCCGTCTCCACTCTGAATGTATATTCATGAAGGCTCTCCCGCCTTACCTCGCGTATCTTACATGCCGCTGGCTTCACTATATTATTCATGACTTCGTCCCCTCTCCTATGCCTGCCTGCCGGCTTTTATTTCCGCAACAGCGTCTGCCATTTTATTCACTGTAGCCACGATGGATATGTACTCAGGACACCGGTCCATGCACCGTCCGCAGCCCACACACATATGGTAGTCCTTAAACCTGCCTTGTAGTCGTGGAATTTGTGGAGCACCTTATAGCGCATCCTATCCCCGGCCCTGTTTCTGAAGCTCATGCCGCCGGCCATATCGGTGAAATCCTTTACCTGGCAGGAGGCGGAAGTCCTCTTGCGCTCTCCCACGTTGCGGTTCTCATTGTATATGATATCCGTTGTTGTAAAACAGGTGCAGGTGCTGCACGCCACGGTACAGGCGCCGCAGGAAATGCATCTGCCGTCAAACTGCCTCCACATGGGATGCTCCTTAAGCTTTGTCAGAACCTCCTTATCCGGAATCTCCGGCACCGTGAGGGTCAGCTCATTCTTTTCCACAAACCGCGGCTCAAAGGGACATTCCTCCATGCCCTCGAAATAGGAGGCAAACGCATCGTCCTTTACCTGGAACTCCAGTACGTTTTCTCCGAAACGGACTGCCATGGAATAGTCATCGGTCCTGTTGGTTCCCATGCTGACACAGAAGCAGGTATCCCAGCCTTCGCCGCACTCCATCATCACTATCTTGACCTTCTCGTTCATGCGCTTGTAATATATATCCTCATAACCGCCGTTGGTCAGATATATCTTTTCCTGATGATGCTGCGCGTGGATATCGCAGGGCCGCATGAATATAAGCAGCTTCTTGGAAACAGCCTTGCTTTCAATGAATTCATCTTCTGTGAAATAGAACAGGGACTGGGTAATGGGGCTTAACACCTCCTTGGCCGGAAAATCCGATTTTTCCCTGTACTCGATTTCCTCCGCCCGGTCCACCCTGCGTACTTAATCAGGTCTGTGTCGGAATACCTGCCCTTACCCACAAAACGTTTTGGCGCCCATATCTCATACTCTTCCTGAAGCTTTGCAAACATCCTGTCGGCATCCTTCAAATCCATTCTGTATCCCATGAAATGCCTCCTCCTTTATTCTTTTATCCCTTATATATACTTCTTTATTAAAAGGCTTATGTTATTATTATAACAACCCCTACAAATAAAGTATAATTATATGTTGTGATGGTCTGATAATAAATCTTTATCATTAAGAATTAACTGTAGCCATTGAGGACGCGTACGGTTTCCGGCAGCACGCAAAAGGCAGAAGCCATGGGAATATCCCGGATGGCTGCTGCCTTTATGGTCTGTCTGTGGGTTCTGTTATTCTTTATTACAAATCAAAAATCTCAAAATCATCATCCTGTGCGTCCTGTTTTGCAGAACCCTGCTCTGTTTCCCTCCTGACAACCGGCCGTTCCTGTTTCACAGGCGTCTTCTGCCTGGATGCCGACGCCTGGGCCGGCGTACGGTCCTGTGTCTGAACCGGCTCCCAGACTTCACCGGCTTTTTCACCGGAAGCTCCGCCTGAGGCTCTTCTTCCGTCTCATAGACAGCTTCATCCTCTTCGTAGATGTCCTCATTCTCTTCATCCAGCGGATAATCCTCCTCCGGAAGGTCTCTGTAGTCCTCATCATCGCCGTAGGAGAATCATCCTCATATTCCTGAGATTCATCGTACCAGTCAGAATCCTGGCAGCCCTCCTCATCGGCGTATTCCTGATAACCCTCTGAATGCTCCAAAAGCTCAGGCTCCTCTGCCTTTTCCTTTCTTCTGTTCCTGCCCCGGCCGCCCCGCGGACCGTCCTTCTTGTCACCCAGTTCATCCCGGCTGCCGCCCTTTTTCCCGGAACCCCTGGTAAATAAAACCACCAGAAGGATGACCAGCAGAATGATTGCAATGACAATGGTCACAATCAGCAGTATCTTAAGGAGACTGTAATCATCGTAAATCTTGTCGTATGTAAGGGCCAGCTCATCGTACACTTCCTTTGTCACGGAACCGCTGATGGCCGGGTCCTCAAAGTAACGCTGGATGGTCCTCTCATCGTCCCTCATGTCATAACGGTAGAAGCCCTTCTCTCCGGCCTCATTCATGCCGTACACAACACAGTACTGGTGCTCTGCCTCAGAGCCCCATACCCAGCCCTGAACCTTGTGGCCGTCAATATTGATGGTGCTCTCCTTGAATCCTTCCGGAACCTTCACCTCAGGATCAGGCGGAAGAATGGTGATGACGCGCTCGGCTATCCGCATCCTTACCTGGGAAGAAGCATCGGCATCCGCAGCGCTGGCGCCGCCCTCTGCCTTGGTCACCACAATGACGTATTCCTTGATGGTCTCGCCATCCTGGGCTGTCACGCGGCATGTCACGCGGTTTTCGCCCATCTGGAGTCCTTCGTTTCCGCTGACCACCTTGGTGGCGTTCCCGTCCGTGCAATCCGCGCTGACAATAACCTTATCCACATCCGTTCCAACGGTCACCGCGTAGGTGTCCACATCCGGTGAAAATGCCGGCGCCAGGCTTCCTGGTGAAATCTGGAGTGATTTAAGAGTGGCATCCTTGGAAGCTGACTGCAGGGCACTGACCGTCACAGTGGAGCTTCCCTGCTGGTTAACCGTCACAATCTGTGAGTTGGAATCATAAATTTCCTGGCTGGTAACCTCAATCTTGCTGGTCCCGGCCGCTATGGCATTGAAATTAAGGGTGAATGCAAGGGTTCCCGTATTGGGCGTGCCTGCGTCCCCATGGACCCGGACAGCTCCCGCCCCTCCGTCCGCGTTGGTGCCGTCCACAAATTCCAATATGTCGGAATCATAGGACAGCATCACATCCGCATTGGCCAGGCTGTCGCTGCTGGTTATCTTCATATTCACCTTGATCTTGCCGCCCACGGTTGCGGATGGGTCGGAAAAGGCGATTCTCGCATTTGCCGCAAAGGCCGTTATCATCTGCGCCGGCATCATGACTGTCATCATGCACGCCATTGCCAGAACTGCAGCCGCATGTCTCATACGTCTAATCATCATCATTTCCCACTTTCTGATTATAAAATTTTCCCTTTATCAGGACTGCACTTCTACAATGGTTACATTGCTTCCGCCTGGTCCGCTGCCGCTTCTGGAAGGACTTCCCGGTCCGCCTGAACCGCCTGGTCCGCCGCTGCCGCCTGAACTGCCGCTGCCGCCTGAACTGCCGTCCGGACTGACCGTACCGTCAAAACTGCCGCCTCCCCCATATACAGGTGAGCCTGCGCTTCCCTGGGTAGGACCGCCGTCCTGCTTCACCACATGGATGGTATAGGTCCTCACGCTTCCGTTCTGGCAGTCACAGCGATGGAAATGTCGTTTCCGCCATTCTGCAGGGAGACATTGCCTGCGCCGTCCACACGCGCATTGGAATCCGACGCATATGCGCTGACTGTAATATTGGACACAGAAGAATCCACAATCAGATTATATTCCTGGGTATCCCTGTTAAAGCTTGGAGTCAGATTGAAACCGTCCACTCCGAGACCGGACAGCTTGTTGTTGGGGCTTCCGTCTCCGGTAGGCGCCACGCAGGGCTGCTCCGGCATATTGTTAAATACAGGGATATGAAACTCCAGGGCTGTCTTCTTCAAATCAGACGTGTATGCCTGGGACAGCTTGGCCGCCTCTGAGGCAGCTCCCTGGATATTGCTCATATACTGGTGCTTATAAAGGTTTGCCCCCTGGACATTGAATTTCTTCAGATAAAATGTATTCTGCCCGGCTTTCACATAATTATCCCCCATAATTCTGGGCGCCGCCCCGGATGGCCTTCTCCACCGTGTTCCAGGGACGTCCGTAGGAACCGGACTGGGACGCAAACCTGAGTCCCATCTCAATGGCGGACACTGCGCCGGACTGGTATGCCTCCACATTAAAGAAGTTGTAGTATCCCTCGTAACCGGAATAGGATCCGGAAATAAGAGGCTTGTACCATTATTACCCTGCTCCTGGAGTATCATGGCTGCCAGCACATAAGGGCTTACCCCTGACTGACTGGCCGCGGCCATGATGATGTCTGCATAAGAAGCCGCTGCTCCGGTGGAGCCGCCTCCCGGCGACGTGCCGGTCTGGCCCACCACATTTTCCGATGCGGGTGACGCCACCGGACCGCTTGAAGTGCCGCTGCCGCTCTGGCCCGGGGACACGGGACCACTGCTGCTGGCGGAACCGTCCTGTCCCGGAGCCACCAGGCTTACGCTGGCAGACACTATATTGCGCTCTCTGGGCTCAATGGATGCGTGCGGGGACTCCAGACTCACCTCCCCGCTGCCGGAAGGACTGCCGCTCCCTGAGGAGCTGCCTCCCGGAGAGACCGCTGCTGACCCGGAGCCGTTTGAACTGCCGGAAACCCCTGGTCCATGCTGTGTATCTTCATAGGTACTGCTGCGCCCGGGCCCCTTGGAAGAACCTGAGGAGCTGCCTGAGGAGCCGGGACCGCCTGAACCGGGACCTTCCGAAGAAGCTCCTGGCCCGCTGGAGAAATCACTTCCCCCTGTTCCTGTGGAATTCGTTGTCCCTGAAAGGAAGGAGCCGTTTATGAGGTGTTTAACCCCTCCTTTGTCTGTGTATTGGCATCATATTCATGGTTGAGGAACTGGAACACATACGTCTCATCCAGGAAATTTCTGGGGTCCATGTAATACCGTATGATATCCTCGGAGGCAGCCACCCAGTTGCTGCCGTCGAATCCGGTCCACGTACTGTTGTCCCAGTTATAAGCTCCGTTGGCAACGGATTTCCAGGAGGAAACACTGCCCGTGGCCACAAGGTTGCGGCCCAGAACAGACTCATTTTCAATAACCGTGTTCCAGTCCAGACCTGTGTTTTTGGCTTTGAATACCCAATTCGGATATTGGGCGTGAAGCTGCCTGAGCCCGTTTTTATAGCTCTCCGGAAATCCCTGTGAGGTGAGATATGCTTCAAAATTAGAATCCGTGGTATAGGCCACCGGAAGCCTGATATAAAGCGATGAGACATAGCCGGTGTTAACGGCTCCGCCCGTTCCTGTGTATTGAATCTGATACCATGTATTGCCGTCTGTTCCGCGCTGTTCCCCGATAACGGTAACGGCCGCTCCCGCTGCCAGCCTGCCCACCGATGAATATCCGGTGCCGGCTCCGCTGCGTACATTCAAAGAGGTGGCCTTAACCGTGGCCGCCCCTGTATATGCATAGGAATCAAACATTTTAAAAGGCGCAGCCACAGATGCCGGAACCTCAGCGGCCAGCATCAGTCCCAGCACAAGCGCCAGGCCCCTTTTTAACTTTTTCCCTTCATTATGTAAAAATCTCCTGTATCTTCATTCATATCCAAAATTCGTATGAATTTCTATTTTATGACATTAATCCTATTATAATGACAAAAGCGTTGATATGTCAACAAGAACGGCGGAAACTTCACATAATACAAAGATTTGTAAGAAAAGATTAAATAATGTGGCAAATCCTGGCATATCCCGGCCAAAGCCCCTTAAAATCCCCTTCCCATGCCCTGGTAAAATTCCCCTGTCCCCTTCCTATCTCACCAGAAACAAATCCAGCACCCGGTCCGCGGCCCGTCTCAGATTCATCTTCTCCACTCCCTGCACGGCATAGACTGGGAACCTTTTTACCAGCACCTCTCCCAGGTAATAATCCACGGTTCCCACCTGCTGTCCCTCTCTGACCGGGGCCATTAATATAGAAGGAACCTTCTTCACCACCCGCGCCTGCTCCCCCTCTCCCATCAGCAGTGTCAGATGCATATCATCGGGTTTAAGCATCATGGACAGCTCCACTTGGTCAGTGGCGCCTTCCCCTTCCTTCCAGCACAGTCCTCCTGCCACGGGAACCCTGGCAAAGGCTTCCTCCCGGAACACATCCTTCATCTTAAAATGCTCCAGCCCATAGGAGTAGAGCTTTCTTGCATCCGACCATTTATATGTCTTATGAGGCGGCCAGCCGCAGCCCAGAAGGGCAATGACGTAGGTCCTTCCCTGGTTCTCCATGGCTCCCACATAAGAATATCCGGCTCCTCCTGTAAATCCCGTTTCCCGGACAGGACCCCTTCCATCATAGTCAGAAACGCGTTGTGATTATAACAGTTAAAAGAGCGTTTCCCTGCCGTATCCGTAAAATAGTGGTTCTGGGTCTGCGTTATCTTTAAAAATTCATCCCTGGCAGGGGACTTTGTCACACAATACCGCATGATTCGGGCCAAATCAGAGGCTGTGGTGGAATGGATATGTTCCTTTCCCTGTTCATCTGTCCTTACCCCATCCAGCCCGTTGGGCGTAATAAAATAGGTATCCCCGCAGCCAAGCCCCACAGCCTTCTCATTCATTATTGCGGCAAACCCTTCCACGCTGCCTCCTATGTGCTCCGCTATCATCACAGCCGCATCATTATAGGATTCCAGCATCAAGGCATACAAAAGGTCCTCCAGCCTGTACTCCTCTCCCTCCCGTACCCCCAGGTGCACCTTGGGCTGGGAGGCGGCATTGGAGGACGCCTTCACCGTATCCTCCCCCTTCCGTTCTCCAGAGCCAGGATACAGGTCATAATTTTCGTGGTACTGGCCATGGGCCGGATAATATCCTGTCCCTTCCCATACAGAATTCTGCCGGTATCCCCATCCATAAGGACAGCAGACTGAGCGTACAGCTTCAGGAAATCCCCCTCCCCCCGGGCCTCTTCCGTCACAGGCACCGAAGTCCAACTGTCTGCCGCCGCATTCATCTGAGTGCAGGCAGTGAAATTGTCAGTGTTATCAAAAAAATCCATTGCTTCATAAGCGACGCCGCCTAGTTGGCTTTATTTTAATAGTATTCCCAGGTGAAAATGATTATTACTGGGAATGTGGGCTGGGGGAGCGCGAGGAGGGAGATGCTTCTGTCCGTGGGAGAGCGGGAGCGGGGGCGGGGGAGGGGAATACGGCTGCGGGGTAAGAAGGTCTAAGGCCCTGTAGGTCCACCCCCCCCCAATCTTCCCATCTCCTCTTGCCCCCGAACACATATTCTGCTATGATATCTGTAAGCGGACAATACGACAGAAAGGCCGGTGTTTTATGATGGGACAGGGGGATCGTCTTATTTTTCATATTGATGTGAATTCAGCATTTTTAAGCTGGGAATGTGTGTACCGGCTTTCTCAGGACCCGGAGGCCCTGGATTTGAGAACGGTTGCTGCTGCGGTCGGAGGGGACGCCAAGTCCCGCCATGGAATCGTGCTGGCTAAGTCTCCTTTGGCTAAGAGGTATGGGGTCACCACCGGGGAGCCCTGGTTCAGGCCATGCGCAAATGCCCGGATCTGGTGGTTGTCCCGTCCCGGTTTGATTTTTACATTAAATGCTCCCGGCGCATGATGGAGCTTTTGGAGGAATACACACCGGACCATGAAAAATTCAGTATCGATGAGATTTTTCTGGACATGACCAGCACCATCCATCTCTTTGGCAGCCCCCTGGAGGTAGCCAATGAGATTCGTGAACGGATCAGGAAGGATCTGGGATTTACGGTGAATATCGGAATCTCCACCAATAAGCTTCTGGCTAAGATGGCCTCTGACTTTGAGAAACCGGATAAATGCCATACCCTGTTTCCCGAGAGGTGCTGATAAGATGTGGCCCCTGCCTATACGGGAGTTATTTTTTGTGGGAGGTGCTGCACAGAGGAAAATGGAAAACCTGGGGCTGCATACCATCGGACAGCTGGCATGCTGCAACCTGGAGGTGCTTAAGTCCCACCTGGGCGAGAAGTATGCTGTCCTCATCCGACAGTACGCCAATGGCATTGATGATGATCCTGTGGCTGAAAAGGAACCTGTCAATAAGGCGTATGGCAACAGCATCACCCTTTCCAGGGATATATCTGACTATGAAAGCGCCTGCCAGGTCCTGCTCTCCCTCTGTGAAACCGTAGGCGCCAGGCTGAGGGCGGACCATGTGCTGTGCAATAATGTCTGTGTGGAGCTGCGTGACTGGGAGTTTAAGAATCAGTCGCACCAGATGGTCATACCGGAACCAACGGATTCCACCTCCGTGATTTATGAATATTCCTGCCGTCTGCTGAGGGAATCCTGGCACATGACGCCGCTGCGGCTCATGGGTGTGCGGGCCGGTAAGATTTCCGATGACGGATTCTCACAGATAAGCCTTTTTGACGACCCCGGACTTCAGAAGAAAAAGGATTTTGAAAAGGCAGTGGATGCCATACGCAGCAAATATGGAATAGACAGCGTAAAACGGGCCAGCTTCCTGCGAAAGGACGCCATCGTGGACCACGCTGCCAGCAAGAAAAAACATTTGAATTAACAAATTATCCGGGCAGTTGACGGGATCTATACAGAAAACAGAGTTGAGGGACGAACATGAGACGGAGAGAGCTATGCTATACCATTAGAGACAGAGGATGGAATTGTCCTTGGACAGTTTTTAAAGGCAAAGGGATTTTCCCACAGGCTGGCGGCGCGCATTAAGGCCGGCCGGGGACTTGCGGTGGACGGAATGCCGGCGCACGCAGGTTACCGGCTTAAGGCCGGGGAGACAGTGGAGGTGGCGCTGCCTGAGGAGGAGGATTCCGGGAATATCGTGCCGGTAAAGCTTCCTCTTTCCATTGTGTATGAGGACGAGGATATACTGGTAATCAATAAAGATGCTGGCGTGCCCATCCACCCTTCCCAGGGTCACTATGACAATACCCTGGCCAACGCTGTCTCCTGGTATTTCCGTGAAAAGGGGGAGGCCTTTACTTACCGGGTCATCAACCGGCTGGACAGGGATACCACCGGGCTGCTTATCCTGGCCAGACATATGCTCAGCGCCTGTATCTTATCGGAACAAATGGCCGGGCGCAGAATCAGGCGGGAGTACAGAGCCATTGTACTTGGGCATACACCGGAGGAGGGCACGGTTGACAGCCCCATTGCCAGGGCAGAGGCTCCACCATTGAGCGCCGGGTGGACCCGGAGGCAGGCGAAAGGGCGGTCACTCATTACCGTACCCTGCTCTACAATGAAAAAAAGGACCTGTCTCTGGTAAGTCTCAGCCTGGAAACAGGCAGGACGCATCAGATACGGGTCCACATGAGGTCCATAGGGCATCCCCTTCCCGGAGACTTCCTATACTGCCCGGATTACCGGTATATCGGCCGTCAGCCCCTCCACTCTTATCTCCTCAGGTTTGAACATCCTATTTCAGGCAAGGAGATGGAATTCACAGCCGGGCTGCCCGAAGATATGGAACGGCTCCTCCCGCCAGGCACCTGACGGATTTTAATTCCGCCGCAGCCCCTTGGGATAATGGTTTTTGAGCATGCCCTTCGCATACTTGGCCCAGCCCAGGCTGAAACCGCCGGTACATACCAGCACCCAGCCTTTCAGGCATCCCTCAGGTGTTCCTGCGTCCTCGCTGAGAGCTTCTCCTTTCAGATACCGGATTATGCTGTCTCCGGAGGGGGACAGTTCCCAGAAACACTGCGCCTCCTCTTTCCTGAGCGCCAGGGCCAGGGCATGGGAAGGCTCAAAACGGTTCTTTTTAAGGGTGCCCATATGAAGACCCGGCCGGAGAATCTTAAGCCCCTTCATATCCGGCATATCGGCCGGCATCAGATACAGCTGATCCCCGAACAGCACGTATTCCTTCCTTTCCAGAAAGGTATCCGGTTCTGACAGGGTGTCCCGGATAAAGGTTCATAATCCCTGAACACTTCTTTTCTCTTTCTGCCGTCCAGATACAGCTGGTCCCGGTTTCCGGCTTTTACCGCAGTTTCCGGCTCTCCTTCTTTTCTTAAGACAGCCATAAAATGGCCCTCTCCTTCCAGGATGTGGGGCATAATGCGAAAGGTCCGCTCCAGGCCCCAGCCTTCCGCCTCCGGCCCTGCCCACTGAGGCTTTCCTTTCGTAAAGCCAGGATAGGCAGGCATCTGTTCCACGCGGAATTCAGGATGCGTCTCAGAAAGGCCAGAACCGTACCTTCATTCTCCTCCGGGGCAAAGGTACAGGTGGAATATACCATTCTGCCCCCGGGTGCCAGCATGGCGGCTGCGTGGTCCAGTATCTCGCCCTGACGGGCCGCGCACATCTTCACATGTTCCTCACTCCACTGGCTTCTGGCTTCCTCATCCTTGCGGAACATTCCCTCTCCTGAACAGGGGGCATCCACCACGATTTTATGGAAAAAACGGCCGAATATCCCGGCCAGGCTTTGGGCGTCTTCATTGGACACCACTGCGTTTCGCACACCCATCCGCTCCATATTCTGGGAAAGTATCCTGGCCCTGGCCGGATGAATCTCATTGGACAGAAGAAAGCCGGTTCCCTTCATCCTGGAAGCGATGTGGCTGGACTTTCCTCCCGGCGCAGCACACAAATCCAGCACACGCTCTCCCGGCCCGGGGTCCAATAATTCCACCACGGCCATGGCGCTGGCTCCTGGATATAGTAAGTCCCGCCTCATGATATGGATGCTTTCCGGGCCTGTTATCCCCGGAATAATAATATCCTTCCTTCACCCACGGAATCCGCTCAAGGTAAATCCTGTTTCCTGTCTGACCCGTTCCGCTGCTTCTGCGGCGCCGGTATCTTCCCAGGTCCCTTTGTCTTTCCCGTCTTTCCCGCTTCCGGCTGCGTCTCCCCTTCCATCCGGGAACTTGAGACTGTTAAACCTCAATCCCTGGACCCTTTCCTTGTCATAGCTGGCCGCAAAGGCCGGATATTCTTCTCCCAATAATGCTCTCATCCGTTCTTCAAACCGTACCGGTAAATCTGTCATACTGTCCTGTTTCCCATCCTTATTGATATTCTGCCTGCCCGCGGCACATAAAATAAATGAGCTGCCGCATCCATGATACAGCAACCCACTTCATCCTTCAATCCTTTATATCGGATTACAGTATTATCTTGTAATCATCTCCGCCTTCGCCGTTCACCACATAGTAGGCTGCGCCTTCGTTTGCCACAATATACAGATCAATGGTCTTAATCTCAACGCCCCTGTGTGCTTTCTTGAATGCCTTCACAGCCTGGTCCAGCACATCCTTTGCCACAAGGTCCTTGCCGTCAAACTGGAAATGTACGTCTGCCTTTGGCTCTGCTGCCTTTCTGGCAGGTGTCTTCTTCACGGTCTCTTTCTTAGCTGCTTTGGGGGCTGTCTCCTTCTTAGCTTCCGCCTTTGGAGCCGCCTCCTTCTTCACTGTCTCCTTTGGAGCCGCTGCCTTCTTGGCTGCTGTCTTAGAAGCTGTTTTCCTGGCTGTCGTCTTTTTAGCCGGAGCTGCCTTTGCTTCCTTCTCAACAGGAGCTGCTTCTGCCTTCACCGGAACTGCTGCCTCTGCCTTTGCTTCTACTTTCTCCGGAACTGCTGGTTTTGCTTCTGCCTTGGCCTCTGCCGGCTGCGCTGCCTGTGCTGCTGCCTTTACAGTTGCCTTAACATCTTTCTTTTCTACCATAGTCCATATCCTCCCTAATTTTGAATAATGGCTTTACGAGTAATCCCCAGATGCATTAAGGCATTATAAAATGGTTTTTTCCATTTGTCAATAAATTCACTTGAAAAATCGACTGCCTCCCGCAAAAATCCTTATGGTTTGGCCCTTACACGGCAAGTTTTGTCAGCTGACGCCCGGTCCGGCTGATGAGCCGGACTGTGGGGTCTGAAAGGCCGGGCCGTACCCTTCTGTGGTTCCGGGCGACGGCTGTGTCTGGGCGGGTGCTGCCGTTGTCTGATCCGCAGGCTGTATAATACCTGAGGCTGTGATGCTGCGGTGATGTTTCAGGCGGCACCGCCTCTGAGGCAATGTCTCCGGCGGCAGTGACTCCGGCGGAACGGGCGGATTCGCCGGAGGTGCTGTGTGGGCGCAGGCGCGTCTGTGCAGCGCCGTTGTTTCCTGAGGCGCCCTGCCGGAGGAATGGCTGGATTTCTTACTCTCTGTTCCCGGAAGGTCATAACAGATAACAGGCATGCCCGCATATACATTTTCAAAAAGCTCTTTGGCCTTGTCATAGGGCATGTTCACGCAGCCGTGGGACCCGCCGCTCTTATAGATGGATCCGCCGAAGCTGGACCGCCAGCTGGCGTCGTGGAAACCAATGCCTCCGTTAAAGGGCATCCAGAACTTCACCGGGCTGGCATATCCCTCCCCCTTCAGCACCGCGTCCCTCTGCTTGTATGTAATGGAGAAAATCCCCGGAGGCGTGGTATGGCCCCTGGAAACATTGCCGGAGACAAAGTCAGACTCCAGCACCTTTTGCCCGTCTTTGTAAAAAATCAGGTGCTGGGCCGTCAGGTTTACCTCCGCATATGTACTGCCGTAATCCGGTCCGTCATGGCTCGCGGCTGTCTGCAAATACACAGGTTCCCTGGTAACGCTCTCTCCTGCCTCCAGAATCCCCAATAGTTCTTTGGTCTCCTCGGACTGGTTGATCCTCCAGCCGTAAAACCGGATACCTCCACATTCTGCCCGTAGCTAGTGGCAAAGGACCGCCTCTTGTATGCCGTGTTATGCCTGGAAGCCAGGCTCTTTACATAGGCTGCGGCCCGGTCCGGGTCAATGGAAACCTGCTCCCCGTCAGACACAAGCCACTCATGTATCTCATCCCCGTCCAGCACCTCTGTCTTACTGCCGAAGGTGTAGGTCACAGTCATGTTCACATAGCGGTTCCTGGCATCCCTGGCCGCTGCCAGAGAGGTATTGTCGCTGCGGATGGACGGAGCCTTGTAGCAGCCCAGCGCGTCCAGGTCTAGTTCCGGGGCAAGACTGGATATGGCCTGCTCTACCTGGGCCCTGACCTTATCCATATCAAGTGTGGTTCCTTCTGTCTCCGGCACAATGGAATATCCCTGGCCGCTCACATAGTCTGACAGGTAAGCGTCCGAGGCAGAACGGCCTTGCTGCTGTCACAACAGGACAGGCCATTAAGTGTCTGTGCCAGAGCGTCATCATCATAGGCAATCATGGTCTTTATATCGTAGGATGGGCCCTTAAGCAGGTATCTGGGCCAGCGGAAAGGACTCTGCTGGCGTATGATTTCCTCCAGACTTCCGTCAAACACAGTGTGAAGGCCGATTTTCTCACCGGTGACCGTCTCCTGCTTCTCTTCACGCAGCTTAAGCACAAGGCCGTAACCGTTTACGCCGGAGGCTATGAGTTCCTTCACTTCCTCCGCGGTCTTCCCTGACACGTCCGTCCCGTTAATAACTGTATGGGGAAAATATGTATTCCTGTAACCCAGGGCTTTGTACACATAGACTCCAACCAGCACAATACCGGCCAGAATCAGAATCAGGCAGCTGCCTTCCAGCTCAGGATTTTATCAAAAGAACCTTTTCCCTGTGTATTCAAGGTTCCCTGACCGTCATTTTGCGGATGTCCGTCACCCGTTCTGTTTTCGCCTGCCCCTCCGGTTTCCTGTATCCTATTCTCATGTACCCTGCGCTCCTGCGCCCTGCTTTCTGCCAGCTCCTTCTGGCGCTGTTTGAAAGCCTCCCTGCTTCGGCTTCGGCGGGGACGCCTTGCCTCGCTGCGGGCAGGTACAGATTCTGTCTTATTTTTTTCTTCCCTCATGCACCTTTACCTTTCTATGTCTTCCAACAGTCTCCCCACCTGGCTCTCCCCATATACTCTAATCCCATGTTCCTTCAGACATGCGGCGCAGACACCGTCCCCTCAGTAAGGTTCCGGTAAATGTGCGTCATAGACCTGCCCGCTTCCGCAGGAAGGGCTCCTCTCCTTTAGTATAGCTGCCTGGCAGCCGTACAGCTGTGCCAGCTTAAGCACTTCCCCGGCGCCTTTTTCATATGCTGCCGTGACATCCCCGCCATCCCTTGTAATGACTCCTGTCCCCACCCGTTCCGCCGGTATCCTGGGCGTGGCCAGGCCGCCCAGGATTTCCGGACATACCGGAATCAGGTGATGTCTGCTTAAAAGTTCCTCTGCCTGGGGAATGAGCGCGCCGCGGCCGTTATATCTGCATTCCACCCCCAGCAAACAGGCGCTTACCAGTATATTCATATTCCTCTTCCTTCCTTTTATGTATGTTTTCGGCTGACTGTCCGCAAACTGCCTAATCAAAACAGCCTGCGGTTATCCTTCAGCACCTTTCCGCTTAACAGGATAAACGTTGCGGACGCGGCTGCGCAGGCCGTAATATCCGATATGGGCTCAGAATAAAACACAGCCTCCACCCCAAAATAACGTGGCAGCAAAATCATTCCCAGGAAATAGACCGACTTCCTGAACATGGACAGGCTGATAGCCACCTTTGCGATACCCATGCCTGTAAATCCGTCCACCACCGTATATTCCACAGCCAGAGGGATGATACACAATGTAAATATCCGGATTGCCCACTCCGTCACCTGGACATAGGACATTTCCCTTGTAAATATCCTGACAAAATATCCCGGTCCCGCCTGTGCAATAATGAACATGACAGTTGTAAAGGCAACCGATAAAAGCAGTACATGCTTTTCCGCCTTCCGTATCCTGTCAGCACGGCCCGCACCATAATTATACCCCATTACGGTCTGTGTTCCACCGGTAATTCCTCCCAGAGGCATGGTAATAATCAGCATAAAGCTCTGCACAATGGTATTGCAGGTAAGGAGCATGCCGCTTCTCTCCGGTCCCCCATAGCTGCTTATAACCATGTTCATGATAATGATGAGCAGGCTGTCCGAGGCAATGATCAAAAACGGGGACAAGCCCACCAAGAGCACCTGCTTCATGGTTTTCCACCTGTACCCGCCAAAGTAATCCGCACCAGGGGACGCTTTCCGAACAGAAACAGCAGCACATAGGTACAGGAGGCCATCTGTGACAGCACGGTTGCAATGGCAGCTCCCCTGACCCCCATGTTCATGCCAAAGATGAACACCGGGTCCAGCACGATGTTGCTCACAGCGCCCAGCACCACTGACTTCATGCCCACCGTGGCAAATCCCTGGCATATGATGAACTGGTTCATGCCTGCTGAGAGCAAAGCAAATGCAGTGCCTGTCAGATACCAGCTCATGTACTGGTTGGCATAGGGAAATATAGCCGGTCCCGCGCCGAAGAATACCAGAAGCTGATCCTTAAACAGATAGGACACCGTCATAATAATAAGGGCCATACCTGTCAGAAGGGCGAAGCAGTTGGCCACCATCTGAGCGGCAGCCCTCTCATTTTTCTGTCCCAGACGGATACTCATGAGAGGCGCTCCTCCCACTCCAATCCAACTGGCAAACGATGATATCAGGGTGACCACGGGGCCGCATATTCCCACGCCGGCCAGGGCCAGGGCGCCGATTTCCGGAATATTTCCGATGTACATACGGTCCACGATGCTGTACATCACATTCACAAATTGAGCCAGCATGGAAGGAAATGCCAGCTCCACACCAGCCTCTGACTTTATCTGTATCCAGATTATTCTCCACCTTCAACTCCGTCTTCTCCTGATTAGATTTTATTTCCTTTTACCTCAATAGCCGGAACCTCATACCTCTTTACGGCGGAACCGCTCTATGTCCCCCGCAAGGACAGCCAGACTGTCCGTAATGCCTTTAAAGGCTCCGTAATGATACAGATTCACAAACAGCAGGCCGATGGGCACGGCCAGAATCATTCCCGCGATTCCGTCCGTCTTAAATCCCAGATACAGTAAAAACAGCGTGAGAAGTGGAGGCAGACCCATACTGTCACCCACCAGCTTTGGCTGCACAATCTGCCTTGTCACCTGTGTCAATACATAAATCAGCAGCAGGCCCGCGGCAAAGGCGTATTCGCCTCCCAGAAGCTTAATAAGCCCCCATGGAAGAAGGGCTGTACCTGTTCCAAATACCGGCAGAAAATCCAGGAATGCGATGAGAAACGCCCACAGCGGGCCGTAACCAACTCCCAGCACTATAAACCCCGCCGTAAGTATCAGCCATACCACTGCCATAATCTTAAACTGGGCCATGAAATAACCGCCTATAAGATGGCGCACCTCCCCCTTCAGGTACAGTCCGTAATGGCCTGCCCATTGGGGCATATGGCTTTTATGGCTGCCAGAATGCGGTCCCTGTCCACGATAAAGAAATAGGCAGACAGGATGGTGACCACGGTGTAGACCAGCATGGCCGGAAGCTTTTTGCCACGGTTCCCGCCGCCTCCACGGTAGGGGAGGCAATCTTTTCCACAACCGTCCCCATATAGCTTCCCAGATTGTTTCCAAACTGGGCCCAGCTCTGCTGTATGCTGTCGGGCATGAAATCAAACAGATGCTCCAGCTGCTCCATGCTGCGGGCCACATCCCCCTCAATACCGGCATAAAGTCCGGGAAGGTCCAGAATGAACTGGCGCAGCAGGACAAAGGTCCTTGACACCAGCAGGTATAAGAGTCCGATGACAAGAGCCAGGCAGCCGCCACAATGACAATGGAGCTGTGCCTTCGCACCAGCTTCACCCGCGCTCCAGAAAACGCACCAGGGGATTGGCTATCATGGCGATAACCCAGCTATGACAAAGGGCATGAAAAACCTCAAAAGCTTAGGTCCCAGCAGGCAGATTAACAGCCAGCCCGTCAACGGATTATAATATTAAGTATAAGACGAAGATAATGCTTCCAGCCTGTTTCTTCCATCATATCCATCTCTCCTGACCGCTTTTTCCGTTACTCTGAATCCCCGGCAGGCTTCCACTCCTTCAGATACTGTTCCAGGAACCGGAACAAAGCATCCATCTCCTCATCCGTTCCAATGCTGACCCTAAGGCTGTTGTCCAGCCTGGGCGCATTGAAATAGCGCACATAAATCCGCTCCTTCTTCAGCGCGTCGAATATGGCCCTGGCCGGAACCCGTTCATGGGTGACCAGAATGAAATTTGTCATGGAATCCGGGAATGTAAATCCAGCTCTGCAAACCGTTTCTTGGCGCGCTCCCTGGTATCCATGATTTTCGCCCTGGTCTCCTCAAAATATGCCCTGTCCTTTACAGCCTGGTACCCGCGAGCTGGGACGGCAGGTTCATGGTATAGGAGTTATAGGAATATTTAACATCATTCAGCGCTTTAATCAATACAGGGCTTCCCAGTGCAAAGCCAATACGCACCCCTGCCATGGAACGTGACTTGCTGAAGGTCTGGACTACCAGCAGGTTGTCATACCCGGACAAAAGCTCCCTGGCAGAGGGGCCTGCAAAGTCGATGTATGCCTCATCCACGATTACAATAACATCCTGGTTGGCTTTTACAATTTCCTCTACCTGGTCCAGAGGCATATAGACGCCTGTGGGCGCATTAGGATTTGGAAATATGATTCCCCCATTTTCCCCTTTATAATCCAGGGGACGGATAGCCATATTTTCATCCAGCGCCGGCGTCTCATAGGAAATCCGGTATAAATCCGCCCAAACCTTGTAAAAGGAATAGGTGATATCCGGAAACAGCACCGGCTTTTGGGAGTTAAAAAAGGTCAGGAAGGACATGGCTATGACATCGTCAGATCCAACCCCCACAAACACCTGGTCCTCCCCCACCCCGTAGTATTCCGCCAGGGCCTTTACAAGCTCTGCGGATGACGGATCAGGATACTTGCGCAGCCGGTCCACGTCCATTTCCTTCAGAGCTTTCCACGCCCGGTGCAGGCGGATAGGGGTTTTCGTTGGTATTCAGTTTAATCAGTTTATCGCCTGCCGGCTGGTCCCCCGGTACATAGGGAACTACCCGGCGTATATTCATTTCCCATGGTCTCATATCTGCTCTCCTCCAGAATTTTCCCGCTCTCCGACTGTTTATTTTTTGAGGCCGTAGTCCGCGGCCGCCTTTGCGAAGGCAGGAAGGGAGCGTTCGATCTGCTCATAGGACACACAGTAGGATATCCGCACATAGCCGGGGCAAGCGAAGGAGGTTCCGGGAACCATCAGGATATTGTATTTCTTACAATTCTCACAGAATTTCTTTTCATCGGCCTCCGGAGACTTTACGAAAAGATAAAATGCGCCCTGGGGCTTAATACACTCAAATCCCAGATCCTTAAGCCCGTTGTAGAGCAGGTTCCTGTTCCTGTCATACGCCTCCAGATTCACCTTGGCATCCAGGCAGCGCATGATGACCTCTGCATCAGGGACGGGGCATTGACACAGCCCAGCACCCGGTTCGCGATGGTGGCCGCATTGAACACTTCCCCGCTGTCCTTTAAGGCATCGGGAATCACGAGATAGCCAATACGCTCTCCCGGCAGGGACAGAGACTTGCTGTAGGAGTAGCAGATAACGGTGTTGTCATAAACATTCGTCACATAGGGTACCTCCACGCCGTCGTAAGCCAGTTCCCTGTAAGGCTCGTCGGACAGCAGCACGATGGTTGTCCCCAGTTCCTTTTCCTTGGCCCGCATGATGTCAGCCATCTTTGTAAGGGTTTCCAGGGAGTACACCACTCCGGTGGGATTATTGGGGGTATTGATAATGACCGCCTTGGTCCTTGCATTAATCTTCTGCTCAAGCTCTGCCAGGTTGGGCTCAAAATCCGTTGTATCCGGTGAAATGACCACCAGGTTTCCATCGTAATTACGGACATAGTTGCCGTACTCCACAAAATAGGGGGCAAATGCAATGACCTCATCCCCCGGATTCAGCAGGGTCTTTAAAATCACATTCAGGCCGCTGGCCGCCCCCACGGTCATCAGGATATTGTTCTGGTGAAACCGCGTGCCGAAGCGCTTATTTAATGATTCAGCCACAGCCTGTCTTACATCCTCATAGCCCGCGTTGCTCATATAACCATGGACAAAGGTGGACTCTTCTTCCTTCAGGATATCACAGATTGCCAGGTTCACCTCCGCCGGAGCCGGCACATTGGGGTTGCCCAGACTGAAATCATACACATTCTCCGCACCGTGGATGGCGGCCAGACGCTTCCCCTCCTCAAACATGGCGCGGATGGCGGAATTGTTATTGACCAATGGTTTCATTTTCTCTGATATCATACTTATGTCCTCTCTTTCTCCCTGACGGCGTACCTTACTTTATTTTACATATACTAGTTGGTCCATCTGTTGATATGATTGTAGCTTTATGGGGAAAGATTGTCAATAGGGGGATTTGGTTGTTAAGGGGCGGACGCTTAGGTGGTCCTCCCCTTCCTCTCACCCGCTGCGTTTCTCTGCGTCTGCACCGTTTATAACCAATCCGCAAAAAAGAAAAATGGCATGCCGGGACTACTGGCATACCCATAAAAAGACGCATCCAAAGCAATACCGCGCCTTGCCTGAATGCTGTTATAAGTTAATTTTAGCAGGCCCTCCCTATCCCATTTTCCATATCTTCAGGCAGAGACTTTTCTTACCTGTGCGGAGAAGGACAGCGGACGCCCTGATATGCAGTGGGTGAGAGGCGGGAACGCGGACGCCTATCCACGTCCGTCTGCCTCTCTCCCAAAATACTCCTTGGTAGCCTTCCTCACCTGCGGGGCCAGCGCCACCATGGCGATTAGGTTTGGTATGGTGAGAAGTCCCAGGGCTACATCCTGGATGACCCACACCAGTTCGATCTCCGCCAATGCTCCGATGATGCAGAAGCATGGGAACACGTATTTGAATTTATCGGCCACCTTTGTGCCGAATATGTAGTTCAGACCCACAAACCCGAAGTACCACTGGCTCATCAGGGTGGTGGACGAGAACATCAGGAGACAGACAGCCACCACATAGCGCAGGGGTTCCCACACGCTGGCAAAGGCATTGATGGCCAGTACGTTTCCCGGTGCGCCTGAATCCAGCACTCCGGTGACTCCCAGCACAAGACCTGTGATGGTACAGATGACAAAGGTGTCTAAGAATACCTCAGCCACACCTGTTATGCCTGTTCCACCGGATGGTTTACCTGGCCGCAGAGTGGATAACCGGCGCGGATCCCTCGCCTGCTTCATTGGAGTACAGCCCTCTTGCAACACCCTTCTGCATGGCAATCAGCATGGATCCCATGGCGCCGCCAGCCATGGCCCTGAGGCCGAAGGCTCCGGCAAATATGTCCGCGAACACGCCCGGTACCTTGGTGATGTTGGCCAGGATGATGAGAAGCCCGCCCACCACATAGATAAGCGCCATGGTGGGAACCAGCCTCTGGGCACATGGGCCAGACGTTTAAGCCCGCCCAGGGTAATCACAAAGATGATAAGTACAAGGGCGATTCCTGTTGTGAGATAGGGAACGCCAAAATTCTCCTTCATGACGCCGCTTATGGTGTTGGACTGGATGAAGTTGCCTCCGATAATCTGGGTTACCATGAAGAAGGCGCACAGCACAGCCAGCCAGGGCGCATGCAGTCCCTTTTTGATATAGTACATGGGACCGCCCACGTAATTTCCCTCTTCATTCTTTTCACGGTACAGCATACCCAGTATGATCTCGCCGTATTTGGTAGCCATTCCCACAAAGGCAGCCACCCACATCCAGAAGATAGCTCCCATGCCGCCTGCCAGCACGGCTGTGGACACGCCCACAATATTGCCGCTTCCCACACAGGATGCCACTGCCGTACACAAGGCCTGGAAGGAAGAAATGGTTCCTGCTTCTTTGGATTCCTTGCTTTTTGAGAGAATGGCTCCCAGATTGTCTTTCTTATGATGTATCCAAAACGCCGTATCTGTATGCCTCCTGTTATGATTGTATACAAAAGACCCACTCCAAGAAGCACAAACAACAGCCAGTTGCCCCACAGCCAGTCGTCAAAGGTCGTAAGAATCTGCTGAAGCTCTTTCATTCTTCCATTCCTCCTTTAGTACCTGATTACCATTCCAAATAAATGGGATTTGTCCATGCGGTGCGGCCGTATTTGTCCACTGCCTCCACACGTATATAGGTCTCATGGCCCTTCAAGGCATATTCCGCATGGTTCAGAGTATCCTTAAACCGCTCACCCAGAACCGTGGTCCCGTCATTGATGATATTTCCGCATACAAAGTTTACATGATTCACATTGGATGTGTCAATCCATACCTTGCCGTCCCGTACGCCCAGTCATATATCTCAGGGCCGGATGATGAATAATAATTACCGTCAATAAAATTCTGTACAATGCCGTCATGGCTTAATTCAGGAGACTGCACGCAGATCCAGCCGCCGCAGGAATCCTCAAACAGCCCTTCATTGTGGTTGTCGTCGCTGGCAAATGCATTGATTTTCTTTCCCATGCGCAGCATCCTGTCCCAGTATGTCACATCGTAGCCGGTATTGGATTCCTGCACTGTATTGAAGTTAAATATCTCCAGGGAGCTGATGCCCTCTGTGTGGATAAACTCCTCTTCTGTCACGCGGCTCCAGATGGGATGATTATAGGTGGTCACACAGCCGTGGTCCCTCAGCATGTCAGCCACTTTCTGGGCAGCCTCAGGGCCGGTCCACTCCCCGAAAAATTTCATAGGGGGGATGAACTGCATGTGTCCGTAGGTTCCCAGGGGGGCCGCATCCTGCATGGCCTGCGTTCCAGTATTCCGTGGAGGTGATGTATCTTATAGCGCTCGCTTGTGCCTTTGCCCGGTACAGCACCACACTGCTCTCCACGGCCGGCACTATGATAAATTGTTCTGTGTTGAACTGCTCCCGATAGTCTGTAAATATGTCATGCTCCGAAAAACACAGGAAATGATATCCGTTGTCCTTGTAAAGCTTAACAGACTGCTCCGGTGTGAGCATGCCGTCCGACACCGTGGTATGACTGTGGATATTGCCCTTATACCAGTTTCCGCAATTTTTAAAACCATGATATTCCTTCATATATTCATACCGTCCTTCTGTCAAAATCAGTCCGCAGACCTACTCTGCCTTAGCTGCTGCCTGGCACTTCTTGATGCGGTGAATCAGGAATGTGGACACGCCCACGCCGATAACCGCCCATCCAATCATGACGCTGAATACAATCCTGAATCCTGCCATGCCCGGATACCTGTCAAGGAAACTGCCGTACATTACATATGCAAATGCATTGGGAAGGTAGATGACCAGGGATGCAAGGCTCATAGCTGCTCCCGTAATCTCCTTTGGAACCCTGACTTCATCCATTGGAGCAAAGAACACGGCTCTCATGGTAAATACAATGGCTCCGAAAGCCAGTGTGCACGCCGCGCCAATTATCCAGTTGCCGCCCTGTCCCAGGGACTCATGAGGCACCATCAGGAAAAGAGCCATGGCGATGATACATGCCACAAAGCCTGCGCGGATATGCTTTGCAGAGGATTTGTGCACCTTATCGGACATAAAGCCGCCGATTGGTCCGCCTACCATCTTAAGGCCGTACTGGTTGATGATTCCGTACATACCTACGGCTGTTGCCGGAAGGAAGTAAATCTGGTTCAGGAAAGGAATAAAATATGTAAGTCCGCAATAAATACAGTATACCGTAAAACCATTCAAAGAAACAGCCCAAATATCAACACTCTTGATAGCCTGCATCATACCGCCAAAGGCTGCCTGTGCCTTATTGACTTCCTTGCCGGTTTCATCCACGCGTTTTTCATCATTGGGAACAAAAATCAGACAGAGAACGCCGGCTGCTGCCGTAACTGCTGATAAGAATAAGAGACCGCCCCTCAGCGCCGCTGCACCTTCTCCCATGGCCTTGAAGATGGCCAGTGCAGAGGATGCGATGATGACGTCCACAACGCCGCGCCCCATTTCCAGGAACCCGAACATACGTCCCTGTGTTTTCTCATCTCCCAGAAGACGGATGGCCTTTAACAGTACGGGCCAGTATGTAACCTCACCCAAAATAGCCATTACGCCGAAGGCTGCCAAAAATCCCCAGTATCCGGGGAAGGTGGAAAGATATACGCCCACGATTCCAAGTCCAATCAGGGAGCCGCCAATCATATATTTCTTACTGAACATATCGCAGATGTAAATACCTGCAATGAGGCCGATGGTCTGCACGATGCCGTAAGCACTTAGGCGCCGCCGATTTGGGTATTGGTGAGTCCCATAAACTGCTGCATGGGTACATAGAACATGTCCTTCATGGACGAAAGCTTGAATGCAATACCTCCTGATAATGTGAGGATACAGAACACCAGCCAGCGGTTGGGTGCTGCTTTTACGATTTTCGCTCTTGTTTCATTATTCATATCTATTAAATCTCCTTTCGTTGTGTGTATCTGGTACCCACTCCATAAACGGTACCTCTCATTCCCTGCAAGACATTTCCATCTTGCTACAGACTTAGTATATCTGCTTTTGGTTGGGTTTTCAAGCTAATTCGCAATAATATCAAATTTTTTCGCAATTATACCAAATTATTTGTTGGCTTTTTGTGCATTTCGCATCTATAAAATTGCGAATATGTTGGTTATAATGAAATCGGTCGTATTAAACCCAAGTTTTTCGCAATCTTTTTTCTCCGCCGCAGTGAAGCGTTATTGGGATTAGCTTGGGAATTATTGCACTTTTCACTTTTCCATTTTGGGATTTTGGGATATAATAAATTGTGAATGACTTATGTTAAGAAAAGCATCAGAAGGGAGGGCTAAAACATATGCTGGCAAAACAGCGATATACAAAGATTCTGGAGCTTTTAGATAAAGACGGAATTGTACATACAGCCGAACTGGTGAAGCTGATGGGCGTTCCTCAGAAACCATCCGCAAGGACCTGGAGTATCTGGACAGCCAGGGACGCCTGTCCAGGGTACACGGAGGGGCTGTCCCTGCGGATTCCGGAAAACCAGCGGATATTCCGGGGGGATACATTTCCCTTCAGATCCGCAACTCCCAGAACCTGGAGCAAAAAGCTGCCATCACATCAAAGGCAGCCGGCCTGGTAAGCGAAGGACAGGTGATTGCCCTGGATTACGGAAGCACCAGCCAGATGATGGCGCTTGTATTAAAGGAACGGTTCCGCAACCTTACCGTTGTGACCAACTCCATCCAGAACGCCTGATGCTGGCTGAGAATCCCGGCATTACCATCATTCTCACAGGCGGTATTCTGAACCGGGATGAGTATACCCTGGTCAATGAATTCTCCTCCACGCTGGAAAGCATTCATATCGACATCATGTTCATGACCGTGACGGGCATTGACCCTGTCATCGGATGTACGGACCAGAGGCTGAGCGAGATACGGATACAGAACCAGATGCACCGTTCTGCACCCGTACCATTGTCCTGGCTGACTCCACCAAGTTCGGAAAGGCCAGCCTGCTCAAAATTTGTCCCTTTGAGGAGGTAGATACCATCGTGACAGACTCCGGCATCTCCCCTCAGATGGAAAGCCGGATCCGGGGGGCCGGGGCAAAGCTTATCATAGCCTGACAAATAATACTGATAAAGAATAACAGAAAGGCGGAACATCATGAATGTATTTGATATCCTGGGGCCGGTGATGATTGGCCCTTCCAGTTCCCACACGGCAGGGGCTGCCAGAATCGGCAGGATAACCCTGGCTCTGCTGGGAGCGCCGGCCGTAAAGGCGGACATTTTCCTCCACGGCTCTTTCGCAAAGACTTATAAGGGCCACGGCACGGACAAGGCCCTCATTGCCGGTATCATGGGAATGGCCACGGACGACAGCCGTATACGCAGGGCGCCGGAGCTGGCAAGAGAGCAGGGGTTGGAAGTAAACATTGCCACAGGCGACATCGACGGGGCCATCCCAATACGGCCAGAGTCACCCTGACCGACGCTGCGGGCAGCACGGTCTCACTTTTGGGAAGCAGCATCGGCGGCGGAAATATACTTGTAAAGGAAGTCAACGGCATGGAGGTATCCATCACAGGACAGCACACCACCCTGATTGTGCTCCACCGCGACGCGCCCGGCACCATTGCGGCTGTCACGGAGGTCATGGCCGACGCAGGGTGAATATCTGCAACTTCCGTCTGTCCAGGCAGAGCCGGGGCGGCGAGGCCGTGATGACCATTGAAATTGACGGCAGTTTCGGACCGGAGCTGAACGAAAAAATCAAAGTGCTTCCCAACATTTTCTCCAGCACCATGCTTCAGCCCATATAGCTGATGAAACCTACAATTACAGGAGGATTTATATTTATGGAACCTGAATTCAATTACTCCTCAGTGGCATCCATCGTAACTGCCGCCGAAAAAAGCGGCCTTCCCATCTCTGCCATCGTCTTAAGGCAGCAGGCAGAACAGATGGAACAGACTGAGGAATCTATATATGAACACATGCGGAAAAATTACCAGGTCATGGCAGAGTGCATTGAGCCCGGCTGTAATAAAGACCTCAAAAGCACCAGCGGACTGACCGGCGGCAGCGCCTTTAAGATGCGCCAAATATCTGAAAGTGGAAAAAGCCTGACCGGTTCCTTTCTCTCCGGCGCCCTGTACCGGGCCCTGGCTGTCTCGGAGCTCAATGCGGCCATGGGACGGATTGTGGCCGCCCCCACAGCAGGAAGCTGCGGCATCCTTCCCGCCGCCCTGCTGACCATGCAGGAAGAAAAGCGGATTCCGGAAAGGGACTGTGTCATGTCCCTGTTCACCGCATCCGCCGTAGGCATGGTCATTGCCAACAATGCCTCCCTGGCAGGCGCCCAGGGCGGATGTCAGGCCGAGTGCGGTTCTGCCGCCGCCATGCTGCCGCTGCCATCGTGGAGCTGGCAGGCGGTACCCCGAAGATGGCGGAACATGCCATCGCCATTGCCATCAAAAACATACTGGGACTTGTATGCGATCCGGTAGCCGGACTGGTGGAGATTCCCTGTATCAAGCGCAACGCCTCCGGCGTGGCCGGCGCCTTTGTGGCGGCGGAGCTGGCCCTGGCCGGCATTGAAAGCGCAATCCCTGCCGACGAAGTTATCTGGACCATGAAGAAGGTGGGCGATGCCATGTCCTCCACCTTAAAGGAGACAGCCGAGGGCGGCCTGGCCGCTACCCCTACGGGAAGGCGTCTTCATGAACATGTTTTCGGGACTGCCCGGGAAGCCCATAGCGGGTGCAGCGGATGCGGGGGATGTTCCTCCTGAAGCAGATGTGTTTCAACGATATCAAACAATGTCAGATAGACGGCAGCAACAAAAGCAGGGAACAAATCACTGAAACGTGATTGATTCCCTGCTTTTATGTTCAGTCCTCTCCTATCCGTCTACTTTCCGTTATTCAAAGGAATGCCGGCAAAGAGTTCCGCTATCTCAGGAGTGATTCTGTTCTTTATGAGCATTCCTCCCACTCCCGCTTCATTCTCTGTCCTTATGGTACAATAGGGGCCTCCCTCCACTGTCTCGCAAAGATAATTCATACGGCAGCTGTCATCCTCCGCAATGGCTCCCAGCAGCAGACGGATGGCAGCGGGCTCCTCAATTACCAGGGAACCGCCCTCCCGGTAGTTGGGATTGGTTTTCTGAAGCTCTGCCAGCGCCTCTCCTTCCGGCAGTGCTCCCTGCTGTTCATAAAAATAATTTTGAACGTCAAATGTGATGCGCTCCACTTTCTCAGGCGCCAGACAGGTGCCGGGTTCCATCCCCTGCTCCTTCAGAAGCTCAATGGTACGCTCAAAGGATAGGTACACCGGCCAGTACTGGCTCACATCCTCCACCTGATAGCGCTCCATGCCGCCAAAGGCGGACCTGGTTGTCTGGCGCTTCTGCTGGAGATAGGTATTCTCCTGGTCAGTCATAAACACAAGACTGCCCACAGGCATCTCCACCAGCCGTTCCTCCACGGTCAGCTCCCTCATATCCTGCTGGTACGCCTTAAGTACGGCCTCCTGAACACGGCTGTCTTGACTCACATCCATGACCTGGTCCGCCTCCCTGTACAGAACCTGTTTTACCTGTCCTGGTTCCTGGCTTAAAATCCTGTACATGCCTTCCTTGTAAGCATCCTGTCTGTACAGGGCCTCATAGGAATCCATCACGGCAGACAGGGGCAGGGAATAGGAACGCCTCACCTCACGGCCGTTTGCCAGACGGTAGCATACTGTCATATTGGTCTCAAATTTTTCCTGTTCCGAATCCGCTTTGCTGCCCGTCTTCATGGCCAGAAAGATGGAGGTGGGACCGTCCGCCCCGCCGATATAGCCGATGGAGCTGGCTGCATTGGAATGGTAGCCGTCAATACGGGCCACTGCCTTGCGTATGCCCAGCCGCTCATCCCGTCCCTCAAGGGCGCGTTTCCTTCCCTCTTCCACCATGGACATGACAGCCTCTTTATCGGTTAGCACCATGTTTTCTTCTATATATTCATAGGGGTCCGCATATCTTATCTGCAGCTTTCCGTCACTGCCTGTCTCAAATGTCTTATCCGAGAGCCAGCTGCTGTCCACGCCGATATCCAGGCTGGCGGACACGATTTCTTCCTTGGACGGAATATAAGAATCATAACCGTACCAGTCATACCGGAAGCTTAAGAATGCCAGGATCCCGGCTGCAAGGCACAGTCCCAGCTGCAGTCTGTGGCAGAACATCTTCTTAAAATCAAAATGATAGATGATTTCCACAATACAGTGGGTCAGCACCACCGACACCATGGTTCCGAACAGTCCCCAGCGCAGCCTGCTCTGCAGCGACCAGAAGAACATGCCTCCGGCTAAACCGATTCCAAGCACCAGCAATATCCGGACAGGCGGCATGGATTTCTTAAATGCCATAGCCTTGCCTGCTGCCTCCGAAGGACGTTTGCGGTACAGCTCCAGATCCAGTGTGGCGACGGCCAGAAATGCCAGGATTGTGCAGATGAGCTCCGGGACATGTTTGACCAGTTCATTCATCTTCCATCCAAAGGAATTAATATATACGCTGAACGGGGACAGGTACCTGACGCCCCATGTAAAGGGCGATTGGTCTGAACTCCACATATATCTGGCCGTGGTGACGAAAAATGTTTCACAGTACCATCCCAGAAGCATCATGACTCCGGGCAGGAAGAAAAAGAACACGCCCGTTCCCAAAACGCCTACCACGATATTTCCAGTCATCATCATGGCCGCCACAGCCACTGAATACATGAGGGCGTAATACAGCATATTAAGGGCCCATCCCCCGGCCATGGCTCCCAGTATCCTTCCCACAGGCACGCCGTAGGACAGAGCCACCCCTGTGAGAAGAAGCAGATTAAACCCATAGCAGCGCCAACCATAAATATGCCTCCGGAAAACTGAGCTCCAAACAGGGCCTCCCGCCTCACCGGTATGCTGTGGTAAAAATCCACCTTTTTCTTATTGTGCAGATAAGCAAAGCTGGATACGCCGATAACCACTGCCGCGGTTATCATCAAAAATGCAATCATGCCGTTCCCGTATTCCACACCGTTTAACACGACCTCTGTCTTCAGCTCCAGAAGCCTGGCCTTGTACTGGAGGTCGGTCATGGTACCATCCTGGATAAAGGGCTCGTAATCATTGTACCTGTAGTAATTGGAGTTGGCTGCGTTCTCCATATTCAGAGCCAGCCCAATGGGAAGGGTGAAGAAAAATGCCAGAAAAACCAGGCAACAGCCCACAGCCTTCTCCTGAAATCCTCCTTTAGCAGCTTAAAGTATAAGCTTCCTGATGTCATAACCAGCCACCTCCGTTTCACTGATGAATATTTCCTCCAGGGACAGGGGGATACACTCAAAGAATACAGGCTCATAGGAAGCCATGACAGCCTCCACCTCGCCCCTGCTTCCCCGCGCCGTAATGGTGCAGAGACTTCCCCTCTGTTCCACATTTACCTTGTCAAGGGAGGTCAGGTCCTCCGGCTTCATATCCGGTTTAAGGACACACTGTATTTTGTGGATGTTGAGCTTCATATCATCCAAATCCTTTGACAGGAGGATGCCGCCCTTGTGAAGCAGACCCACATGGTCGCATATGTCCTCCAGCTCCCTCAGGTTATGGGAAGCGATGATTGGAGTCAGGTTCCTGTCCTCCATATCCGCCGCAAATATGCTCTTTACCGCCTGGCGCATCACCGGTCCAGCCCGTCAAAGGTCTCGTCGCAGACAGGTAGTCCGTGCCCGCGCATACGCCGCAGATAACGGAGACCTGTTTCTTCATGCCCTTGGAAAATGTATGAATCTTCCTCTTCTCGTCCAGACCGAAATTTCCCATCAGCTTGTGGAAACGCGCCTCGTCAAATTCCTGATACACTTTCCTGTAATAACGCATCATCTCCTCAGGAGTTGTATTATTAAAGAAGTACTGTTCATCCGATATATAGAAAAAACGCTTTTTTGCCGGAATATTCTCAAATACCTCATGCCCGTCAATGGTTATGCATCCCTCGTCAGGCTTTAACACGCCGCTGGCCAGCCTTAAAAAAGTGGACTTTCCGGCTCCGTTGGTACCGATGAGCCCGAACACGCTGCCATCCCGTATGGCGGCACTTATGTGGTCCACTGCCACGATATCGTCAAACCGCTTTGTCAGGTTCACTGCTTCAATCATTACTCTCTCCCCTTTCCATGACATGATTCCGGCAGGCCGTATCAATCATTTCCTTCATCTCTCCCGCTGTGGCGCCTACCTTTATGCCTTCCTCCACAGCGGCTTTAAAATGTCCCTTCCATTCCTGCACAATTCCAGCCTTCATCCGGCTGTTATCCGCAACAAAGCTGCCCTTGCCTTTGATGGAATAAATATATCCCTGGCGTTCCAGCTCCGTATACGCCCTCTGGATGGTATTGGGATTGATGGACAGCTCCGTGGCAAGGCTGCGCACAGATGGAGCTGCGCGTCCTGCGGCAGGGCTCCCTTAAACATCAGCTCCCTAAGCCGCTCCGCCACCTGCTCATACAGCGGCCTGCTGTCCCTGTAATCCAGTACAATCATCCCGTCCTTCCCCCTCTCCGTTCTCGCTGCCAGGATACCTGGCAGCAGCTTAGCAGTGCTTTTGCCGGCTCATGGGCCAGGTATATCCTGATCCTCCCGGCGTTCCATCCGTATTAAGTATATTAATACAGTTATCTTCCCCAATAGATTACCATAGTCTTCCATGATTTACAATTAAAGATTTTCTTAAGATTAATTTTTTGGTATACTGGTGTGAGAACGATTCAAGGAGGTCATCATGTCCAATACCATGTTTTTTAACCTGCTTTTAAATATTGGTCTTCTGGTGCTCATAGCCACCATGCTCACCAAGCTTCCCATGGTGCGTTCCATGCTGCTGGAGGACAGCCATGCCATGGGAAGCAGGGCCGCCCTGGCGGTCATCTTCGGACTGGTCAGCATTTTCTCCACCTACACCGGGTCCGTGCCCAGGGCGCCATCGTGAACACCAGGGTTATCGGCGTGCTGGCAGCCGGTCTTTTAGGCGGTCCCTATGTGGGAATCGGAGCCGCCGTCATAGGAGGACTTCACCGGTATCTCTTTGATATCGGAGCTTTACTGCCGTGAGCTGCGCTGTCTCCACCTTTGTGGAGGGCCTGATCGGCTCCGCCTTCTCCAAACGGTTTAAAGCCGGCAAGATTGACGCGCCGGAGTGTTCCTTATTACGGCTCTGGCTGAGATTGGACAGATGGCTATTATCCTTCTCATCTCCCGCCCTTTTCCGGCTGCCCTGGACCTGGTATGCCTTATTGCCTTTCCCATGATAATCATGAATGCCCTGGGCATGGTTGTATTTCTCGGCACCTTTAACAGGGTATTCATGGAGGAGGACAGCCAGTTCGCGGAGAAGATGCGCCTGGCCATGGGAATAGTGGACCAGAGCCTGCCTCACCTGAGAAAGGGACTGTACAGCAAAACGGACATGGAGGCCACCGCAGACATCATCTACCAGTCCACCTCCTGTGCGGCCGTGATGATCACGGACGCCCAGAAAATCCTGGCCATGAAGGGTGAAAACTGGTACGATGTCCTCCGGGATGAAGCCGTATTGACACCCATTCTAAGCTCCATCCACGACAGAAGCCCACCACCTTTTCCTATGCGGAAAAGACAGACCCCCTGTACCATATCCTGAAGAACCACATCATTGTTGCCGCCCCTCTCATCGAGATGGACAAACCAGTGGGGAGTCTGACCATGATGGTAAAGAAACACTGGCATACCTCCCAGTCCAACCTGGACTTTGCCTCGGAGCTGGCCCGCCTTTTTTCCACCCAGCTGGAGCTGTCTGACCTGGATTATCAGAAGCAGCTTCGCCGCAAAGCGGAGTTCAGGGCTCTTCAGTCCCAGGTGAATCCCCACTTCCTTTACAATGCGCTGAACACCATTTCGTGCGTATGCCGGGAGAATCCGGACCGGGCCAGGGAGCTGATTCTAACCCTCTCCTCCTACTACCGCCAGGCCCTGGAAAATGACCAGTACATGCTGAGTCTCCACACAGAGCTGTACCATGTGGCCAGTTACCTGGAACTGGAGCAGGCGCGTTTTGAGGAAAAACTGGTTGTGGAGCTGGATGTGGAGGACGACCTCAACTGCAAAGTTCCTTCCTTTATTCTCCAGCCCCTGGTGGAAAATGCAGTCCGCCACGGCGGGGACAGGACCGGCGCCCGCCATGTCTCCATCAGCGCCCACAGCGTGGATGGCATGGCGGAAATCGCGGTGGCTGACCGCGGGCAGGGAATCCCCAAAGAAGTGGTCCTGAGTCTTTACACAGGCCAGGGAAAGGGCGTGGGCCTGTCCAATGTACACAAACGCCTGAAAAGCATATATGGGGAAGATAACGGTCTGAAAATCGAAGCTTCAGAAGCCGGTTCCAGAGTCTGGTTCAGAATTCCTCTGGAACCGGAGGAAATTCCTGTACCATCTAATGAAATCAAACTGGAGGAATCTAACAATGAAGATAGCTGTGATTGACGACGAACGTCCTGCCAGAAAGGAACTTGTCCATCAGATTATGGAGCCATGCCGGACAGCCAGATTGAGGAGCTGACAGCGGCGCTTCTGCCATTGAACTCATCAGCCGCCGGACCTTTGACCTGCTGTTTGTGGATATCAGCCTGGGGGATATGGAAGGCACCACCCTGGCAGCTGCCGCCAGGCGCATCCTGCCGGACGCCCAGATTGTGTTTGCCACCGCCTACTCCCAGTATGGAGTCAAGGCCTTTGAGCTGGGTGTGAACAACTACATACTGAAACCATTTGACCCGGACCGTGTGCGCCGAGTGTTGGAAAAATGCCAAAAGGACCTGCAAAAAAACCAGGCTCTTACCGCTGCTACAGTCCCATCCTGTGACGATCACCAGCTGCGGCGAGCCGTACAGACCGTCTTCTCCCGCCTTCCCGCAGGAGGCGGGAGAATCCGTGACAGCCGCCTTTCCGTCCAGCCGTATGGCCATTAACATGAACCGGACCATTATTCTGGTGGATATACAACAGATCGTTTACATAGAAACTTCAGGAAGGAGCTGCATCATCCATACCACCACGCGTGATTACACGGAAAACCTTCTTTTGGGGGAGTATGAAAAGCGCCTGGCCTCCCATGGATTCTGCCGCATACACAAAAGCTACCTGGTAAATCTCAACTTCATCACCGAACTGTTCCCCTGGGCCAACAACAGCCTGGCCGTGAAAATGCAGGGGTTTGAGAAAAACATCCTTCCTGTAAGCAGGGAAAAATCAAAAATGCTGCGCCAGATTATCGGGTTTTAGTCCCATCACATGTGTCTCTGAGCATAATGCCTTCCGTTTATGAACCTTTTTTTACTGTTTGTTCATTCCTTCATACAGTTGACACAAAAAATATTTACTTATGCTCCTAATATTGTATAATTGCCACAAATACAAGAAATACATAGGAGGTAGGTATATGATTAGTTTTTTTGTATGTCTGGCAATTTTGATTATCGGATTCATGCTCTACAGTAAGGTTGCCGAGAAAGTATTTGGCCCTGATGACAGAAAACCCCCGGCACTGTCCATGACAGACGGAAGCGACTATGTGCCGATGGGCACGCCCCGTATATTCCTGATTCAGCTGCTGAACATTGCCGGTCTGGGCCCCATCTTCGGAGCATTGGCCGGTGCCTGCTGGGGCCAGCGTATTCCTGTGGATTACCTTCGGTACCTTATTAGGCGGAGGCGTCCATGACTACATGGTGGGCATGATGTCCATGCGCCACAAGGGGGCCAGCGTGTCCGAGCTTACAGGTACATATCTGGCAATGCCATGAAACAGGTCATGCGTGTATTCTCCGTGGTTCTTCTGGTGCTGGTGGGCGTAAGCTTCTCCACAGGACCGGCCAACCTGCTTGCCATGCTGACTCCTAATGTATTGGATGCCAAATTCTGGCTGGCAGTGGTATTGATTTATTATTTCATCGCAACCTTTGTTCCCATCGACAAGGTCATCGGCAAGATTTATCCCATATTCGGTATCTGCCTCATCGTCATGGCCCTGGGCGTGGAGGAGCCATCATCCTGGGCGGTTATCACATTCCTGAAATTACATTGTCCAACCTGCATCCTTCAGGCACCCCTATATGGCCCACCATGTTCATCTCCGTTGCCTGCGGCGCCATCTCCGGCTTCCATGCAACCCAGTCTCCTCTGATGGCGCGGTGTCTTACCAATGAAAAAAGACGGCCGCAAGGTATTCTACGGAGCCATGGTGGCAGAAGGCGTCATCGCCTTATCTGGGCTGCCGCAGGCGTAGCGTTCTACAACGGCACAGGAGGTCTGTTGGAGGCTCTGGGCAATGGACAGTCCAGCGTTGTGTATGAAATCTGCTTCAAGCTTCTGGGACCGGTGGGTGCTGTCATCGCCATGATTGGTGTTATTGCCTGCCCTATTTCCTCAGCGGATACCGCTTACCGCAGCGCAAGGCTGACCCTGGCGGACTGGTTCAAGATTGACCAGAAACTTATCAAGAACCGTCTCATCTTAACCATTCCGCTGCTGGCTGTGGGCGCTGTCCTGACCCAGGTGGATGTGCAGGTGGTATGGAGATATTTCTCCTGGAGCAACCAGACGCTGGCTATGATTGCCCTGTGGTCCGCAAGCGTATATCTGTTCCGCAGAAAACGCATCTACTGGCTCACCGCCCTTCCGGCCACCTTCATGTCGGCTGTATCCTGCACTTATATTCTCATGGCAAAGGAAGGCTTCCAGCTCTCCACCGCATCGCCTATCCGATGGGCATCATATTTGCCGCGGTATGTCTGGGAACCTTTGTGTTCACCTGCGTGATGGGCAAGGGAAAGAACGCAGACAGTCCTGCAGTTGAAGAACCTTATGCGGTTTAACCCAACCGTCAAATCATGCTTCATATAAAAAGGCGCTGTCCACAGCCGGTCCTGACCGGCCATGGGCAGCGCCCTTTTCTGTCATATCCTTTTGTGCGGTCCCCCCGCCCCGATCTCCCGTTCTGCCAGCCTTTAATTCCCAGGTCTTTTCCTGCTGTCAAAATACACGAACCGGTCAATGGCATCTAGAATATCCTTAAAATCCTCTTTGGGCGCCAGGTCAATGTATGCCTTCAGAATCTCTTTTTCCCTTTCCCTGAATGGGCCGTAAAATATGTCATACAGATTATGGCCCCTGAGATAGGTGCGCACCTCTTCCATGTGCTCCTTCATATCTTCCGGGGATGAGAAATCCCGTCCCAAGACTTCCGTCAGCTGCTGTCCGCTGCGAATCCGGTACAGATATTCCCTCCATTTGCCGTAGAGCGTTTGGTAGAAGGCATCCTCGCTTTCCACGATTCCCAGGCGGACCATAACCGCCGGGTTAAAGAAATAGTTTTCAAAAGAATAATACTTTAAAATCAATACATTCCGCTTTGTCACCTTAGGCAGGCGGTCCACATCCTCCAGATTCCGCTCATCGTAATACCTGCACAGCTGTGACGCCAGTTCCTCCGGATCCTTGCCGTCCCCATCGCGTATCATCAGGAATTGGTCCCGAAGATAGACCTGGTTCATATACTTTAAGTTGGCATATGTCTTGATGTTGGTGCAGCTGTTGGTGGTAATGATGGATATGCGGTACAGATTCCCCGCCTCATCGTAAATCTCGGAATAATACTTTTCCAGGAGAAGAGGCAGGCGGCTCTTATCCTGCTTCCCCTCCACAATGAACACGAAACTTACATTTAACAGATCATTGGCCCCATACCCCAGATCGTCCAGTATCTCGCTCATGTTGGTCCTGGGGCGTATGACCGAATACCGCTCATCATCCAGCACCACCTGCCGTATCTGGCGTATACTGAAATTAAACAAAAGGTCCGGGCTGTGGGTCTTGAAAATCACCTGATTCTTCTTGGACAGGCGGTACAGTATCTCACTGCAGGATTTCTGGAGCTGGGGATGGAGGAATATCTCCGGGTCTTCCACCACGATAATGCTGGGAATCCTGCCCTGTTCACTGATATAGGTCTCTAGCAGGGACAGCATATAAATACTGCGCATGCCCTTTCCCATCAGCTCCACCGGCTTCACGCTGCCTCTCTGGCGGTTGTGGGCCGTTACCTCCACCGTAAAAAGCTGGTCCGCATCAAAGTTCAGCGTGTACTGAATCTCCTCATATCCTCCATTTTTAAAGAAGTTTTCATTGACCTTCCTGGAAAATCCGATCAGGTTCAGCTGGTATATCTTAAACTCCAGAAGACGGGCTGTTTCAAAGGCAGAAAGCTCTTCCGGCTTCTTCTGATTAATCAGGCCGATGCACTGGAAGCAATGGTTGCATTTCTTAGCCCTCTCAAAAATACAGCTGCCGGAGCGCAGCCTTCGCAGCTCCTCATCCTCCTGGAACATCAGAAGGTCGTTCTGCAGCTGGTTCAGCTCCCGCTCCGCGTTAATTCGGTAAATGCGGGGCATTACCATATGGATATATGGATTATTCTTCCGGTACAAATCCTCATACCGCACCTTGCCGTCCTGGTTCACATGCAGAGTAAAGGACAACTCCCCGTCTTTAAAGGACGCAACCGCTCAGAAAACACCCTGCGCCACACATCGTAACGCCTGTACTGGCTGACAATACCCATATGATGAAACAGGTGCAGGTCCTCCTCTTCTATGGAAAAGCAGGCGTCAATCCGAATGGCCTGACGGTTCTCATTGAAATCTCTGGCCTGGATCTCATAACAGCCGCACACCGCGCAGACCGCATCCAGAATTGAGGTTTTCCCCGTATTATTTTTTCCTACAAAAATCAGCGCCCGGTCAATATCGCGTATTTCCATGCTCCGTATCGACTTAAAATTATGGATGTGCAGATAGGTGAGCCGCATGGGTGCCTCCTTTCACTGGGCTTGTATGGCTTTGAATGGATTATTACTATAAGTATACGCTATAAAAAGACAGGACACAAGCCCGGCTATTCTTTCTCTTTCTGCATCTTCTCAGTCTGTTCCTCCAGCGTCTTCCGATTCTCTGTCTGCTCTTCCACCGCTTTTTCCGTCTGTTCTTCCGCCGCCTGCACCTTCCGGTCTCTTCTGCCTTTTTTCTCTCCCATATGCTTACCGCGAGAATTAGAGGAACGGCTCAGGAAGCGGAGCCTGCCCTGCATCCTTCGGCTTAACCCTCTGACAAAGAGGACAACCGCCGCGATGATGACGGCCAGCACCAGCAGGATGGGACTGTTGGAGGCAATCCATACAATCAGATCGGTTCCCGCCTCCCCCAGATTGTTCAGGCTCCGGTTAAAGCCCTTCTGTATCCTGGTTCCAATGCTGTCCGGCGCGGTGGGAGTAAGGTCCTTTACCTCCCTCATATTGATGGATACCGTGCTGTAATCCACCTGATTGTCATAGAGACGCAGCTGGGATGTGTAGGACTCCAACTCGTAGCGGATCTCTGAGAGCCGGGCTTCCAGCGCCACCACCGCGTCCAGGGACTCCGCCTTCTCCAACAGAGCCCAAAGCCGCTCCTGCTCTATCTCCATCGATTTCTTGCGGCTCTGCACATCCGAATACTGCAGGGTCACATCCGTCACCTGCTCCTGCTTGCTGGTCACATTCCCCGCGCTCTCCACAGTCTCCACAAAGCGGTCCAGCCGGTCAGCCGGAATCCTGGCCCTGATGTCCGCATAGCGCTGCTGCTGCCGCCATAGGAATTGACGCTGATTCCCGACACGTCAGAGGATTCCACATAACCGCCCAGCTCCCTTACTTTGTCTGTAATCTGCGAGAGTACGCCGTCAAAGTCCCTGGCCTCCACGCTCATGTTCACATCCCGTATCAGCTTCCTGCCGGTATCTGCCGGACTGCCAATATCTGATGAGGGAGACAGACCGCTTCCGGACTCTGCCTTTAATGTATTAAGGTTTTCTCCCAAAAAGGCCGCGTCTGTCTGTCCTTCCTCCGCATCCATAACATATGCGGCGCAGCCATGGTCTCTGCCATGCTGCCGTATTGTACGATTTGCTGCCGCAGGCAGACAGAGAGAGCGCCGCCAGAAGAACCATAGCCGTGACCAGCGCCCATATGCGCCTCGTTTTCCATTTTTTCATAACCCCATCCTCCTATCTTTATAGCTTCATGGTACCATGAAAAATCAGCCTTTCAATGGACGTAAATGAGACTTAAGAAAAAGATTAAAATATTAAGAAATGCCAGCTCTATGGGTATCACACCGCGCCTGGCCATATAAAAAGGAGAACCGGACAGCCGGACCTTGCGGTCCGATATCCGGTTCTCCCTGATATGATGCTGTCCTCCTGCCGTTCGGGCAGAAAGGCGGTTCTTTTTATTATAACTGAGGACCGGCGGAAACCAGTGCCTTTCCAGCCTCATTGCCCTCGTATTTTGCAAAGTTCTTGACAAAGCGCTGTGCCAGATCCTTTGCCTTTTCCTCCACTGGGATACTTCCGCGTATGTATCCCGGGGATCAAGAATCTTAGGATCTACGCCTGGAAGCTGGGTAGGAATCTCAAAGTTAAAGAATGGAAGCTGCTTGGTTGGAGCCTTTGCAATGGATCCGTCAAGAATCGCATCAATGATGCCGCGGGTGTCGCGAATCGAGATACGCTTGCCTGTTCCATTCCAGCCGGTGTTAACCAGGTATGCCTTTGCGCCGCTCTTCTCCATTCTCTTAACAAGCTCCTCTGCATACTTGGTTGGATGCAGTTCCAGGAATGCCTGTCCGAAGCAGGCTGAGAATGTAGGTGTAGGCTCTGTGATGCCGCGCTCTGTACCGGCAAGCTTTGCTGTAAATCCGGACAGGAAGTAATACTGTGTCTGCTCCGGAGTCAGGATGGATACTGGAGGAAGTACGCCGAAAGCATCTGCTGACAGGAAGATAACATTCTTTGCAGCAGGAGCAGCTGATACCGGACGGACAATCTTCTCAATATGCTCAATCGGATAAGATACACGTGTGTTCTCAGTCACGCTCTTGTCATCAAAATCAATCTTGCCGTCAGCGTCAAGTGTAACATTCTCTAAAAGAGCGTCACGCCTGATTGCATTGTAGATGTCCGGCTCAGAATCCTTATCCAGGTTGATGACCTTTGCATAGCATCCGCCCTCGAAGTTAAATACGCCGTTGTCATCCCAGCCGTGCTCGTCATCACCGATAAGAAGACGCTTGGGGTCTGTTGAAAGAGTGGTTTTTCCTGTTCCGGAAAGTCCGAAGAAGATTGCGGTGTTCTCACCGTTCATATCTGTGTTGGCAGAACAATGCATGGATGCAATGCCCTTCAGAGGCAGATAGTAGTTCATCATTGAGAACATACCCTTCTTCATCTCCCCGCCGTACCATGTGTTCACGATTACCTGCTCGCGGCTGGTGATATTGAACATTGCGGCTGTCTCGGAATTCAGACCTAACTCCTTGTAATTTTCTACCTTTGCCTTGGAAGCATTATATACAACGAAATCCGGCTTGAAGTTCTCCAGTTCCTCTGCGCTTGGCTGGATAAACATGTTTTTTACGAAATGAGCCTGCCATGCAACCTCAACAATGAAGCGGATTGCCATGCGGGTATCCTTGTTTGCTCCACAGAATGCGTCTACAACAAACAGTCTCTTGTTAGAAAGCTCTTCCAGGGCAATCTTCTTTACCGTATCCCATGCTTCCTGGCTGGCCGGATGATTGTCATTCTTGTACTCATCCGTTGTCCACCATACAGTGTCCTTTGAGTTCTCATCCATGACAATGAACTTGTCCTTGGGGGAACGGCCTGTATAAATACCAGTCATGACATTTACTGCACCAAGCTCGCTTACCTGGCCTTTTTCATACCCCTCCAGAGTTGGTTTCGTTTCTTCTTCAAATAACATCTCATAGGAAGGATTATAAACAATTTCTGTGGTTCCGGTAATACCATACTGACTCAAATCTACATTTGCCATCATTCATTTACCTCTCTTTCATTTTATCGAAATCTTTTTCATTATCTCATTTTGTGAATTAAAAGTCAATATTTCAATTAACAAAATATTAGCAAACATGAAAGGAAGCTCTGAGGGCAGAAAAAAATCCGGCCCGCTGATTCGGAATACAGCAAGCCGGACTTTCCTCCCGCGCTATTTCCCGCGCTTTCTTGACCGCGCGTTTTATGATGCGTTTTAATCCTCTTTAATTTTTACAATCACCTTTTTAATAGGTGCCGGCTCTCCGTTGGCAGCCTTTGGCTTGTGAGCATCCCACGGGTTGAAAATCAGATACTGTCCGGCGCCGGTCACAACCTGAAGTCCGGGGGTGGTGTTCTCAAATAATACCACATCCTTATCCGGATTATAAGGAACCTTTACTGTCATCTCATGTACCGGCGCATAGCTCATAATTTCGCTCCCCTCAATCACATACTGGATATCGGTGTAATGCTCATGCGCCTCATATTTAGCCTCCTCCCACGGGATGGTGGTGTAGGCTGTTACGTTGGCATATACGTTCTTGCCGTCAATCTCATACTTTCCCGGCTCCAATGCCTCAAGGTCCGTATTCTTAAGGAAATCCACGGCCTTGGCATATCTGCCTCAATCCCTAAATTCCTGTAAAAGTCCAAATTCTTCTTCTCATCAAAAATCATATTCCATTCTCCTTTGTGGCGTTTCGATTTTCCAATTTCCAGTATACACCTAAAGCCACAGGAAACTCAATCCTTTTTTTTATTACAGCTGTTTTTACAGCCGCCCCGGCGCCTTTTCACGTCTCTTTGTATCCTGCAGATCAGTTCTGGGTGATTATCTGAAGAATTCATGACCGTCATGGGCAAACAGGTAGGTCAGACGCCTGTCAAACCAGGAAGCGGCGCTGCCGGACGCCTTCTGTTCATAAAATACAGGGCTCCATTGGAATAATCCTCACCGGCCAGGGCACGGTCCACGCATTCTATGGTTTCCGCCGTGACCTTTACCGTGTTGATGGTGCCGTTGGATACCGGCTGAAACTGGGATGGCTGGTATACAACCGCCTTTACGCTGTCCGGGAATTTTCCCGACAAAACACGGTTAATGATTACATCCGCAACCAAAATTTTTCCCTTGGGGTCGCAGATGCCTGCTTCCGCCTGGACAATGCGCAGGAGCACCTGGTAATCTTCATCCGTATATTTAATCCTTCTGGCTGCCCGGCGTTCTTCCTCCGCCTTTTTCCTGGCTTCCTCTTCCTGTCTCTCCTTTAATATCTGTTTCTGAAGTGTCTCAATCTGGGTCTGTGCCGCTGCCTGCTTTCTCTGTTTTTCTCGGACATCCGCTTCCAGCAGCGCACCGGCCAGATGCTGGCCTTCGCTGTCTGTATTTAAAAGTCCGAATTGTATTTTTGCTTCAGTAACCAGACCGCTTCCTTCGTTTTCCTCTTCCTGCTTGTCAATGGCATCACTTTCCTCTGTCATGGGCGCCGCAAGGGCGTTTCTTCCCCCTCCGCCAAACCCATTGGCTGAAAATGCTATGATGGCCACTACCATCATACCGGCCATTACCACAGATGAGGAACGGTACATCTGCTTTGTCACTTTCACAGTCAGTGACTTAACAAAGAGAACCACCGAACGAAGGAATGAATGTAATGTAAGCATACATACTCCTCTTTCCTGGTCCCGCACAACTCTGCACGGGTACCATTCTCAAAATTTTATGCAGTGGGCATCTCCCACTTTGTGCATGTTTTTCCGGGATGTATGGCTAATTATATGGGATTTGACTTTTCACGTCAATGGAGATTTAATATTTTTGTTACATTTTTTCTTACTTTTGAAACATTTGTAATGTTTTTTATATATTTACTATAGTTTTCCAAATAAACCTATCTATATATTGTACACTTTACCGAACCTATCTTTACATTTATATTACATTATTATTAATTTTTAAACATGTTATCTGATTTCCTATTTTTGTAATTTATATTATGTCAATCATTTGTTACCTTAATTATTCATTTTTTACACTTTATATCCATCTCTGGTTTTACATTTTATGTCGAAATTTGGCATTCAATCCCCACTTACCGAAAAATGGTATTCATCATACCAACCCTTCTATTGGTTTCCGTCAAAATAGCCAAAGTAGGCAAAAATAAGAAATACCCTTTGACAATCCCCTTGTACTTTGATACATTAAAGTTCAGAAGTTTTAATTATTAAAGTGTATGCGGAGGATATTCAAATGACTGTAAAACTGCTGATGCTGGTCGTCTTTTTTTCCATCATGCTGGGGGTAGGATTCTATTCCCGGCGTCATGCCACCAATGTCAATGACTTTGTACTGGGAGGAAGGGGCGTTGGCCCCTGGCTCACTGCCTTTGCCTACGGCACCTCCTACTTTTCCGCCGTTGTATTCATCGGTTACGCCGGACAGTTCGGATGGAAATACGGCCTGGCCTCCACCTGGATTGGCATCGGCAACGCCCTGATTGGCAGCCTGCTGGCCTGGGTCATCCTGGGCCGGCGGACCAGGGTCATGAGCAAGCATCTCTCCTCGGCCACCATGCCGGAATTCTTCGGCAGCCGTTTCCACAGCCAGGGCATGAAGATTGCTGCCTCCCTGATTATATTCGTGTTTCTCATTCCCTACACGGCCTCTGTCTACAACGGTCTGTCCCGGTTATTCGGCATGGCCTTTGATATTCCCTACAGTGTCTGTGTAATGGGCATGGCTGTCCTGACTGCCGTCTATGTCATCCTGGGCGGTTATATGGCCACTGCCATCAATGATTTCATTCAGGGTATCATCATGCTGGCCGGCATTGCCGCGTCATCCTCAGCGTCCTGAACGGCCAGGGAGGCTTTAGCGCCGCTGTGGGCAGGCTGGCGCAGATTCCCAGTGAGGTCCCGGTTACCCTGGGCCAGCCGGAGCCTACACCTCCTTCTTTGGACCGGATCCCCTGAACCTGCTGGGCGTGGTGATTCTCACCTCCCTTGGAACCTGGGGCCTGCCCCAGATGATTCACAAATTCTATACCATCCGAAGCGAAAAAGCCATTGCCACAGGCACGGTGATTTCCACCCTGTTTGCCATTGTCATCTCCGGGGGCAGCTATTTCCTGGGCGGCTTCGGCCGGCTCTTTGACAGCCCTGCCATTTATAATGGAAATGGATCCGTGGCTTATGATACCATCATACCGGCCATGCTGTCCGGCCTTCCGGACCTGCTGATTGGAATTGTTGTCATGCTGGTGCTGTCCGCATCCATGTCCACCCTTTCCTCCCTGGTGCTCACCTCCAGCTCCACCCTGACCCTGGATTTTATCAAAGGCAGTCTTGTGAAGAACATGAAGGATAAAACCCAGCTGGTGCTGATGCAGTGCCTGATTGTGGCCTTTATCGTCATAAGCGTTGTCCTGGCCCTGGATCCGCCTGACTTCATTGCCCAGCTCATGGGTATCTCCTGGGGCGCGCTGGCCGGAGCCTTTCTGGCTCCCTTCCTCTACGGCCTGTACTGGAAAAGAACCACGCCCCGCGGCTGTGTGGGCCAGCTTTGCCACCGGCATCGGTATCACGGTTTCAAATATGTTCCTGCACTATATTGCGTCCCCCATCAATGCAGGTGCTGTCTCCATGATTGTGGGACTCATTATCGTTCCTCTGGTATCCCTCCTGACGCCAAGGATGGACTCCAGGGACATAAACGCCATCTTTTCCTGCTACGATAATCTGGTGGAGGCCACCACTAAGAAGGTCCTGCCCGACGACCAGTCCTTTGATTCACCGGCTTTTAAAAAGAGAAAGAAAAAATAACATACAAATGCAGCAAAAAAGCTGTTCCTTCCGCGGTTCATCACCCGGAAGGGACAGCTTTTTATTTCATTCCGATATTTTTATCTCGTCTAAACAATAACCTTGACAGGACATTTTTCTGCGCACTTGCCGCAGTTGGTACACTTCTCGTAGTCAATGACAGCCAGATTGTTCTCCATATGGATGGCATCAAACTCACACTGCTTTGTACACAGGGTACATCCGATACAGCCGGCCGCACAGACAGCTTTTACATCTTTGCCTTTGTCGTGGGAGCTGCACTGTACCAGGTGCTCTGCCTTATACGGCACCAGCTCAATCAGGTGGTTCGGACAGGATGCCACACACTTGCCGCAGGCAACACATTTTTCCTTATCTACCACTGCCACGCCGTCCACCACATGGATGCGTCAAAGGCACATGCCCTGACACAGGAGCCGTAGCCCATACATCCGTATGCGCAGGCCTTCTCGCCGCGCCCGGGACAACAGATACCTTCTTACAGTCATCCACACCGTAATAGTTGTACTGTACGGCGGTTTTGTCACATGAACCTTTACATTTCACGAAGGCCA
>ENA-OQCK01000120-OQCK01000120.1-human-gut-metagenome-genome-assembly--contig:-NODE-120-length-44174-cov-3.713919_pt1 | contig 44174 bp, 61 predicted proteins | sample MGYA00242498_ERZ504578 | MGnify/ENA primary metagenome ERZ504578 (study PRJEB26092, sample SAMD00036229) | human gut metagenome | host: Homo sapiens | study: EMG produced TPA metagenomics assembly of...
TCTTCGGGCCTCTGTACCAACAGCACATCAAACCGCTGGCCGAGTTTGCCAAGAAACAAGACACACGCCTGGTGATACCATTCACATCGAAAGACAACACGGTATTCCAGAATCCGGCGGTCTATCAGATAAATACCCCCCAATCCTATCTGTACTCCGAGGTGTACGACCACTTTGTGCGCCAGTTCCCCAATGCCAACGTCATCTTCATTGAAGCCAGCCAGGGCACCAAGGACAAGGCAGAATTCATCAAGGGACTGAAAGACGAACTGCGCAACCGTTCCATCCCGATGAAGAGCCTGAAAGAGGATGTCACCGTAGAATCCCTGAAAACAGTATTACGCACGGACCGTGAGAATATCTTTATCCCCACATCCGGCAGTAACCTGACATTGATTAAGATACTTCCCCAATTGACCTTATTGGTGCGCGAACAACCCGAAAGCCGTATCCATCTGTTCGGCTATCCGGAATGGCAGACCTACACCAAAGACCACTTGGAAGCCTTCTTTGAACTGGACACCTATTTCTATTCCTCTTTTTATACCAACAATTTGCTGCCTGCCGCCATCAACTTTACCAAAAACTACCGCAGATGGTATGGCAAGGAGATGGACGAGCGCTATCCCAAATTCGGAATGTTGGGCTTCGATACCGGCTATTTCTTCCTGAAAGGACTTGCGCGCTATGGCTCTTCCTTCGAGAAGAACATGCAGGGACTGGACCTGGTGCCCATCCAGACCGGCTTCAAGTTCCAACGGGTAAACAACTGGGGAGGCTTCATCAACAAGAAGGTGTTCTTCGTGCACTTCACCAAGAACTTTGAGCTGGTGAAGTTGGACTTTGATTAGGGATTAATCATCTGATAATCCACTATATAACTATTAATTCGTAGCTTGTAACTCGTAACTTATAACTTATAGCATGAACCTGAGAACAATCATCATATTCGCCCTGCTGGTGTGTGCATGTATATTGCCCCTGCATGCGCAGGTGGGCGAGCAACGCCACAACTTCGCTGTGGGCGTCAATGGAGGCATCAATCTGAATAGCGTAAGCTTCTCTCCCTCTGTCAAGCAGAAGAATCTGATGGGCATCAACGGTGGTGTGACAGCCCGATACATTTCCGAGAAATATTTCAGTATGATTTGCGGTGCACAAATCGAGCTGAACTTCTCACAGCACGGTTGGGACGAGTATTACGAGGACTATCCACACTGAGCTACACCCGCACCATGAACTATGTGGAAATACCGTTCCTGGCACATCTGGCATTCGGCAAGGACCGCGGTCTGCAATTCTTCATCCATGCCGGTCCGCAGATAGGTTTCCTGCTTGGCGACAGCGAAAAGATAGACGGCGACTGGGACGGCACTGTAGCAGAATCCTACACCAACATCACCGTGGAACAGCACGGCAAGGCCATAGACAACAAATTCGACTACGGCATTGCAGGTGGAGCAGGCATAGAGCTGCGCACCAAGGCAGGCAATTTCATCGTAGAAGGAAGATACTACTATGCTTTATCCGATTTCTATGGTAGCACCAAGAAGGACTTTTTCTCACGCTCCGCACACGGAGTCATTACGGCCAAGATAACTTATCTCTTCGACTTGAAGAAGTAATGCTTATAGGAAACACCCGTTTCCACACGTAGGAACGACAATTTCCTCTAATGGGAACAGTATAATGGAACGACTGTAACCTCAAGAGGAAACGATAAAAAAGGCAGACCACGTATTCCGAATGAAATACGTGGTCTGCCTTTTGTTATTATCAAGTAGATAAACCTTCTTATCTTCTTAAACGGTCTGCCGCCTTCACCATCACCTCATTCTTTGTAGATGGCACGGAAGGCAGATAGTTGAGGATGATGGCTACCACCGGAAGGCAAAGCGCCCATCCCAACTGGAAAGTCATTGCATCCAAATCACCCTTCAAAATAAACATAAATACACAGAAGGCTATGTAGTAGCCTATCAGCAGAATGCTGCTGAAAATCGTCATGCGTATTTGCAACATACGGTTACGGAAAAGGAATATCGTACAGAAGGCAACAAGTGCACTGAGCAACAATATCCCGAACAAGCCCCAAGTAGACTGAAATCCTCCGTCGGCCAAAGCCACTCCCAGAGGTTTGAAAACATGTGCTGTCACTCCGTCCGCTCCGATGAACTGTCCTACAGGCATGCAAATTGCCACAACCAACAGGATAGTTACCAACAACAAATAAACAGATTGAATACGTTGTATCATTACTGTAATTTTTCTTTTTCCTTAGCCGGGTTACGATAGTAAATCTTACCCTCCACATACTCTTGCGTTGCAATCAATGTCGGCTTCGGCAGTTTTTCGTAATAGCGGGAAATCTCAATCTGTTCCCGGTTTTCGAACACTTCTTCCAAATTATCATTGTAAGAGGCAAACTCAGCAAGCTTTTTGGAAAGGTCATTCTTGATTTCCACACTAATCTGGTTGGCACGTTTTCCGATAATCGCTACGCTTTCGTATACATTACCGGTATCCTCACACAACTCCATCATATCACGGGTCACCGTAGTAGTAGGAGCATTTGTCTTTCTGTAATCCATAAATTTATCTATTGTATTATTATATTATTGCTCTTCACTTCCTTCTCCCAGCATTTTCTGTGCTTCCTTAAAGATTCGGTCGACTTCCTTCATATACTTACTTTCGGGGAACTCATTTTTAAAGGCATAACATTCATCCACCGCTTCACGGTAACGTTCGGCTCTTCTATCTTCCACACTATACACAGCCAACTCATACTTGGCACGCAAGATAAGAATGGATAAATCTTCACGTAGGTTGGTATAGGGATAATCCTTCAAAGCATTCTGCGCAGTGATAACGCAAGCCTGATAGTTGTTGCCCAGATAATTACCCATATTATAATAAAGTTTTGCAGACAGATACTCCTTCATCACCAGCTTGTCCTGCAAGGCAAATATCATGTTCTGCGCTTCTTCTTTCTTGGAGCTTTGCGGGAAGTATTCCATAAACATCTGCAACTGCTGGATGGCGCTATACGTACCGGATTGGTCCAAACGCGGCTCCGGAGTATCCAAATATAGAGCTTTACCGGCATGGAAACGTGCCAGTTCAGTGAATGTGCCGCGGGGATAAACGTTGTAGTATTGAATGAAAGTCTGCGCAGCAGTCTGATAATCCTTTTGGTTATAGTAACTCATGCCCAGCATATAGAGGGATTCCTCCGCCTTATCAGTACCTTTGAGAATGGCAATCAATTCATTGAGCAAAGTAGCAGCACGGTTGTACTGGCCTTTTGCGAAGTAATTTTTTGCCGCTTCGTACTTGTATTCGTAATCTGTGCTTTTCAGCAATTTGTTGTATTCTCCACACGAGGAGAGCAGCAATGCTGCAAGCAGAGTTATTAGGATGTTCTTCTTCATTACTTTTGTTCAAATAATGCGCAAAGATAGAGGTTCGCATCGAATAAAGCAACGATACGAGCCTTAATTTTTCAAAAACCAGACGAACGGGCAGGAATTAGGGATGAATGGTGAAGGATTAGGGATTAGTGACTGTGCTATCAACTGCATAGTCCTCATCCCTAATCCTTCCTCCCTAATCCTTCGTTTTCACAGTTTATAGAGTTCGCTTGCCGCCAGCAAATCGACCTTTTTTTCTGTCAATACACGGATACAGTTATCCATGTCGTTGGGACGGATGATGACATTGGCCGTTTCACCATTGGCAAAGGAATACATGTACTCGATGAACACGCCTTCATCGGAGAGGAAACGGAGCACTTTCGCCAATGAGCCGGGGATATTGGGACAACTGATGCCTACTACATCCGTTACGTTCACTGCGAAGTGATTATCTTTCAAAGCCTTATATGCTTTATCCGGTTCGGAAACAATGCCACGAAGGATACCGAAATCGGCATTCTCTGCAATACATAGAGCAGAAAGGTTGACACCTTCTTTTGCAAGAACTTCAGTCACCTCTGTGAGGCGACCGGACTTGTTCTCCAGAAAAATGGAAAGTTGTTTTGCTACCATAGGTTTATTTACTATTTGACGATTTACGATTTACCATGTACAATTTGGCGATTTACAATTTGCGGTTGTCGATGACGCGCTTGGCTTTGCCTACGCTGCGCTCAATACTGCGCGGTTCTACCAAACGGACATCTACGCCGAGACCGAGTACGCTCTGCAGGCGGGCCACAAGCTTCTTCTTCAGAGCCAGCATCTTGTTGATTTCATCGGAATAGTATTCGGGACGAACCTCAACCTGCAACTCCATGGTGTCGGTATTGTTCTTGCGGTCTACCAGCAAGAGGTAGTGAGGCTCGAACTCCGGCATTTCGAGGATAACGGACTCTATCTGCGTGGGGAACACGTTGACACCACGGATAATCAGCATGTCATCACTACGTCCCAAGATGCGGTCCATACGAACCAGTGTACGTCCGCAGGAGCACTTATCGTAGTGCAGGGCGGTGAGGTCCTTGGTACGGTAGCGCAACAGCGGCATCCCCTCTTTGGTAAGGTGAGTGAACACCAATTCGCCGGTTTCTCCAGGGGCAACCGGTTCGAGGGTCTTCGGGTCTACAATCTCGGGGAAGTAATGGTCTTCATTGAGGTGGGTACCGTGCTGGCACTCGCATTCGTAACCTACACCGGGACCGGCAATCTCACTAAGCCCATAAATATCAAATGCCTTGATACCCAGCTTGGTTTCAATATCCCGACGCATACTTTCGGTCCACGGCTCGGCGCCGAAAGCTCCCACTTTCAACTTAAACTCTTCACGGGGAAGACCGGAGTCTTTGATGGCATCTGCCAGATAGAGGGCGTATGAGGGCGTGCAGCAAAGTACGGTAGAACCGAAATCATGCATCAGTGTAATCTGCTTCTCCGTATTGCCGCTGGACATCGGGATGACGGAAGCGCCGATATTCTCGGCACCGGCATGCGCACCCAGTCCGCCGGTAAAAAGTCCGTAACCGTAGGACACCTGGAAAATATCCGAGCTACCGGCACCATAGGCGGTAAAGGCCCGTGAAAGGCATTCGGACCATGCTGAAAGGTCTTTTCGGGTATAGCCTACCACAGTGGGTTTTCCGGTTGTGCCGGAAGAGGCATGAATACGCACAATCTGGCTCATAGGTACGGCACAGAGGCCGAAGGGATAATTGTCCCGCAAGTCGTACTTGGTAGTAAAAGGCAGTTTTACAATATCATCTATACTGTTTATGTCATCGGGAGTAACTCCCAGTTCCTGCATTTTCTTACGATAAAAAGGAGTGTCATGATACACACGCTCCACAGTCTTTTTGAGACGAATGCTCTGGATTTTACGAAGGCTTTCGCGATCCATGCATTCGATGCTTTCATTCCAAATCATGTTCTTCGTTGTATTACAATTATTAATGGTTGTTATCAATATAGCTGCAAAGTAAACAAAAAAATTTTGTTTATCTCAAAGATTTTACCGAATATTGCCGCTCCTAAGAAGAGAAAATGAACAAATTCGAACTGACATCCGCTTACCAGCCCACCGGTGACCAGCCGGAGGCCATCGCACAGCTGACCGAGGGCGTGCGCGAGGGACTTCCCGCACAGACACTGCTTGGTGTCACCGGTCCGGAAAGACATTCACCATAGCCAACGTCATTGCCAACATCAACAAGCCAACGCTGATATTGAGCCACAACAAGACGCTGGCTGCCCAGTTATACAGCGAGTTCAAGGGATTCTTCCCGAACAATGCCGTAGAATACTATGTGTCCTACTACGACTACTATCAGCCCGAAGCCTACCTGCCATCATCGGACACCTATATAGAAAAAGACCTCGCCATCAACGACGAGATAGACAAGTTGCGCCTTGCCGCCACCTCTGCCCTGCTTTCGGGCAGGAAAGATGTAGTGGTGGTATCCTCCGTTTCGTGCATATACGGCATGGGGAATCCGGCAGACTTCTACAACAACGTCATCGAAGTACAGCAAGGCAAGAATTTCAGTCGCAATGTCTTCCTGCGACGCTTGGTGGACAGTCTTTATGTACGCAACGACATTGACCTGAACCGCGGCAATTTCCGCGTGAAAGGCGATACGGTGGACATTTATCTGGCTTACGCCGACAACTTGCTGCGCGTCACCTTTTGGGGAGACGAGGTAGACAGTATTGAGGAAGTGGACCCTATGAGCGGCGTTACCGTCGCCAAGTTCGATGCCTACAAGATTTATCCCGCCAACCTCTTCATGACCACCAAGGAAGCCACGTTGCGTGCCATACACGAAATAGAGGATGACCTTCACAAGCAGGTGCAATGGTTTGAAAACGAAGGCCGCCCATTCGAGGCCAAACGCTTGCAGGAACGGGTAACCTATGATATGGAAATGATACGCGAATTGGGACATTGCTCCGGCATTGAGAATTATTCTCGCTACTTTGACGGACGTGCTGCCGGTACCCGCCCCTACTGCCTGCTGGACTTCTTCCCCGAAGATTTCCTGATAGTCATTGACGAAAGCCACGTCAGCGTCCCGCAGATACGTGCCATGTACGGAGGTGACCGCGCCCGCAAGATAAACCTAGTGGAGTACGGATTCCGCCTGCCGGCTGCCATGGACAACCGCCCGCTGAAATTCGATGAATTCGAAGAGATGGCCAAACAAGTGATTTACGTCAGCGCCACACCGGCAGACTATGAGCTGATGAAATCCGAAGGCATCGTAGTAGAACAAGTCATCCGCCCGACGGGACTGTTAGACCCCATTATTGAGGTGCGTCCCAGCCACAACCAAATAGACGACCTGATGGAAGAAATCCAAGTACGCATCGAGAAGAACGAGCGTACCCTCGTCACCACCCTCACCAAACGAATGGCTGAAGAACTGACGGAATATCTGCTGAACAACAACGTGAAGTGTAATTATATCCACAGCGACGTAGACACTTTGGAACGTGTGAAGATTATGGGTGACTTGCGCGAGGGCGTTTACGATGTACTTGTTGGTGTCAACCTGCTGCGTGAAGGACTCGACCTGCCTGAAGTCTCTCTCGTTGCCATTCTCGATGCAGACAAGGAAGGTTTCCTTCGTTCCCACCGCTCACTGACACAGACTGCCGGACGTGCCGCCCGTAACGTGAACGGTATGGTCATCATGTATGCCGACAAAATAACGGACAGCATGCAACTGACCATCGACGAGACCAACCGCCGTCGCGAGAAGCAGTTGAAGTACAACGAAGAGCACGGCATCACACCACAGCAAATCAAGAAAGCCAAGAACCTCAATGTGTTTGCCACCAACGAGGCTTCCGGCGAAGCGTCCTCAGCAGCGAGAAGTTCACTTCCAGCACTCCCCGCCCCTATGTGGAACAAGAAGTACATCTACGATGGCTGCCGACCCTATAGTACAGTACATGAGCCGCAAGCAACTGGAAAAGAGTATCGAACGTACCAAGAAGCTTATGCAGGAGGCTGCCAAGAAACTCGATTTTATCGAAGCCGCACAGTATCGGGACGAGGTGCTGAAGATGGAGGAATTGCTGAAAGAAAAAGACGAGTAAGGGATTTCCCCTCTTTTTCTCAAACTATACTCCCCTCCTTTTGTTATTCTATGAAACAGAGTATTAATTCATAAAGACAAAAGCGAGATGAATAAACCAATAAAGACAATAGCTGTTGCACTGGCTGCCATAGCCTCCATGAGTGTGCAACAAACAGAAGCGTGTACCCGAGCCACCTACATCGGTCCTGACAATACAGTCATTACAGGACGTACGATGGACTGGAAAGAAGACCTTATGAGTAACATCTATGTATTCCCAAGAGGCATGCAAAGGGCAGGCTACAACAAAGGGAATACAGTGAACTGGACTTCCAAGTACGGTAGCGTCATTGCCGCCGGTTATGACATAGGTACCTGCGACGGTATGAACGAGAAAGGTCTGGTTGCCAGCCTGCTCTTCCTTCCGGAGTCCGTTTACCACCGCCCGGGAGACAACCGCCCGATTATGGGCATCAGTATCTGGACGCAATACGTACTCGACAATTTTGCAACCGTACGCGAAGCTGTGGATGAACTGAAAAAAGAATCCTCCGCATTGATGCACCAGACCTGCCCAACGGAGCCGCTTCCACCCTGCATCTGGCCATCACAGATGAAACCGGAAACACGGCTGTCCTGGAATACATAGACGGAAACCTTGAGATACATGAAGGCAAGCAGTATCAAGTAATGACCAACTCTCCCAAATATGAACTCCAGCTGGCTATCAACGACTATTGGAAAGAGGTAGGCGGGCTGAATATGTTGCCGGGAACCAACCGCTCCAGTGACCGCTTTGTACGCGCATCGTTCTACATCAATGCCATTCCGCAAACAGCGGATGCAAAGATTGCCGTACCCAGTGTATTGAGCGTAATGCGCAATGTTTCTGTACCGTTCGGTATCACCACACCGGACAAGCCCCATATCTCCTCCACCCGTTGGCGTCTGTATCCGACCAGAAGAACAAAGTATATTATTTTGAGTCCACACTGACCCCTAACTTGTTCTGGCTCGACCTGAAAAATCGATTTTAGCCCGAATGCAGGAATCAAGAAACTCTCACTGACAAACGGAGAAATCTATGCCGGAGATGCCATAAAGGATTTGAAAGACAGCAAAGGATTTGTATTTCTTTTCCAGACGCCGGTAATGTAGCACAGCCCCTACACATAGCCCCTCAATAATGGATGCTTCCCACTTCTTTCTATAAGAGAAAGCAGGGAAGCATTTATTTTTCTCATTATTTTTGTGTACGTTTGCAGATACATACTCAATGCAGCAATTTACATGGAATTATTAGTATACAAAGCCTCTGCCGGCTCAGGCAAGACCTTTACGCTGGCTGTGGAATACATCAAGCATTTGATAATCAATCCACGCGCTACCGGCAGATACTTGCCGTAACCTTCACCAACAAGGCTACGGCAGAGATGAAGGAGCGCATACTGACACAGCTTTACGGTATCTGGAAGGGAGCACCTTCTTCCGAAGCATACTTGGAGAGAATTAAAAATTATAAATTAAAAATTAAAGAAGAAGGCGGGGACGGATTGACGGACGGGGAGATTCGTCAACGGGCCGGCATGGCACTGCAATACATGCTGCATGACTACAGCCGTTTCCGCGTGGAAACCATCGACTCCTTTTTTCAATCTGTGATGCGCAACCTTGCCCGCGAACTGGAACTGAGTCCTAACCTGAACATAGAGCTGAACAACAGTGAAGTGCTGAGTGATGCCGTAGACAGCCTCATCGAGAAGCTTACCCCCACTTCTCCCGTGCTGGCATGGCTCCTGGACTACATCGACGAGCGCATCCGCGACGACAAACGCTGGAACGTATCGAATGAGGTGAAAAGTTTCGGACGAAACATCTTCGATGAAAGCTACATAGAACGCGGCGAAAAACTACGGCAATGCCTTCGTACTCCGAACACGTTGAAACTCTACCGGGATGTGCTGCGCGATATGGAAACCGAGGCTCTGGAACAGATGAAAAGTTTCTACGACCAGTTTGAAGGCGAACTGGAAGGGCATGCCTCACTCCCGAAGACTTGAAAGGAGGTGCCCGAGGCATCGGCAGTTACTTCCGCAAACTGCGCGACGGCAGACTGTCTGACAAAGATGTGCTGAACGCCACCCTGCAAAACAGCCTGGCAGATGCAAAAAACTGGGCAACGAAAACATCCTCACGGAAGGACGACATCATCTGTCTGGCAAAAACCAGCCTGATACCTCTACTGCAGGAAGCCGAAAGAATGCGTCCGCAACGCAACCGCACCCTGAACAGTTGCCGTCTCTCGCTCCAGCATCTCAACAAACTACAACTCCTCAACCATATTGACGAAGAGGTACGTACACTGAACCGAGAACATAACCGCTTTCTACTTTCGGACACCAACGCCCTGCTGCACAAATTGGTGCGCGAGGGTGACTCTTCGTTCGTCTTCGAGAAAATCGGCGCCAACATACGCAACGTCATGATTGACGAATTCCAGGACACCAGCCGCATGCAATGGGACAACTTCCGTCTGCTGTTGCTCGAAGGACTTTCGCAAGGAGCTGACAGTCTGATTGTGGGAGATGTGAAGCAGTCCATCTACCGCTGGCGGAACGGGGACTGGGGAATACTGAACAGCTTGGGAAATAAAGAATTAAACTTAAACTCCTTCCCCGTCCGTGTGGAAACCCTAAAAACAAACCGGCGTAGCGAAACCAACATTATCCGTTTCAACAACCAGGTATTTACCGCTGCCATAGACTACCTCAATGCATTACACCTGAACGAACTGAAAGAGGATTGCCTACCCTGAAACGCGCTTATGCCGACGTAGTGCAGGAATCGCCCAAGAGCACGGAGTACGGCTACGTAAAAGCCACCTTCCTTGAACCGGACGATGAACACAACTATACAGAGCAGACCCTTCTCGCTTTAGGAGAAGAGGTGCAACGGCTGCTGGAAGAGGGCGTAACACTGAATGATATCACCATCCTTGTCCGCAAGAACAAGAATATCCCGCCGATAGCCGACTATTTTGACAAAGAACTGCATCTTTCTGTCGTGTCCGACGAAGCTTTCCGTCTGGATGCCTCCCTTGCCATCTGCATGCTGATGGATGCCCTGCGCTGCCTATCGAATCCGGAGAACAAGATTGCGGAGGCTGCGCTGATGGAGAATTACAAATTACAAATGACAAATGACGAGCAGTGGGATTCATCATAGCCACTCCCCTGCCCGAAACCTTTACCTCCCGACGGGAAACGCTGCGCTTGATGCCTTTGTATGAGTTACTGGAAGAACTGTTCAGCATCTTCGGCATGAGCCGCATTGAAAAGCAGGATGCCTACCTCTTCTCCTTCTTCGATGCTGTGACGGAGTATCTGCAAAGCAATTCTTCCGAACTGGACAGCTTCATCCGCTACTGGGACGAAACCCTTTGCAGCAAAACCATCCCCAGCGGTGAGATGGACGGCATACGCATCTTCTCCATCCACAAGTCCAAAGGACTGGAATTCCATACCGTACTGATTCCCTTCTGCGACTGGAAGCTGGAGAACGAAACCAACAACCAGCTGGTGTGGTGCGTCCCACCGGAAGAGCCTTATAATGCCATCAGCTTAGTGCCGGTGAACTATTCCACCACCATGGCGGAATCCATATACCGGCAGGACTATCTGCACGAACGTCTTCAGCTGTGGGTGGACAATCTGAATCTGCTGTACGTGGCCTTTACCCGTGCCGGCAAGAACCTCATCCTCTGGAGCCGGAAGGAACAGAAGGGAACCATGTCCGAACTCCTTGCCAACACCCTGCCCCGCATAGCCAAAGACGGAGCAGGCAGTTGGGACGAAGAGGCTGCCATATACGAGAACGGCAGGATTTGCCCTTCCCCCGTCCCCGTCTCACAGCATGACGCAGACAACCCTGCTAACGACGAAGCTAAACCTCTATACTACGAACAGAAACCTCTATACTGCGAACGTAAACCTGAGGTTTACGAACAGCAACCAGTCAACAGACTTTCGCAAAAGCCGGTTAAACTTCCCGTCCACATGGAGAGTATGCTCCACGACATCGAGTTCCGGCAATCCAACCGTTCGGCAGACTTCATAGCAGGAGTGGACGAAGCAGAGTCCAGCCAGCGCTTCATCAACCGGGGACGTTTGCTGCATACCCTATTCTCTGCCATCGAAACGGAAAAAGACATTGACAATGCCATCAGCCAGCTCGTCTTTGAAGGTGTGATTGGACGGAGTGAGACGGAAGAAGAAATACGCAATCTCACCCAACGCGCTTTCTCCCTGCCTCAAGTCAAGGACTGGTATTCAGGAACGTGGCAGCTATTCAATGAATGCGACATCATCTGGCAGGAAAACGGTGAACTGCGGACACGCCGCCCGGACCGCGTGATGATGCGTGGCGAAGAAATCGTAGTGGTGGACTTCAAGTTCGGAAAGCCAAACAAGAAGTACAACAAGCAGGTGCAGGGATACATGCAACTGCTGGTCCGCATGGGGTATGTCGCAGAAAATATACGGGGTTACTTGTGGTATGTAGAGGAGAACAACATAGAACCGGTATAACTCACTCCCCATCCACTATTAATTATCAATTATCAACTAAATCATGGAAACATTCCTCCAACTGGTCGCCCGCGACCTTTACGCCAAAATAGGAAACGACCTCTCGCGCACCGCCATCGTTTTCCCCAACAAACGTGCCAGTCTGTTCTTCAACGAATATCTGGCAACTGAAACGGACCGCCCTTTGTGGTCGCCTGCCTACGTCAGCATCAGCGAACTGTTCCGGCAACTCTCTCCATTGAAGTCCGGCGACCCTATCCGCCTGGTATGCGAACTGTATAAGGTGTTCCGCGAAGAGACCCGCAGCGAAGAAACTCTGGATGACTTCTACTTCTGGGGAGAACTGCTCATCAGCGATTTCGATGACGTAGACAAAAACCTTGTAGATGCCGACAAACTCTTCAGCAACCTGCAAGAACTGAAGAACATTATGGACAATTACGACTTCCTCGACCAAGAACAAGAAGAAGCCATCCGCCAGTTCTTCCAGAACTTTTCCATAGAAAAGCGCACGGAGCTGAAAGCCAAATTCATCTCCCTCTGGGATAAACTGGGCGACATCTACCGCCACTACCGCCGCAATCTTACAGAACTGGGCATCGCCTACGAAGGCATGATGTACCGCAATGTCATGGAGCAACTCGACACCGACCGACTGCGCTACGACCGCTATGTATTTGTCGGCTTCAACGTGCTAAATAGAGTAGAAACCCGTTTCTTCCAGCTCTTGCAGGATGCCGGGAAAGCAATGTTCTATTGGGATTACGACGTGTTCTACACCCGTCTTCCCCTTGAGCAAAAGCCGCCCTATACCCACGAAGCAGGCGAATTCATCCTCCGCAACCTAAAGCTGTTTCCCAACCAACTGCCCGAAACTTCTTTTGATGTACTGCGGAAACCCAAGAACGTACGCTTTATCTCCGCTTCTACCGAAAATGCACAAGCCCGCTACTTGCCGCAATGGATTAGGGGGAATGAAAAATTAAGAACCCCTTCTTCATTCAAAGACACTGCCGTTGTCCTTTGTAACGAATCCCTACTGCTTCCCGTCCTCCACTCCATTCCGGCAGATGTAAAGAACGTCAACATCACAATGGGATTCCCCCTTGCCCAAACTCCGGTATACAGCTTTATCAACGCCCTTGTAGAGCTACAGACTACCGGCTACCACACAGGTACCGGACGATATACTTACGAGACCGTACTCACCCTGCTGAAACATCCTTATACCCGGCAGCTTTCCTCCCATGCCGAAGTACTGGAAAGACGGCTTACGCAGGACAACCGCTTCTATCCCCTTCCCTCGGAGCTGAAGCAGGACGCATTTCTTGAACAAGTCTTTACACCACAGAACGGCATTGCCGCCCTATGCAGCTACCTCACCGAACTGCTTCGCGAAGTGGCCGTCCTCTACCGCCAGGAAAAAGACGTGGAAGACATCTTCAACCAGCTGTACCGCGAGTCTCTGTTCAAAAGCTACACCCTCGTCAATCGCCTGCTCAGTCTGATAGAGACCGGCGAACTGAGTGGCGTGCGCACAGACACGCTGAAGCGACTGCTGAACCGGCTGCTTACCTCTGCCAACATCCCCTTCCACGGAGAGCCCGCCATCGGCATGCAAGTAATGGGTGTGCTGGAAACGCGTAACCTCGACTTCCGCAACCTCATCATGCTCTCCCTCAACGAAGGCAATTGCCCAAAGCCGGAGGCGACTCCTCCTTCATCCCCTACAACCTGAGGAAAGCCTTCGGCATGACCACCATAGAGCACAAGAATGCCGTCTATGCCTACTACTTCTACCGCCTCATCCAACGGGCAGAAAACGTCACCTTATTATATAACACCTCTTCGGACGGACTGAACCGCGGGGAAATGTCCCGCTTCATGCTGCAATTCCTGGTAGAGTCGCCGCACAACATCTCCCTTGAGTACCTTGAAGCCGGACAATCTCCACAGCAAGCCCGGGAAATTGAGATTCACAAGACACCGGAGATGTTGCAACAGATGTTCGACGCCTACAACATCCACCAACGTCCCAAAGCGTTCTTCTCCCCCTCTGCCCTCAATGCCTATCTGGACTGCCGCCTGAAATTCTACTACCGATACGTAGCCGGCCTGAAAGCTCCCGATGAAGTAAGCGCCGAGATAGACTCCACCCTCTTCGGCACCATCTTCCACCGTTCCGCCGAACTGGTGTACAACGAACTGACAGCCAACGGACGGGAGATACGTAAAGACGACCTGGAACAATTACTGAAAGACGATGTTCGCCTGCAAGCCTATGTGGACAATGCTTTTAAAGAAAAGTTCTTCCATGTGCCCTTACGGAGCAACCGGAATATAACGGTACGCAGCTTATCCATTCCAAAGTCATTGCCTCTTACCTGCGCCAGCTTCTGCGCAATGACCTGCAATATGCCCCGTTCCGTATGGAGGGTATGGAACAGGACGTCAGAGAAATGATGGAAATAGATACTCCGCAAGGAAAGCTTGCCTTACAGATAGGCGGTACCATCGACCGCCTGGACAGCAAAGGAGACACGCTACGTATCGTGGACTACAAGACAGGCGGTACTCCCAAGACTCCTGAAAATATAGAACAACTGTTTACTCCCGCCGACAACGTCCCAACTATATTTTCCAGACGTTTCTGTACGCCGCCATCCTCTGCCGCAAGCAATCGCTGAAGGTAGCCCCTTCCCTACTTTACATCCACCGGGCAGCTTCCGAAAGCTACTCCCCGGTCATCGAAATGGGAGCGCCGCGACAACCCAAGGTACCGGTCAACAACTTCGCTTTCTTCGAAGACGAGTTTCGCGAACGGCTGCACGGACTCCTGCAGGAGATATTCAGCCAAGAAGAAACATTCAGCCAAACAGAGGATACCCGGAAATGTGAATATTGCGATTTCCGCAGTCTGTGTAAGAGATAAAAAAACAGACCATCCGTTCATAAGAAACAGATGGTCTGCACGACCGTAACAGACGGTCTATTTGAGTCTGACGGATGGTCTGTTTTACTTCAACGGACCATCCGTTCTATTTTCTTCGTTATCACTTCTTCACCGGAATAGAGAAGCTGAATATGGAGCCTTCGCCTTCCTTGGAAGTAAACCACAGTTTACCGCCATTCTTCACGACAAAATCCTTGCATAGCAACAAGCCCAGTCCCGAGCCTTCTTCGTTGTTCGTGCCGAACGTGCTGAAATGCGTATCAGTATGCAACAACTTCTTCTGCCCCTCCTCGCTGATGCCACAGCCATAATCCTGAACGCTGACAACTGCCATACCATCTACTTCCTCCATCTTCACCAGTACCTCTGAGTTCTCCTTACTGAACTTAATGGCATTACTCAACAAGTTACGGACCACTGTCTTCAGCATGTCAATATCAGCGTTGACCATCATTTTTCCGGTTTCATCTCGTGGATTCTTATCTTCTTCAGGCTTGCCACCATACTGAAAATCTCAATGACACCGTCTGTCACTTCGACGAGGTCCACATCCTGATAAACCACGTTCAACTTACCGATTTGACTCTTTGTCCATTTCAGCAGGTTATCCAGCAATGAAAACACATCCTCCGTAGTCTGATTAGCCATCGTCAGAAGCTCGTACATTTCGGCGCCAATTTTCTCAGATGGCAAGTTCAATATCAGCATATTCAGCACCATTTTGATGGATCCCATCGGAGAACGTAAGTCATGGGCAATCACCGAATAAAGCTTGTCACGCCCGGCAATAGTACGTTGCAGTTCTTCCGTCTTACTCAAAATCAACCGTTTGGCAGCTACCAAAGATATTTGGTGGGTAACACGGATAATCAATTCCTCCTTATTGAAAGGCTTAGAGATGAAGTCATTCGCGCCAACCTGAAACCCCTTCACAATATCTGCCGTACTATTCAGTGCGGTCAGAAAGATGATTGGAATATCAGCTGTATTCGGATTTGACTTTAAATGTTGAGCTACTTCAAAACCACTCATGTCCGGCATCATTACGTCAAGCAAAACCAAATCAGGATTTTCCTTTTCCACCTGTTCCAACGCTTGCCGCCCGTTACTTGCAGTAGCAATCGCGAATTTCTCATTTGTCAAAAGCACTTTCAACAATAAAACGTTTGACATCACATCGTCAACGATGAGAATCTTGTATTCGGAAGGATTTATTTCCATGTTCATCTTTCTATATTGTTTTTCCCGTTATCAAAATTACTATTTAGTTAGGAACGATATTCCTTAAAATACTCTATTATATACTGTAAACCCTCTTCCAGCTCTATAGTCGGTTCCCAGCCCAACTTTTCCTTTGCCAGAGTGATGTCCGGCTGACGCTGTTTGGGATCATCATGAGGCAGTGGCTTGAAAATCAGTTTCGACTTGGAATTCGTCAGCCTAATGACCTTTTCCGCCAGTTCCAATATGGAGAATTCATTCGGATTTCCCAAGTTTACCGGACCGATAAAATCGTCCTCCGTGTTCATCATCCGCACCATACCTTCTATACAGTCATCTACATATTGGAAACTTCGCGTCTGATTACCCGAACCGTATATTGTAATATCCTGGTTCTGCAATGCTTGAACCACGAAATTGGAAACCACCCGTCCGTCATTCGGCAACATCCGAGGACCGTACGTATTGAATATACGGATAATCTTGATCCGCACTCCATTCTGGCGGTGATAGTCCATAAACAATGTCTCGGCACAACGCTTCCCTTCATCATAACAAGAACGGAGGCCAATTGGATTTACATTTCCCCAATAACTTTCCACTTGGGGATGAATAACGGGGTCACCGTACACTTCGCTGGTAGAAGCCTGCAATATCTTGGCATTCGTCTTTTTGGCCAGTCCCAGCATATTGATGGCGCCCAATACAGAAGTCTTGATGGTTTTAATGGCATCATATTGGTAGTGGATGGGAGAAGCAGGACAAGCCAGATTATAGATTTCGTCCACATCTGCCTCATAAGGGGTTTCCACATCATGCAGTACAAATTCAAAGCGGGGATTGCTCTTCAGATGAGTGATATTTCCTTCCGAACCGGTGAAAAGATTATCCAGACAAATCACCTGATGCCCGTCGTTTATCAATCGGGTACAAAGATGAGAACCTATAAAACCAGCACCGCCACTAACCAAAATTTTCTTCATGTAATGTTTTTTATAGTGCCTTAAAGCACATAGGACCTATTCTGTTTGTTTTGATGCTGACAAATGTAGGCGATTTGACTAAATTATGCAAGTTTGCAACGAAATATTTCACTTGTTAATGAATATAAAGAGGCAGATTAAAAAATCCACCCCTGAAATATTCATTTATTTATCCGCCACATACTCTTCTTTCTTATCCGGAATGCTGAAGTTCTTGTTCGCAAACAAGTCTGCCAGACCCGAAATTTGCTTTAAACGCAACACTTCGTCGCGATCCATTCCGATATTCTTCATTATCCATTCATCAGACATACCGGCTCTGTCCAATTCCGCAACAATATGGCACATCAACTCGATATTATGCGTACCACGGGCACGATTATGACGGATAGTGGACGCCATACGGTTGGAAGTTCCTTGTCAATCACGACCACGGGAAGCAACCCGTTTTCGCGCTGATAAATTCTTTTGGATGTCTTCAACACCTGATAACGGTGGTAACCGTCCACCAGGATGTAGTTATCCTCTTCCTCATCATAGTAACAGACACAAGGCATGGTGAAACCATCTTCCCAGATGGAAAGCTCCAGAAGCTTCATTTCGGGCGGTGCCACTACATTCGGATTGTAATCGTTTGCTTGTATTTTCTCTATTGGAATTGCCCTTACGTTATATACCGGACTTTTATCTACGCTCATAACATCATATTTTTGAATTGTTCCATTATCTTGTCTCTTTTGTATGCCTCTTCCTTGTTCAAGGCAAAACCCATGTACTTGCAGGCATGGTCATTCTTCAGGATGCATATGCACATCCGCTTATAAGTGGGAATTTCCCGGAATTCCGCGATGTCAATATCATCCAGATAATCCATGCGCACCGGCTTCTTGTTTGTCTTGTAATTCGTGGTATTTATCACTTCAATGGACACTCCTGCATCCCTCAGCTTCTGGATGGTCTCGTCAGCCAGACACCCCCCTTTTGTACGCCAGAATTCAATGCTGACGGTAAGCTTTTTCAAGTAGTTCCTCCGGGTCTCTTCCGGCAAGGTGGAAAGCAGGAACTGCATAAAGCCTTTCCACGTATACCCTTCGGGCAGTCGGACCGTCTGCCACCCCATAGCACGCGTCCCTCCGTAAATACCGGTAAAGTTCACCCCGTTGACCCGCCCTATCATTCTTCCCCAAGTATTCGGGTCGATGACACGATACAGCTTCAGGCTCTCTTGTGCCTCACAAAGAAAAGGGCTTGCCACACGCTGGCGTTCGATATTGACTCCGGCTTTATAATATAGGTCATACAAATGGTTATAGTCAAAGCCGAATTTGCCATTGGCCGTCCAGATATCCGTCGTCTTCCAATCATAAATGGGATAAGCATTGAAAATGTCATTGCCTATCTTCGAGGTCCAGCGGTAATTGTGGTACATCTGATACTTCCGGTTCAGATGGATGCTGCGCCAGCGGTTAAAACTCTCTTGCGTACGGATGCCTATGAGAAAGCAGGCACGCACTCCATCCTTCTTCTCATGCAGCCATTTGGCAAAGTGCATCTGGAACTCATAATCCCACATTTCGGGAGTGTAGAAAGGAAACGTCTCTTTAGTGAGGCAGCCTTTCGGCATCTTCCTTACCCAAATGTCCTCCAAATCCTCCTGCCACGGACGCCAGTAACTCTGGTACATCGACGTACAAGTCGTTACACGGAAAGGCACACAAACACGATACACCTCCAATATATCCTTATTCGCCTCCAATACCCGGTCCACATAATCAATGGTCATGCTGTACTGTATCTCATAGTCCATATGGAATACACACAGTTTACGGTTCAGCCGGTTCCGGCGGATATAGTCTATGCACAAATTCAGCAACACTCCACTATCTTTTCCTCCCGAAAAAGAGACGCATATCGTGTCAAATTCCCTAAAAATCACATCAAGACGTTCTTGCGCCAGTTCATACACATTTTTGGGTGTAGCCATAATTATCTGTTTTTCTTCATTTTCACATAACGGTCCATACCTTGTCTTCCAAAAAGCCCAGCTCGCTGAAGACATCCCTATCTTCAACAAAGCTAACAGCCGTCAGACTACTCTCCTCGCCCTGCTTCTCAAGTACCTTTTCCAGAAGCAATTTTAGCGTGTCAACATTCCTTTCCTTAATATAATAGTTGTTGATGACACATTCATACTTCTTGTGCTCCACCGGCACAAAACCTACAACATGTTTATTATCCAGAGCAACAAACCACTCGTACTCTTCCGATGTCCGGAAAGGGTAATTGTAGTTCTGTTTCAGCACTTCCGGGCTCATAACCAAAGGGGCTACAAGCTCGTACAGCTTTTTATCCGTACCATGTAATTGCACTATCTGTATCATATCTACATTTATATTATTTGTAATTACGTGTTAAAGATAAAGCTTATTTACGACGGAATATTCTCCTTTTAAATAGATTTAAGAATATAGCCCTGTAATATAAAATATTAATAAATAAATATTATCCCCCTAATTTGTATATGTTGATTAATTTGGGTTTCTTTGCAAAAGAAAGTCACCCGAAGAGAAATAATGAAATATTTACTGCTTTTTATGACCTTTGCCAAGATAGGAATGTTCACTATCGGTGGCGGATACGCTATGATACCTCTCATTGAACGGGAAATCGTAAAAAAGAGATGATGAGTAAAGAAGATTTCATGGAAATGTTTGCGTTGACCCAGTCACTTCCCGGTGTTTTTGCTGTCAATATATCCATATTCGTCGGCTACAAGCTGCATAAAGTAAAAGGTAGCCTGGTGTGTGCACTTGCCACAATCCTCCCCTCTTTTGTCATCATGATGCTGATAGCCATGTTCTTCGCTCATTTTCAGGACAACCAGGTGATGATACGCATCTTTAACGGTATCCGTCCGGCAGTAGTCGCACTGATTGTGATACCCTGCATTTCGGCTGCACGGGCACTGAAGCTGAAGTATTGGCAACTGGTGCTTCCAGCCATCGCCACCATACTCATCTGGCAATTCGGGCTATCCCCCGTATACATTGTCCTTGCAGGAATTGCAGGAGGAATGCTCTATACATTATGGTTAAAAGATAAACTGAGAAAATTACAGATATGATTTATTGGCAGCTGATATTGGTATATCTAAAAATCGGAATGTTCGGTTTCGGAGGCGGTTACGCCATGTTGTCCCTCATCCAATATGAGTGGTGGACCACCATCACTGGCTCACCCTGCAACAATTCACGGACGTAGTGGCCATCTCGCAGATGACGCCTGGTCCGATAGGCATCAACAGTGCCACCTATGTGGGCTATGCAGTTACTCAAAGCGTGTGGGGAGCTGTCGTGACCACCATTGCAGTATGTCTTCCCTCGTTCATCCTGGTATTGCTCATCTCTTACTTCTTCGTGAAATGCAAGGACAACAAATACATCAAGGCGGCAATGTCGGGACTGCTGCCCATGTCCGTATCATTGATAGCTGCTGCTGCCCTATTGCTGATGAACAAGGAAAATTTCATAGATTACAAAAGCATACTTATCTTTGCAGCCGCTTTCGGCGTGACGTGGAAGTGGAACCTCCACCCTATCTTACTGATAATCCTTGCCGGAGTCGCAGGCTTCCTTCTATATTGAAGAAGCGGTAGAGACGGACACCATCTTGCGGGCATATGCCCACACCACGCAATAGGCAACCAGCGGTACGATGAACGCCCACACCATCGTCGTATGGTCTGCCACCAGTCCCATCAACAGCGGACCTACCACGCCTCCCACGGGAGACATCATCAGGAAAGAGGAAGCCCTCTTGGTATGGTTGCCCAGCCCGCGCAAGGAAAGTGCAAAAATCGTGGGAAACATAATAGCCTCAAATGCATATCCGCACAACAGAGCTGCAAGCGACACCATTCCTACATCCAGCAACACCAACAAGGTAGTCATCACAGTGCCCGTAGCACAAACCAGCAACATCTTCTCGCACGCACACGTCCCATAATCCAGCTACCGGCAAAACGTCCTAACATAAATAATCCCAGTCCACCGAAAGAAAGCACTACGGAAGCTTCGCGGGCATTCATCCAATTCTGCTCCACCACGTAGTTGATGAAGAAGCTGTTGATGGAAATCTCGCCGACCTCATAGGCAAACAAGGCTATCAGCCCGAAAATGAAAAGCCGGTGTGACCACAATCCGACCTTATTACCAGCTTCGTCCACCTCCACACTATGTTCAATCTCGGGCAACTTGATTCTTGAAAAGACCAACGCTACCAGCAACACAATTACCCCCATGCAGATATAGGGCAATGCGACATTACCCGAGCCCGTCTGCCCATCCTTCGAGAAGAGCAGCAGTCCAGCCAGTACTGGTGCACAGATACATCCCAGACCGTTGAAGGATTGCGCGAAATTCAGCCGGCTGGCAGCAGTTTCCTTTGCGCCCAATTCTGTGGCATAAGGATTGGCGGCAGTTTCAAGAAACGTCAGTCCACAGCCTATCACGAACAATGCAAACAAGAAAAGATTAAAAGACAGATAATGCTGCCCGGGGATAAAGAGCAGCGAACCGACGCCGTAAAGCAACAGACCGAATACCACACCCCGGCGGTATCCGAAGCGACTGATGAAAAATCCTGCAGGAATGGCCATAATGAAGTATCCCATATACATCGTCATCTGTATAAAGGCCGAATGTGTCTTCGTGATATCCAGTATCTCTTGAAAGTGCTTGTTCAGTACATTCAGAATGGCATGGGCAAATCCCCACAAAAAGAAAAGAGAGGTAATCAAAATGAAGGGCACAAGGTATTGTCTGCCCACCAATGGTATTCGTTTCTGTTTCATAATATGATAATTCCAGACAATCGTTGCAAGGCGATTGATAATTGCGGGTGCAAAGATAAACAAAACTCCCGGTCTTTACCCAACATTTTCCTATTCGCTATTGTACGGAGCAGCTTTTTCTCTAACTTTACTGCCATCATACAATGTTAAGCCATGAAAAATGCCATCCCACGATACAATTTCTACAAAACTAAGTACGGAAGCGAACTTCTGATAGATGTCGTTGATTTGCAGTATACCCGGAAATTCTTGACCCAGGGAAAAGTACATATTCTGCCTACTATGACATCACCTTCATCACAGAGGAGAAGGAGAATTCACTATCGGTAACCGGACACACTTGCAGCTCCCGGTGATGTATTCTTCTCCAAACCAGGTGAGGTGCGCAGTTGGGACACAGACCGTATCGGCAACGGTCATGCTCTAATTTTTGAGGATACCTTTTTGACCTCTTTCTTCAAAGACCCACTATTCGTGCAGCACCTCCCGTTCTTCCGAATGGGAAAAATGGTAGACAAACTCCAACTGCCGAACGGGCTCTATGCACGAATACTCCAACTTCTGCACGACATAAAGGTCGAAATCGACTCTTTCCACCCACACGATACGGGCATATTACGCGCCTTACTTTACGAAGTCCTCATGCTACTCAACCGTGCCTACTGCACCTCTATCCCTCCGGAGACGGGTAAGGAGCCACATAAAGATATCAGCAGCTTCCACCTCAGCCGATTCTTCGAATTGGTTGGGGAGCACTTCCGGGAGCAGCATTCTGTACAATTCTATGCCGATAAACTATGCATCACTCCCAACTATCTGAACGAAATCCTCTCTTCGGCCATAAACATCAACGCCAAGCAGTACATACTCAACAAGGTTACAGACGAAGCCCAGCGTCTGCTCACCTACACCGACCTCCCCATTTCAGAAATAGCCTCCGAACTCCATTTCTCAACCGTCTCCTACTTTGTACGTAGTTTCCGACAATGTATAGGGTATACTCCCCTCGCCTACCGGAAAATGGAGAAACCGTGAAAAGTGACATATCCTCCTTCTTTTTTATTGTACAAAAGTTCCACTTACCGGCTATCTTTGCCCTTGAAACAATAACCCATAAAAAAAACAAACAATGAGAGATGCAGAAAAAACAGTAGGAAACATGATTGACAAGGAAAAAACCATCTTTGTCGGTTCGGTGGATGCCGAAGGCTTTCCCAACATCAAGGCCATGTTGCAAACCCGCAAAAGGGAAGGCTCAAACACATTTACCTATCAACGAACACCTCGTCGATGCGCGTTTCGCAATTTCTCAAAAATAACCGGGCATGCCTTTACGTCTGCAACACACGCTTCTTCAAGGGCGTAATGCTGCGCGGCACGATGGAGATACTGACGGACAGCACCAGTAAGGAAATGATATGGCAGGAAGGCGACACTATGTACTATCCCGAAGGAGTGACTGATCCCGATTATTGTGTCCTGAAGTTCACCGCCTTCTCCGGTAGGTATTACAGCGGATTTAAATCAGAAGACTTCACGATAGAATAAACGGGCCATCCGTTCCAGTCCATCAGCAAGCAGAGCCCGGGGACAAGCGATATTCAGCCGGATAAAGCCCTCTCCACCGGGACCGTACATCGTACCGGAATTGACCATCAGATGCTGTTGTTCTTGCAAACGCAAGGCGACAACATCTGAGCTGATACCGGAAGCACGGCAGTCTATCCAAACCAAATAAGTTCCTTCGAGTGGCAGCACGGGATATTGTGGTAACCGTTCCTTGAAAAAGCAGCAGAGGTATTCGTAATTCCCCCGCAGATATTTCCGCAAGGCATCGAGCCATTCCCCACCTTCGTTGTAAGCTGCCATTGTGGCGATTACGCCGAACGGATTGACGTCGCATACCTCGTTGATGTTAATGGCTCTGTCAATACGGCGGCGCACCTCTTCATCGGCTGCGATGATATTGGCGATTTGCAACCCGGCAAGGTTGAACGCCTTACTCGGCGAAACGCAAGTGACGGAATTTTGCAAAAAGCGTTCGGACAAGGAGGCAAAGGGTGTGTAGTCATATCCTTCGTAAGTCAGTTCACAATGAATCTCATCCGCCACGACAAACACCTCATTCCGTAAACAAATATCACCTATATGCTGCAGTTCTTCCGGAGTCCAGACCCGTCCGACCGGATTGTGAGGATTGCACAGCAGCAGGATTTTTGCTTTCGGATCGGAAGCTTTCCTTTCAAGATCGGCAAAGTCGATTACGTAGCGGCCATCCTGATAAACGAGATTATTGGCAAACAACTCGCATCCGTCATTACGGATAGATGAGTAGAAACAATTATAGGCAGGAGTCTGAACGATGACTTTATCACCCGGCATGGCCAAGGCTTTGATAATGGCTGACAGAGCCGGCACGACACCACTCGTATAGATAATCCACCGGGAATCAACCTGCCAGCGATGCCGGTCATCGAACCACCGGACGACCGCATCATAATAGGCTTCGGGTACTTTTGTATAACCGAAAATACCGTGCGCCACCCGCTTTTGTAAGGCATCGATAATAGCGGGTGCTGTACGGAAATCCATATCTGCCACCCACATGGGCAGTACATTCTCCTCTTCGGGAGTATCCCATTTATAAGAATTCGTCCCGCGACGCGGGATGATTGTATCGAAATCGTATTTCATAATTTATCTTTTTATTCGCAACTTATAAATCCAGTTACCACTCCAAAGCCTGACAAGAAAAATCGCTCCCCGGAAACAAAGCTCAATACACATGGCAAGCCATACGCCCCGTAGCCCCATCGTAGGGGCAAGCCATGCTGCCAGTGTCAGCCGGACACCCCAGATACTGCCAAAATTCATCAGACTGGGAACAAATGTATTGCCCGCACCCACAAATACACCGTAGGCGACGATAGATGCCGCAAACATCGGCTCCGCAAAAGCTTCTATCCGCAGAATCCCGATTCCCAACATGCGGATTTCCTCCACAGGCGTCATCACTCCGATGATCTGAGGGGCCGCCACATACATCAGCACTCCCATGACTCCCATAATCAGCATCCCTGACCAAACGGTAATGTTGGCAAAACGCTTGAGTAACCGGATACGGTTTGCTCCAAGACTCTGGCTACCAACGTCGTGGCAGCCTCCGATATACCGTAGCCGGGCATATAACAAAGGCTTTCAGCGATGATGGCAAATGAGTTGGCGGCAATGGCGACGATGCCGAGCGGTGCGACGATAACCGTCGTCATAATCTGCGCTCCGCAAATGGCAATATGCTCGAATCCCATTGGCAGGGAGATGCGGACAGCCTGGCGCAGCGTCTCTTTCCGGGGAAGAAAACTGCCCTGCCCCCCGGATAGTCTCAACATGGACGAGCGACGGCAAAGATACCACATCATCCCACCGGCAGTGATAAGTTCGGCCAACACGGTTCCCAATACCGCACCTTCCACACCTAAACCTACGCCGGGAACGATGAACTCCCATCCCCACCAGTCTACCTGCCGTGTCGGGAAAATAAGGAAGAAGTTGAACACGACATCCCAAAAACACATCAGTACATTTAGCATACTGGGTACACGCATATTCCCACTACACCGCAACATGCCGCCCGCAAGGAAATTCAACTGCAAGGCGGGTAAGAAAAGTGAAAATATCCGGAAATAGAAGGATGAATCGCTCCGTATCATTTCATCACCACCCAGCCAGCCGGGAAGCACACCACTGATAGAAATGCCGACAACCGCCAACAAAGAACTGAAAACAAGTGTAGCCGTAACCGATTGGCGGAGTATTTTTTTCGCTCCTGCAAAATCTCCGGCCCCAATCCGGTGTGCCACTTGGACAGAAAATCCCGTTGCAGCGGCGGCACACAATCCCCAGAACAGCCATGTCGTGGTTGAAACCAATCCGATGGAAGCCGCTGCATTCGCACTCAGGCTACCAACCATCGAAGCATCGATATACTGCATGGCGATGGAGGACACCTGCGCCATAATAGCAGGGACACTGAGGTATGCAGTCAGGCGTAACTGCTGCCCCAGCGTCATACTCTTCCCTTCGCGGATAAGCGACAACAAGTAATCGGTCTTTCCCTTTTTTATTCCCATCAGGCTATTTGCAAAGGCATCAGTCGGTGAAACAAGTTTTCTCGTCCCAAAGCTTCAACTCACAGTCGGCAGGTGCTTTATATTTTCATCGAGAATGATTTCCCCATAGCTTTCGGCAGTGATACTGCCTGTCCGTGGATTCTTCACCCCACCTATCGCCCCCTTGATGGTTGCCTGCACCGAACTGTATTCGAAAGCCCGGTCGCAGTCGGGACCAAAGGTACAATTCTCCAATACGAGGTCGTGGGCATAGCAGAGCGGTTGCTCACCGGTTATATGGCAGTTCACCAACCGGAGATTGTGCGAATGCCAGCCGAGATATTCGCCATTGAGTTCGGAATCGTAGATTGTCACATTCTCCACCTCCCAGAAAGCATCCTTTGTAGTGACTTTGGCATTGCGCAACTCTACATTCTTCACATACTGGAAAACGTATTTGCTGTCGCTCTCCAATCCGTCTATGCGGATGTCGCTACTGAACATGAACGGATAAGTTCCTCCATGCAACTTCAGATTTCTGATGTTCAGATTCTGGCAACGCCAGAATACTTCATCGGCATCGTTCATCTCTACATTCTCAATTTCGATGTCGTGCATCTCGCGGAACATTTTGGGTGCGTCGATACGCGTATCGGTCATTTTCAGATGGTCGGAATACCACAGTGCCGAACGCCCGCCGACATCGAAAAAACAACGGTCGATTACAAACCCGTGAACATGCCAGAAGGGGTAATTCCCTTCGAATCGACAATTGACAGCTTCGATGTTGCTGCATTCCTTGATGGCTGATTCTCCGGCATGGATAATTACATTCTCCAAACGTAAGTCATGTGATTCAAACAAAGGTCTTTCTCCACCGAATGCTGTATTTGATATTATTCTCATCTTGTTTTCAATGTTATAATTATTACTCTATTCTCTTTATCAATTTCGCGGGGACACCGCCTACTATTGTATTCGCTTCCACATCTTTCGTCACAACCGCTCCAGCTCCCACCACAGCATTGTCACCGATTGTCATTCCTGGAAGAATCGTCGCATTAGAACCTACCCAGACATTCCTACCCAATACAATCGTGCCGGATAGGTAGTTTGGCGTTCTTCCGGAGGCAAACCATGATTGAGCGTTGCAAAGACTACATTATGCCCGATTTGGCATCCGTCACCGATTATCACACCACCATGGTCCTGAAAATGACAGCAGGCATTAATAAATACGCCTTCGCCCACTGTAATATTCTTCCCGAAATCGGTATAGAACGGTGGGAATACCCGGAACGATGACGGGACTTGATAACCGAACAATTCGGAGAGTAACCCACGTACCTCGTCCGGTGTATGATATGCCGTGTTCAGCCGGAAAGTGATGCGTCTGGCTTCATTGCTCATTTTGTCCATAAAGCGATGTATCTCCTCCGTATCAAGCGCTTGACGCGTCTTTACATATTCCTTGAATTCGTTCGTAGTCATAGTGCCCTTATTAATCCATTCTTATCTTCTTTCAAATCTCACAAGTATATCTCCGGGCACACTCAACATTTCAATGCCATTGCCATCAACACGACCGATTTTAATCAAAGTATCACTATAAGACCCATTCTTACAAAAAATTGCCACATTTCCCCATGGGGCATAGATGGTTATATCACCGGCAATAGGAGCACAGCCACGCGTAACACCTTCAATTGCCAGAGCCGGAGAGGGATAGAAGATTTTTTCTGTAGTATTATTGTAATCATTCAACGTAACCTCCAATGGCAGACGAGCAAGAAAATCCTGTGTGGCGGCATTGTCCTCCATAGTGGCAGTAATGGTACGATTGCTAACCATGATATTTACCTGCAATGAAGATACATCCGGAACTTCGGATTCATTCTCATCTTCCCCACCCGATGGTCCGGAAAGTTCAGGATGTTCGGGTGTAAACGGTTCATCACCTGAATCTTCGCAGGCTGCCATTGCCAGAACGGTCATCAGCATCATAGAAATTAATAGTAATTTTTTCATATTCATCTTTCTGTTGATTTTATAATTATCTTTAGGATTATTAATGATGATGCAAAAATAGGCAGTATCCGTCATATGCCGTGTAGACAAATCCCCGGTATCTATACCCAAATTACGGATTATGCTTTTCCTCCGGCTACTAAATCATGGTCCTATAAAGCAAAAACTCCCGCAATCGTTTAAATTACAGGAGTTTGGATGGTATTACTTAAGTTTATCGTATTCTTCATCCGTCACCGGTTCCAGCCACTCATTAGAAGTATCCTCACCGGGAACTTCGAAAGCAAGATGGGCAAACCAACCATCAGAAGCGGCACCGTGCCAATGCTTCACATTTGCAGGGATATGGATAACCGTACCGGGTAGAATCTCTACTGCCTGCTTGCCTTCTTCTTGATACCATCCACGACCGGCAACACCGATAAGCATCTGCCCACCGCCTTTAGTAGCGCGGTGTATGTGCCAGTTATTGCGACAACGAGGCTCGAAAGTGACGTTAGAGATGGAAACCTGCTCGCGTGAAACGGGAACAAGATAACTGTTGCCTATGAAGTACTGTGCATATGCAGCGTTCGGTTCCCCAATGGGGAAAATCATTTCACGCTGGAATGCGGCTTTGGCATCTTCACCGGCAGTGTCCTCTGCCCATACACCTTTGGCCAGATTAAACGCTGCCCACGCTTTGGGCCAACCGGCATAAAAACCGATATGGGTGATGATTTCGGCAATCTCCGTACGGGTAATACCGTTCTTCTTTGCCGACTGAAGGTGGAACACGAGCGAATTATCCGTGATACCCTGACTGATAAGAGAGGTAATGGTTACTAAACTACGGTCACGCAGACCGAGTTTGTCGGTGCGGCTCCAGACCTCGCCAAAGAGGACATCGTCGTTTAGTTCCGCAAATTTAGGAGCAAACTCACCCAACTGGGTGCGTCCTGCTGTCTGTACTATCTTTTCTTGTGCCATAACATTGAGTGTTAAAATGCTGAATACTGAAATTAAAAAAATCTTGTTCATAGTCGTTCTATTTATTGCATGAAGTTATTGAGCTTGTTAGCCGGATTTAGTGGCGTCTGGTCAGACAAGACCAATGATTTGACCATGCGCAACGTTCCTTGCTTGTATTTCTGAAAGTGTTCTGATGCAATATGTTTTACATAAGCCGCATGGCTCGCATAGGTTTCGAGAATAGTCACCTTGCAGGGATTCTCCTTCTCGCCGACCGCATACATAGTCAGCACGCCCGATTCGGTACGCAGAGAGATTTCGCCTACTTCGGTTGCGTATTTCATATACTCGTCGAGATACTGCGGATAAACCTCGATTTTCGACAACCGCACGATACCGTCAGCACTCATCGGCTCTTTGGCGCACATACCCGGCCGCTTATCCAGATTCAGGCATTTGCGATAATCTCTCCCGTGGCAAGGTAGGAATAGGTCGGAAATTCAAACAATACGGGTTTCAGCTTCGTATAGTCAAGTTTCCCGTTATTATCAAGCACTTCAGGAGCAGCGTATGTATTGACTATCGCACAAATGAAATTGTCGAAACCTTCAGTTTCATAGATGTCTACCACCTCACACTCCATGGTGAGGGGTGATGCGTCTATAACGGGGGTACCGTTTTCGCCAATATGGTAGGCAAACACCTCCGACTTATCGACCGTCGCACCGCTTACACTTCCCACATAGTCAGCTTTCGGCAATATTTCACGACTCACTAGATTGACGGAAAGTCGTTTTGAGTCCTTTATCCCTTGATTAGTGTAATGGCTTTTACTCATGCTGATGAGTATCCGGTCATGTCCAATAACACCCGTATGCCCTACCACTAGCCAGTTTACTTTCCCTTCAACCTCTGCCCCGACAACCGTCATCGGCTTGGGATAGAGCGCCAACAGATTTCCGAGATTTTTCTTGTTCGTTTCCATTATATTGGGTTGAACGGTGTTCTCCTTTACGGGAATACTGCACGACATTATGACAAGCAGTGACAGAACTCCTAAAATTGTTTTTGTCATACGTTATATTACTCTATTTTTCTTGCTAAACTTCTGATGACAAAGGTACCGCGATAGCACAAGCGAAGGTGTATATGATTTACGGATATTTGTACCCGAATTCCCGATTATACCGCAAGAAGTTCAAGTTCATCAGATGAGTATAGTAAGACTGGCAGAAATCCCACGAATAATCCCACGCATGATTTGTTTTTAATCGTTATTCTTGCCGATACAGAAAACAAAAAAAGCTCTGAAATCCTTGAATTTCAGAGCTTTGCTTTAATTTGCTATTTGCTTTCGCGGTGCGTACGGGACTCGAACCCGTGACCCCATGCGTGACAGGCATGTATTCTAACCAACTGAACTAACGCACCATTATTTCATTCTTTCGTTGCTATCTCTCTTGATTGCGGTTGCAAAGGTAGGCATTTCTTTGATATCTGCAATAGCTATGGCGAACTTTTTTCCAAGCGTTTTGTGCTGTATTTGCTTTATATCCTCATATTGAGAAGATTGGAAAAATAAGAGAAAAGTAAATTTAACAACTGTTTAGAAATACGTTTATGCACTGTTTTATTCTTGATATGAAAACCTTTCCTGGAGAAAACGAAACATTTCGGAGCTTGTTTTAAACTTCTTGCTCGAAAAGTTCGTTGTTTTGCAATAAATCGTTATTTTTGCGGACTCAAAACGAGAATGTTGTAATTTGAAAAATGATAAAAAACATTTTAGGATGATGAAAACAGCCAAACTGTTGCTGCACTGCCCTGACAAACCAGGCATATTGGCAGAAGTAACAGACTTTATAACGGTGAATAAAGGTAATATTATCTATCTGGATCAGTATGTAGACCATGTAGAGAATATCTTTTTTATGCGTATTGAATGGGAATTGAAAGATTTTCTGGTGCCTCAGGAAAAGATTGAGGATTATTTTGCCACTTTGTATGCACAGAAATATGAGATGAATTTCCGTCTCTATTTCTCCGATACAAAACCGCGTATGGCTATCTTTGTTTCAAAGATGTCCCATTGCTTGTTCGACTTGTTGGCGCGTTACACCGCTGGTGAGTGGAATGTGGAGATACCTCTTATTATAAGCAATCATCCCGATTTGCAGCACGTGGCCGAGCGTTTCGGTATTCCTTTCCATCTTTTCCCCATTACCAAAGAGACAAAGGAGGAACAAGAGAAGAAGGAAATGGAGTTACTGGCAAAGCATAAGATAACTTTCATAGTGCTGGCGCGCTACATGCAGGTCATTTCCGAGCAAATGATAAACGCTTATCCCAATAGGATAATCAATATCCATCACTCTTTCCTTCCGGCATTTGTGGGAGCGAAGCCCTATCATGCTGCGTTTGAACGTGGAGTGAAGATTATTGGAGCTACCAGCACTATGTTACCACAGAATTGGATGCCGGTCCCATCATAGAGCAGGATGTGGTGCGTATTACACACAAGGACACTGTGCAGGATTTGGTGAACAAGGGTAAGGACTTGGAAAAGATTGTGCTTTCTCGTGCTGTTCAGAAGCATATTGAACGCAAGGTGTTGGCATATAAGAACAAAACGGTAATATTTAATTAGTTGATAGTTGATAATTGATAGTTGATGGTGGGGAACTTGTCATTACCTTTCAATTATTACCTTTCAATGGTCAATTCTCAATTAAAAAAATGAAAGTTGCAGTTGTCAAATATAATGCAGGCAATATCCGTTCGGTGGATTATGCTTTGAAGCGTCTGGGAGTAGAGGCAGTGATTACGGCGGATGAGGCTGTGCTACGTGCTGCCGATAAGGTTATCTTTCCCGGTGTGGGAGAGGCGGAAACCACTATGGACTTTTTGCGTGCCGGTGGTATGGATAGCTGATAAAGGAGTTACGCCAGCCGGTATTGGGCATTTGCTGGGCATGCAGTTGATGTGCCGCCACTCTGAAGAGGGGGATGTGGATTGCCTGGGTATTTTTGATACTGATGTGAAACGTTTCATTTCGCAGAGGCACGAGGATAAAGTACCTCATATGGGATGGAATACCATTGCCCGGACGAATAGCGGACTTTTTAAAGGCTTTACTAAAGAAGAGTTTGTTTATTTCGTACATAGTTTCTATGTGCCAGTCAATGATTGTACGGCAGCCGTGACGGATTACATTCATCCGTTCAGTGCCGCTTTGCATAAAGGCAATTACTACGCCACACAGTTCCATCCGGAAAAGAGTGGAAGTGTGGGAGAGCGTATTTTGCGGAATTTCCTGGAACTGTAAATCGTCAAATCGTAAATAAAATGATAGAACTGATTCCCGCTATTGACATTATTGACGGAAATGTGTACGCCTTTCCCAAGGCGATTATGACAGCAAGAAGGTGTACAACGAAAATCCCGTGGAAGTGGCCCTGGAGCTGGAGGCTCATGGTATCCGCAGACTTCATGTGGTCGATTTGGACGGTGCGGCTTCCCATCATGTGGTAAACTACCGTACGTTGGAACAGATAGCTGTGCGTACGTCTCTTATTATTGATTTTGGAGGTGGGGTGAAGAGTGATGAAGATTTGGTGATAGCTTTTGAGAACGGTGCGCAGATGGTGACCGGTGGCAGCATTGCTGTGAAGAATCCCGAATTGTTCTGCAAATGGCTTCAAATGTATGGTTCCGAGAAAATTATTCTTGGCGCTGATGTGAAAGAGCATAAAATAGCCGTCAATGGTTGGAAGGATGAGAGTGGCTGCGAACTGTTTCCGTTCTTGAAAGACTATGTAGAGAAGGGGGTCCGTAAGGTTATCTGTACTGATATCAGTTGTGACGGAATGCTGCAAGGACCATCGATAGCGTTGTATAAGGAGATACTGGAGCACCATCCTGAACTCTATCTGATAGCAAGTGGAGGCGTAAGCTGTGCCGATGATATACGCCATTTGGAAGTTGTCGGCATACCTGCCGTTATTTTCGGTAAGGCTCTGTACGAAGGCCGCATCACCTTCAAAGAACTGGAAAATTTTGTTAGTTGAAAGGTGAAAATTAATCACTTATAACTCATAACTTATAACTCAAACCGCCGTGTTAGCAAAAAGAATCATTTCTTGCCTCGACATTAAAGATGGGCAGACAGTGAAAGGTACCAATTTCGTGAACCTCCGCCAGGCCGGCGACCCGGTAGAACTGGCGCGTGCTTATAGTGAGCAGGGTGCCGACGAACTGGTTTTTCTCGACATCACAGCCAGTTTTGAAGGCCGTAAGACTTTCACTGAATTGGTGAAACGCATAGCTGCGAATATCAGCATTCCTTTTACTGTAGGTGGAGGCATTCATGAACTGGGTGACGTGGATAGCTACTGAATGCAGGTGCCGATAAAATCTCCATCAATTCCTCAGCTATCCGCCGTCCCGGATTGATAGACGAGATTGCGAAGAACTTCGGTTCTCAGGTTTGTGTACTGGCAGTTGATGCCAAACAGACAGAGAAGGGATGGCGATGCTACTTGAACGGTGGTCGTGTGGAAACGGATAAGGAACTGTTTGCGTGGACAAAAGAAGCCCAGGAACGTGGTGCGGGCGAGATATTGTTCACCAGCATGAATCACGACGGTGTCAAGACCGGTTATGCCAATGAAGCGCTTTCCAGCCTTGCCGACGGATTGTCCATCCCCATCATTGCATCGGGAGGGGCAGGTGCCAAAGAACATTTTCGTGACGTCTTTTTGCAGGGAAAAGCAGATGCTGCCCTGGCAGCCAGTGTTTTTCATTTCGGAGAAATCAAAATTCCCGAATTAAAATCGTATCTTTGTGCCCAAGGAATTGCGATGAGAAGATGAAGGTGAGTTTACGATTGGACGATTTACGATTTACGATTGGGATTACTCAAGCAAATCATAAGTCTCCAGTCACTTAAAGTAATATCAATCGTAAATAGTAAATAGCTAAATCGTAAATAGAATGGATTTTGACAAGATGAACGGACTCGTTCCGGCGATTATACAAGATGCAGATACCGCTAAGGTGCTGATGCTTGGCTTCATGAACAAGGAGGCTTATGACAAGACGGTGGAAACTGGAAAGGTGACTTTCTTCAGCCGTACCAAGAACCGTCTTTGGACGAAAGGCGAGGAGAGTGGCAACTTCCTGAATGTGGTTTCCATAAAGGAAGACTGTGACCGGGATACGTTACTGGTGCAGGTACATCCCGTAGGCCCGGTTTGCCATACCGGTACAGATACTTGCTGGGGTGAGAAGAACGAACAGCCGGTTATGTTTCTAAAGCTTCTTCAGGATTTCATCTGTAAGCGTTATGATGAAATGCCCGAAGGTTCCTATACGACCAGTCTTTTCCAGTCCGGTATCAACAAAATGGCACAGAAGGTAGGCGAAGAGGCTGTGGAAACCGTCATTGAGGCTTGCAACGGTACGGACGAACGCCTGATTTATGAAGGAGCTGATTTGTTGTATCACCTCATCGTGCTGCTCACATCCAAAGGATACCGCATTGAAGACCTTGCGCGTGAATTGGAGGAACGTCACAGTGCGACGTGGAAGAAACATTAAGTAATTAAAAATTAATAATTAAAATGGGGGTGGGCGAGGCGCTGATAAGATATACGGACGTAGAGATACACCAGCAGGAGTTGTGCGTACTGAACGATGTGAATTTGGAACTTCACAAAGGGGAGTTCGTGTACCTGGTAGGTAAAGTGGGCTCCGGCAAGACGAGCCTGCTCAAGACTTCTATGGCGAACTGGATATTGCATCGGGCGAGGCTGAAGTATTGGGGTATGACATGCTCCATATTAAGCGTAAGCACATCCCGCAGTTGCGCCGTAAGCTGGGAATCGTATTCCAGGACTTCCAGTTGCTGACAGACCGTACGGTGTACGATAACCTTGAATTTGTTCTCCGTGCTACCGGTTGGAAGAGCAAAGGGGAGATTAAGGACAAAATAGAAGAGGTGTTGAACCTGGTGGGGATGAGCAACAAAGGATATAAGCTGCCTAATGAACTGTCGGGTGGTGAGCAACAGCGCATTGTGATTGCGCGTGCAGTGCTCAACTCTCCGGAGATAATCCTTGCGGATGAGCCTACCGGAAACCTGGATTCGGAAACCGGACATGCCATTGCAGAACTTCTGCACGGCATCAGTGAAGCCGGCGCACTGGTGGTGATGACCACGCACAACCTGCAGCTGCTGCGAGAGTTTCCCGGCAAGGTGTACCGGTGCGCAGACCATCTGATGACTGATGTTACAGCAGAATACGCCCCTGCAATAACCAATGATTAGTAGTTAAGTAGTTATCTCTAACTACTGATTCTTATAAAGAACAGAAATTAACGATAAAGCTCCGCAGCTGCCTACTTGTAGCTCGTAGCTTGTAACTATAAACTAATTAATACAGGAACGAAAATGAAAGTTTTAAAGTTTGGAGGTACTTCAGTAGGTTCGGCTCAGCGAATGAAGGAAGTGGCCAAATTGATTACCGATGGTGAACGTAAGATTGTGGTTCTCTCTGCCATGTCGGGTACCACAAACACATTGGTTGAGATTTCGGACTATCTGTACAAGAAGAATCCGGAAGGTGCCAACGAGATTATCAACAAGCTGGAAAGTAAATATCGCCAGCACATTGATGAACTCTTTGCTACTCCGGAGTATAAACAGAAAGGCCTGGAACTCATCAAATCACATTTTGACTATATCCGTTCTTATACCAAAGACTCTTCACTCTGTTTGAGGAGAAAGTGGTGTTGGCTCAGGCGAGTTGATTTCCACCGCCATGATGAACTACTATCTGCAGGAATGCGGCGTGAAGTCTGTGTTGCTTCCGGCTTTAGAATACATGCGTACGGACAAGAATGCCGAGCCCGATCCGGTCTATATCAAGGACAAGCTCCAGGTTCAGCTGGAACTGCATCCGGATGCTGAGATTTATATCACTCAGGGTACATCTGCCGCAACGCCTACGGCGAGATAGACAATCTGCAGCGTGGCGGAAGCACTATACGGCTTCGCTGATTGGTGCTGCCATCAACGCTTCCGAAATCCAGATTTGGACGGATATCGACGGCATGCACAACAACGACCCCCGTATTGTGGACAAGACTGCGCCGGTGCGTCATCTGCATTTCGAAGAGGCCGCCGAGCTGGCATACTTCGGTGCCAAGATTCTGCACCCTACCTGCATCCAGCCTGCCAAGTATGCCAATATCCCCGTCCGTCTGCTCAATACGATGGACCCCACTGCTCCGGGTACGCTGATTTCCAATGATACGGAGAAGGGTAAGATTAAGGCGGTGGCTGCCAAGGACAACATTACGGCCATCAAGATAAAATCCAGCCGCATGTTGCTTGCTCACGGATTCTTGCGTAAGGTTTTCGAGATATTCGAGAGCTACCAGACTTCCATCGATATGATTTGTACTTCAGAAGTGGGTGTGTCCGTATCTATCGATAATGTGAAGCATCTCAATGAAATTCTGGATGACTTGAAGAAGTATGGCACAGTGACGGTGGACAAGGACATGTGCATCATCTGCGTGGTGGGCGACCTCGAATGGGAAAACGTCGGTTTCGAAGCCAAGGCATTGGATGCCATGCGCGACATACCGGTACGTATGATTTCTTTCGGTGGTAGCAACTATAATATTTCTTTCCTCATCCGCGAGTGCGACAAGAAGGCAGCGTTGCAGTCACTCAGTGATGCGCTGTTCAATGAGGAATAACTCTTGATATTTTTCAGACGCAGATTACACAGATGACGCAGATTCTTTTTGCTTCCTATTTGTGTAATCTGCGTCATCTGCGTCTGAATTATTTGTAGACACCTCTTTCATCTTCCTTTTTTTAAACTAAACAAAGATTACGATTATTATATGAAAGGAACATTCCCTATCCATAAATTCCGCGAATTGCGTACTCCCTTCTATTACTACGACACAAAGGTCTTGCGCGACACACTTTCGTGCATCCGTACGGAAGCTGCCCGATATGGCAACTATTCGGTGCATTATGCTGTGAAGGCCAATGCCAATCCCAAGGTGCTTGCCATTATCCGCGAGAACGGCTTGGGTGCCGACTGTGTAAGTGGCGGTGAAATCCGTGCAGCCATCAAGGCAGGTTTTCCCACTGGCAAGATTGTTTTTGCAGGGGTGGGCAAGGCTGATTGGGAAATCAATCTGGGGCTGGATTATGACATTTTCTGCTTTAATGTGGAGTCTGTCCCCGAGCTGGAGATTATCAACGAGCTGGCTGCCGCTAAAGGTAAGGTGGCCAATGTGGCTTTCCGTATCAATCCCAATGTAGGTGCCCATACCCATGCCAATATTACCACTGGGCTGGCCGAAAACAAGTTTGGTATCAGCATGCAGGATATGGACCATGTGATAGACATTGCGCAGAATATGAAGAACCTGAGATTCATCGGACTGCATTTCCACATCGGTTCCCAAATATTGGATATGGGCGATTTCGTGGCTTTGTGTAACCGCGTCAACGAATTGCAGGATAAGCTGGAAGCTCGCCATATCCGCATCGAGCACGTCAATGTGGGGGGCGGACTCGGCATTGACTACGGTCACCCCAACCGTCAGCCGATACCCGACTTCAAAAGCTACTTCGAGACTTACAACAGCCATCTGAAACTCCGTCCCCACCAGACGCTCCACTTCGAGCTGGGACGTGCGGTAGTGGGACAATGCGGTTCATTGATTTCGCAGGTGCTTTATGTGAAGCAGGGCACCAACAAGCAGTTTGCCATTCTGGATGCCGGCATGACGGATTTGATTCGTCCGGCACTCTACCAAGCGTTCCATAAGATAGAGAATATCACTTCGGATGCGCCGGTTCAGGCTTATGATGTCGTAGGCCCATCTGCGAGTCTTCTGATGTATTCGGTAAGGCTATTGATTTGAATGGGGTGAAGCGTGGCGACCTTATCGCCCTCCGTTCGGCAGGGGCTTATGGCGAAATTATGGCTTCGGGCTATAACTGCCGTGAGCTGCCTCAAGGATATACGTCGGACGAGCTGGTATAGAGAGGCTGGAGATGCGTTGCATGAATGGCGAAGCATTTATTATACCAAGGCTTCTGTTTTTATATAAAAAATGTTATTGCGTGAACAACTTTTAAGGTTTCTTGTTACTTTTGTAATGATTTCAATTTAAATAAATACGATTATGATTACAGAAAAATTACAGAATGCAATTAATGAGCAGATTACGGCTGAGATGTGGTCTTCCAACCTTTATCTGGCAATGTCTTTCTATATGGAGAAAGAAGGTTATAACGGCATGGCTTCCTGGTTGAAGAAGCAGGCTTCTGAAGAAAAAGCTCATGCTTGTGAAATGGCTTCTTATATCATCAAGCGTGGCGGTAAGGCCAAACTGGACAAGATTGATGTTGTTCCCAATGACTTCGGTACTCCACTGGAAGTGTTCGAGCAGGTAGCCCAGCACGAACGCCGTGTTTCCAAAATGATTGATGAATTGGTAGATGTTGCCTCTGCCGAAAAAGATAAGGCTACACAAGACTTCCTTTGGGGATTCGTGCGCGAGCAGGTAGAAGAAGAAGCTACTGCCGACGGCATTGTAGATATGATAAAGAAAGCCGGTGATGCCGGAATCTTCTTCGTTGACTCAAAACTGGGAGAACGTAGATAAGAGAGAAACTAAAAATCCCGCGGCTAATTTTAGTCGCGGGATTTTTTTTAGTTATGAGTATAAGTTGTGAGTTATTTGTTGATGAAGGGCTTATATCCGCAAGGGAAAGCACAAGCAAATAACTTATAACTCATCACTCATTTCAGCACTCCCAGCTCTTTCCCCACCTTAATAAATGCAGCGATACATTTGTCCAGATGCTCCTTTTCGTGTCCGGCAGAGATTTGTACGCGGATGCGTGCCTGGTCTTTGGGCACTACGGGTAGTAGAAGCCGGTGACGTAGATGCCTTCTTCCTGCATGCGGGTGGCATAAATCTGGGAGAGTTTGGCATCATACAGCATGACGGCGCAGATGGCGCTTTGTGTCGGCTTGATGTCGAAACCGGCGGCGGTCATCTTGTCGCGGAAGTAGTTCACGTTTTCCAGCAGTTTGTCATGCAGGGCATTGCTCTCTTTGAGCATCTTGAATACCTCGAGCTGGCGCCGATGATGCCCGGAGCCAATGAGTTGGAGAAGAGGTACGGACGGCTGCGTTGGCGCAGCAGGTCGATGATTTCCTTGCGTCCGGTAGTGAATCCTCCCAAAGCGCCGCCAAAGGCTTTGCCCAAGGTTCCGGTATAGATGTCCACGCGTCCGTAGGTGCCGTATTGTTCGCTTACGCCGTGTCCCGTAGGGCCTACCACGCCGGCGGAGTGTGATTCGTCCACCATGACCAGCGCGTCGTATTTCTCGGCAAGGTCGCAAATCCGGTCCATCGGGGCAACGTTGCGTCCATGGAAAATACCCCGTCTGTAACCACGATACGGAAACGCTGTGCCTGGGCTTCCTGCAGGCATCTTTCCAGGTCGGCCATGTCGGCATTGGCGTAGCGATAGCGTTTGGCTTTGCAGAGGCGTACGCCGTCAATGATGGAAGCATGGTTCAGGGAGTCCGAGATGATGGCGTCTTCCTCGGTGAAGAGGGGCTCGAACACACCGCCATTGGCGTCGAAACAAGCGGCGTAGAGAATGGTGTCTTCAGTCTTGAAGTAGTCGGAGATGGCTGCTTCCAGCTCCTTGTGGATGTCCTGTGTTCCGCAGATGAAGCGTACGGACGACATGCCGTATCCGCGGCGTTCCATAATCTGCTGGGCGCGGCAATCAGCGCGGGTGGTTGGACAGTCCCAGGTAATTGTTGGCACAGAAGTTCAGCACCTCTTTGCCTTTTACGCTGATGGCAGCTTGTTGTGCACTCTCAATCAGTCGCTCTTCCTTGTAGAGTCCGGCTTCTTTTATTTCAGCAAGTGTCTTGCTGAGATGGTCTTTCATTTTACCGTACATAGCATTTTATTTTTTAGGTAATACGTTGTCATTACATTTCCCACAAAGAACATCATTTTTCTTGGAATAAACAATATCAATATGGCAGAAATATGAAAAAAAAGTATGTATATTTGCACCATATATAATAACGAAACCTTATAAATAACTCGTATGAAGAATATTTTGGTAATTGGAGCTACCGGACAGATTGGGTCGGAACTCACGCTGGAGTTGCGCAAACGTTATGGCGATGACCATGTTGTGGCAGGATACATTCCGAGTGCTATGCCCAAGGGAGAATTGAAAGCATCCGGCCCTTCGGCCATTGCCGACGTGACAGACCGTCAGTCCATCGAGGTGGTGGCACGTCAGTTCAAGATTGATACTATCTACAACCTGGCTGCCTTGCTCTCGGTAGTTGCCGAAAGCCGTCCGGCCATGGCTTGGAAAATCGGTATCGACGGGTTGTGGAATGTACTGGAAGTGGCACGTGAGTACAATTGTGCCGTGTTTACTCCGAGTTCCATCGGTTCGTTCGGCGAAGCTACGCCTCATGTGAAGACACCGCAGGACACTATCCAGCGTCCGCGTACCATGTATGGGGTGACAAAAGTGACGACTGAATTGTTGAGTGACTATTACTATACAAAATATGGTGTGGATACACGCTCGGTACGTTTTCCGGGAATCATTTCGAACGTGACCCCTCCGGGTGGCGGCACTACGGACTATGCGGTGGATATTTTCTACTCTGCCGTGAAGGGAGAAAAATTCGTATGTCCGGTGAAGGCCGGCACGTATATGGATATGATGTATATGCCCGACGCACTGAACGCGGCCATCTCGCTGATGGAAGCGGCACCGGCAAGGCTGAAGCACCGCAACGCTTTCAACATCGCCTCCATGAGTTTTGACCCGGAACAGATTTATCAGGAAATTAAGAAGCATATGCCTGATTTTGAGATGGCATACGAGATTGATCCGCTGAAGCAGGCCATTGCCGACAGCTGGCCCGACTCTCTGGATGACTCTTGTGCACGCGAGGAATGGGACTGGATGCCGCAGTACGACCTGGAGTCCATGACCGTAGACATGCTTGAGAAATTAAGAGCTAAATTAAACAAGTGACCGTAAGCGGTCCGTAAAGAATGAAAAAACTTTTATTGGGATTTTTGTTGTTCACTTTTGATTTCGTGCGGAAACAAAAAGGCGAAAATGGATCCCTTTGCTACCATTACGGAAATGGTGGATTCGGCCGGTCACAAGGCCGATACGCTGCTGGAAGCAGAAGTGAAGGAAGAACCGAAGCCGATGGAGGCAGACGAGCTGTTTGATGATTTTATCTTCAATTATGCTTCGGATGATGCCCTGCAAAGGCAGAGGACGGTATTCCCTTTGCCCTATTACAATCGTGACACGCCGTCAAAGATAGAGGAAGAGTTTTGGAAGCATGATTATCTGTTTACCAAGCAGAACTATTACACCTTGCTTTTTGATAAGGAAGAGGATATGGACATGGTGGGCGATACTACGCTGACATCGGTGCAAGTGGAGTGGATTTTCTTGAAAAACGCGTATGGTGAAGCGTTATTATTTTGAACGGAAGCGGGGAATGTGGATGCTCGAGGCCATTAACCTGCGCGAGATGGAGAAAGGTGAAAATGAGGACTTCGTGGAATTCTATACCCGTTTTGTGACGGACAGTGTCTATCAGAGCAAGCATATCAGGCATCCGCTACAATTCATCACCATAGACCCTGATGACGAGTTTTCTATTCTGGAAACTACTTTGGATGTGGACCAGTGGTATGCCTTTCGTCCGGTAATGCCTACCGACAGATTGTCTAATATCAATTACGGACAGAAGAATGAGGACTTGTCGGATACCAAAATACTGAAGGTAAATGGTATAGGCAACGGATACTCCAATATCTTCTATTTCCGCAAACGCAGTAAAGGATGGGAGCTGTACAAATATGAAGACACGAGCATTTAAATAAAGGAGGAAAGGTTTGAAGAAGATACCCAATACATTTGGAATTGATGTTACTGCTGCAAGATTTCTGGAATACGGTTCGGAGGATGAACTGCGGGAGCTGATTGCAGCAGGACAGGTCGTTGCGCCCTGGCTGCATATCGGTGGAGGGAGCAACCTGCTCTTTATTAAGGATTATGAAGGCACGGTGCTGCATTCACGTATCGGTGGCCTGGAGGTGACGTCAGAGGATGAGGAGCACGTGTCGGTGCGTGTGGGCGCCGGTGTGGTATGGGACGATTTTGTGGCCTACTGTGTGGAGCGGCATTGGTATGGTGCCGAGAACCTTTCGCTGATACCGGGTGAGGTGGGGGCGAGCGCAGTACAGAATATCGGTGCCTATGGTGTGGAAGTAAAGGACCTGATAACATCCGTGGAAACCATAAACATGGCAAGGGAGAAGCGTATCTACGGGGTGGACGAATGCGGCTACTCCTACAGAAAGAGCTTGTTTAAGCAACCGGAGATGAAGACCGTGTTTGTGACTTACGTGAACTTCTGCCTGGGTAAACGGGAACATTATACATTGGATTACGGTACTATCCGGCAGGAGCTGGAGAAATATCCCGGTGCTGAATCTGGAAATTTTGCGCCGCGTGATTATAGACATCCGTCAAAGCAAGTTGCCCGACCCGAAGGTGCTGGGCAATGCGGGTAGTTTTTTTATGAACCCATCGTGCCGCGTCGGCAGTTCGAGTCTTTGCAACGGGAATATCCGACATGCCCCACTATGATGTGGATGCCGGTCGGGTAAAGATACCGGCTGCCTGGATGATAGACCGGTGTGGCTGGAAAGGCAAGGCGCTGGGGCCTGCTGCGGTGCACGGCCGGCAGGCGTTGGTGCTGGTGAACTCGGGTGGTGCCACGGGAGCGGATATTGTCGCTCTTTCGGATGCCGTGCGGGCTTCTGTCCGCGAGAAATTCGGCATTGATATTCACCCGGAAGTTTGTTTGATAAAATAGTAAGAGAGTTTTGACACACCCAAACATTGTTGTATATAACCTAATTTTAGAAATTTATTTGATTTAGTCAATGGGAAAACTCAGAATATTAGGAAGTGGAACTTCGACCGGTGTGCCTGAGATAGGCTGTACTTGTCCGGTCTGCACTTCCACTGACCCGCGGGACAACCGCTTGCGTGCGTCATCCCTGCTGCATACGGATGATGCGGTGATATTGATAGATTGTGGTCCTGACTTCAGGGAACAGATGCTGCGTGCTTCTTCTTTTGAGAAGATAGACGGCGTACTGGTGACACACGAACACTATGACCATGTGGGTGGTCTGGATGATTTGCGCCCGTTCGGTCGTTTTGCCGATATTCCTATCTATTCCGATGCCTACACTGCTGCCCATCTGCGGGCAAGGATGCCTTACTGCTTTGTCGATAAGGTATATCCGGGAGTTCCGCGTATCTATCTGCAGGAAGTGGAGGCGGGGCAGGTGTTCCACATCAACCGGACGGAAGTGCTGCCTTTACGGGTGATGCACGGCAGGCTTCCCATCCTGGCTACCGCATTGGCGGCCGGCTGGGATATATCACGGATATGCACATGATGCCTGAGGAATCTTATGAACAATTGAAGGGCTTGGATGTTTTGGTAATGAATGCTTTACGGCCAAAGCCGCATCCTACGCACCAGAGTATTTCGGAGGCGTTGGAGGCTGCCGGACGTATTGGTGCCAAAGAGACCTATTTCATCCATATGAGCATCATGCAGGGCTTCATGCCGATATCGAAAAGCAGCTGCCACCCCATGTACACTTTGCCTACGATGACTTGAAATAGATTCTAAACTTTTGAAACATTTTGTTTTGTTTATTAGTAGAAATGCTATTTTGCCAAAAGTTGATGAATAAATGCCATGAACTCCGACTCCTCATACAGATAGCCTG
>ENA-OQCK01000121-OQCK01000121.1-human-gut-metagenome-genome-assembly--contig:-NODE-121-length-43992-cov-3.109928_pt1 | contig 43992 bp, 61 predicted proteins | sample MGYA00242498_ERZ504578 | MGnify/ENA primary metagenome ERZ504578 (study PRJEB26092, sample SAMD00036229) | human gut metagenome | host: Homo sapiens | study: EMG produced TPA metagenomics assembly of...
CCTTTGTCAGATCCTGGATGGCAATGTAGCCGGATACCGAGGTTTCCTTTAACAGGGAGATAAACTCATTGCACAGGGTGGGAAGCACTGTCTTGAATGCCTGGGGCATGATGATGTACACATGGTCTGGGCATAGTTGAAGCCCAGGCTGCGGCCTGCCTCCATCTGTCCCGGATCAATGGACATGATGCCGCTCCTGAATATCTCCGCCACATAGGCTCCTGAGTTGACTCCAAAGGCCAGAATAGCCACTATGACCTTGTCTACCCTGACGCTTCCGAATACCACGAAGTAGATGATTAACAGCTGCACCACCACAGGCGTGCCGCGGATTACGGTCAGGTACACTTTACAGATTGCATTGAGCACCTTAAGCTTATGGGTCTTCTCATAGGTGGAACGTATCATTCCCACCAGAAATCCCAGTACAATGCCCATAAGGCAGGCAAAAAAGGTAATAATCAACGTTGTCTTGAGGCCCTCGGTCAGATATTTCCACCGGTTGTCCGCCACAAGTCAGGTAAAACGCATCTGTAAATGTCTTCCACATGCTCATCATCCTCTGCTCTTTCTTTATGATTCACAGGGCAGGGCAGACGCCCTGTTTCCCTTTGTCATACAGTCAAAAACTGCCGCCCTGCAGGAATGGGGATGCGCTGCGGCATTGCACCTCCCTTTCTGCAGCCTGCGGCAGTTTTATACCGGCTGTCTTCCTGTATACACCGGTACCATCTTGTCTGTCTTAAGTCGGCTATTCCATACCCTGTACGATTACTCAGCCTTGATATACTTAGCTACGATTTCGTCCAGTGTCCCGTTGTCCTTCAGGGTCTTAAGAGCGCCGTTGATTTTCTCCAGCAGCTCTGTGTTGCCCTTCTTTACAGCAATGGCATACTCTTCATCGGTAAAGGACTCATCCAGAATCTTCAGTCCTTGTGTCTCAGCAACAAAGGTCTTGGCGGGCTCTCCGTCGATTACAACCGCGTCAATCTTGCCCTGGCTCAGTGCCTGAACAGCCTCGAAGCCTTATTGTAACGCTCTACCGTGGTTCCGTCAGCTTCTAAGTCAGATACATAGATATCGCCTGTGGTTCCCAGCTGTACGCCTACGATTACACCCTTTAAGTCATCAGGAGAGGCAATCTCGCTGTCCTCTGTAACGATGATTTTCTGGGATGCCTTGGCATAGGTATTGGAAAAATCCACGGACTGCATACGGTCCTCCGTAACAGTCATGCCGGCCAAACCCATATCAGCCTTACCGGATACAATCTCAGGAATAATAGAATCAAAAGCAATATCCTCAATCTCCAGCTCCATGCCCAGCTCATCGGCAATGGCCTTTGCGATTTCCGCATCAATACCTACGACGGCATCTCCGTCATGATACTCGTAAGGAGGGAACTCTGCGTTGGTCGCCATGATAAGTCTGCCGCCTGCCGCCTCCTTAGCTGCCCAGTCTCAGCTGCCTCTGCGCTGGTCTCATCCTTACTCTCGGCTGCGTGGTATCCTCCGCCTTCTCCTCTGCTGTTGCGGCTGCCGCTGTATCGGCTGCGTTGTCTCTTTTGCGCTGCCTCCGCAGGCAGTCAGGGAAGCTGCCATCAGTGCTGCCATGGTGATCGCTAAAACCTTCTTCTTCATAATAATATTCTCCTCTTTTCTTTTATGCATCAAATTGCATAACTATAAATATATTCAACATTTTATATTATAATGCATTTTTCTGGTTTAGCAAGAGGAAAATACGGGAATCAGCAAAGATTCAGCAAAGGTTCCATCTAATTCCTTCTCTGTCTTTGGCCTGCAAGCACCAGATGCTTGGCCAGCACGGCCGTGGTCACTGCCCCAACGCCTCCCGGCACAGGCGTTGCCATGGATGCCATGGACTCTATGGACTGGAAATCCACATCTCCGCATATTTTTCCATTTTCATCCACATTAATACCCACATCAATGACAATGGCATCCTGCCCTACGTGGCGGCCATCCAGCATTTTGGCCTTTCCTGCTGCGGCCACCAGAATTTCAGCCCCCCGGCACTCTGCCTCCAGGTCCCTGGTCCTGGTGTGGCAGATGGTAACCGTGGCATTTTCCTTCAGCATCAGCATGGACAGCGGACGTCCAACCACCATGCTGCGGCCCACTATGGTCACGTTCTTTCCCGTCACATCTATCTCATTGGCCTTCAATACCTCTATGACCGCCTCGGCGGTACAGGGCGCAAAACCGGTTTTGTCCCCCGCAAATACCCTGGCAATATTGGCCGGCGAAATCCCGTCCAGGTCCTTTTCCGGGTCAATCATCTTCTCTATGTCCGTCTCCGCAATCTGCTTTGGCAGAGGACGGAGCAGGAGGATCCCCGACACATCCGGGTCACGGTTAATTGCACTGAATTCAGCCTTGAAATCGCTGTCGCTTATCTGCTCCGGGAACACATAAGTCCGGACCCGCAGGCCGAAGTTCTCCATCTTCTTCACAGCCCCCCGTTCGTAGGACATATCGTCCGGTTTTTCTCCCACCCGCACAATGGCCAGCTTCGGAGCCGGGCCTTCCAGGCCTTCCATCATCTGCGTTACCTGTTCCTTGATTTTTGCCGAAACCTCGGCGCCTTTTAATGTTTTCATTTTCAATCTTCTTCTCCTTCCCTGAGAATGCTTTGGCTCACCCACGTCCACTCCATACCCCTGCCAAAACCAATCCTCCGCAGCTGCCTGCCCCCGGCATACGGCGCTTTGCAGTAGTCTGATTATATCATGTACGTTCTCCGGCTGCAAGGACTGCTGTCATCGGTGATGTTACCTGATTCCCATCCGATTACCGCGTCCCCTGACAGAGGACCGGATTATTAATTGTTTCTGGCTTCCTCCATGGCTTTCTCACCGTTTGCCTGGGCATCCTTCAAGGCGCTGTCCAAATCCTTTTCCCCGCTAAATACCAGGTCCAGCTGTTCGCCCAGGGCATCCAGCGCATTGATTCCCCCGATGTTCCTGGTCCCTGGAATCCGTTATCCATATTGTCAAAGCAAAGCTGTTTGATTGGTTTTTCTGCCAGCACAGCTGCAAATACAGGTCCTGCCGGCTGATTTGCGTACAGGTATGAGCCTGTCCGGGCCGCAAAATAAGCTGTATTCTCTGTGTTACTGTCATATGGGGATACCTCCAGCATAACCCCTGCTCCCGGCTCTCCGGCCCCATATACGCCTTCATCTGGGTAAGAACAGGGCTCAGTATTTTCCTGCAATGCTCCCTGAAAAACGGATTGTCAAACTGTTCCCTTGTATGGCCCCACCGTTTTGGACCATACAGGGTAAATTCCGGACAGGGCAGCTGAACCAGTTGGATTCCCTGTTCAACTGCTTCATCACAAACTCCTGTCTGGATTTCTCCTCCTGTTTCCGGATTCCCCGTACCGGGCCGCCTTGGCGGCTGTATTTAAAATACAATGACTGACAAACAATATCTTCCGCATATTATATATCCGTACCCTTTCTATTTACCCATGTCTTAACCTACCCTATGGCAGGCCACCCTGTGCCCCGGACGGATTTCCGTCAGTTCAGGAGCTGACTCACGGCATTTGTCACTGGCATAAGGGCAGCGGGTATGGAACACACATCCCTTAAACTCATCGGTGTGCATTGGCAGTTCCCCCTGAAGAGATACGCTTCCGCCCCTCTTGTTAAAATCCGGGATGGAAGCAAACAGGGCCTGGGTATACGGATGAAGAGTATGTGCAAAAAGCTGGTCAGTGCCGGCCTCCTCCACCAATGTACCAAGATACATGACACCAATGCGGCTGGAGATATAACGCACTACGCCAATGTCATGGGATATGAACAGCATTCCCAGATTCATCTTCCTTTGCAGCGAGGTCAGCATATTCAGAATCTGGGACTGAATGGACACGTCCAGCGCCGAAACCGGCTCATCGCAGATAATCAGTTTTGGCTCAATAATCAGCGCCCTCGCAATGCCCAGGCGCTGTACCTGGCCCCCCGACAGTTCATGGGGATAGCGGAAGTAGTAATCCTCCGATAATCCGACCCTTTCCAATGTCTCCAGCACCTTTTGGCGCCCGTCCCTTTGTGTCCCCCATCCCCTGGACTATCAACGGCTCCTCCAACAAAGCCCCGATTCGGAACGCGGATTGAGAGGATAAGGTATCCTGAAAGACCATCTGCAAATCCCGGCGCAGAGGGCGGAATTCACCATCGCTCAGCCGGGTCAAATCGCGGCCTCTATACAGAATCTCACCCCTGTCAGGCTTTACCAGTCCCAGTATGGAGCGCCCGGTGGTGCTTTTTCCGCAGCCGGACTCCCCAACCAAACCATATGTCTCGCCTTCATAGAGATCAAGAGACATATTGGACACCGCCCTCATGTATGTTTTGGGAGGAAACAGCTTGCCCAGAGGGCCGTAAACCGGGTAGCTCTTCTGAAGGTTCCTTATCTCTAAAAGTGGTGTTTTCATTCTATTCCGCCTCCTGTTCCGGAGTGTATTTCCAGCATTTTGCCTTATGTCCCGGGAACACCTCCACCGATGGAGGATTCTGCGACATGCAGCGCTGGTCGGCATATGGACAGCGGGTGCAGAAACGGCAGCCGTCAGGCACATTGGACAGGGGCGGCACCACGCCGGAAATCACGCGCAGCGGCTGGCTGCGGTCTGAATCCAGACGGGGGATGCAGTCCAGCAGGCCCTGGGTATATGGGTGCATGGGCCGGGCGAATAATTCTTCTGTCCGGGCCTCTTCCACAAGATTCCCCAGATACATGACGCGGACGCTGTGGCAGATCTGGGCCATGGCCCCCAAGTCATGGGTAATAAACAGGACCGACATCCCCATCCGTTCGTTCAGTTCCGCGATCAGGTTCAAAATCTGCTCCTGAATGGTTACATCCAACGCCGTGGTCGGTTCATCGGCAATCAGAAGTTTCGGCTCACAGGAAAGGGCCATGGCAATCATCACGCGCTGCTGCATACCGCCTGACAACTCGTAAGGATACTTTCTCATTACAATCTTCCGGATTTGGTATGCCTGTCAGACTGCAGCAGCTCCCCGCACCGTTCCTTTGCCTCTGTTTCGTCATCTTCTTATGCAGAACCAGCACCTCTGACAGCTGTCTGCCCACGGTGTGCACCGGCTTAATGAGGTCATGGGGTCCTGAAAAATGACCGCAATCCGGTTGCCCCGTATCCCACGCATTTCAGCCTGGGATGCCTTTAAGAGGTCCTGACCCTCAAACAGGACCTGGCCCTCATATCTCACATCAGAATCATATTCCCGCAGACGCAGGATTGACTGGGACATGACGCTTTTACCGGAACCGGATTCTCCTGCAACGCCAACGATTTCGCCCGACCTGATGCTCATACTCACTCCGTCCACCGCGGTCAGGACTTTTTTTCGGGCCGTAAACCTCACCTTCAGATTACGGATTTCCAGCAGTGTCCCCGCTTCATTTGTCATTTCACTCTGCATTCTATTTTGTGTTTCATCTGGTTTCATTATCGCTTCTTCCTCCTGCCGTACGCGGGTCAAGGTAATCCCGCAGTCCATCCCCCAAAAGATTCAGGCTGAGCACGCAAAGCACCACTGCCAGCCCCGGAAATATGACGGTCCACGGCGCTTTCTGGAGTACCTGCTTGCTTCCCTGCAATATGTTGCCCCAGCTTGCGGCCGGAGCAGGGATACCGGCTCCCAGGAAGCTCAAAGACGCCTCGGAAATGATTGCCTGCGCAAAAATGAATGACGCCTGAACCGTCAGGGGAGAAATTACGCCCGGCAGAATCAGTTTCCGGAGAATGCGCCCGCTGCCCGCCCCCTGAACCTTGGCTGCCTCCACATAGGGCTGTTCCCTGGTGACCAGGGCGCTGCTGCGCACAATCCGCGCAACGCTGGGGGTGTACACGATGGTCAGAGCTATAATCACGTTCAGATTGCTTGCTCCCAGCGCGGCCATAAGTGCAATCGCCAGCAGCACACCGGGTATGGCTATCAGACCCTCGCAGATACGCATCAGGATGTGATCCAGGATTTTGAAGTAACTTGCGTAAATACCGATGACCGTGCCCAGGCACAGGACAGCAGAGCCACGGTGCCGCCTGCCAAAAGAGAAACTCTTGCCCCGTAGAGAACGCGGATCATCAAATCACGGCCAAATTCATCGGTGCCAAAGGGATGTTTGAGACTTGGCCCCTTGAGACGGTCTGCAATGGCCATTGCATTGGGATCCACGTTGGCAACCGCGGGAATAATTATGGCGGCCATCACAATGAGAATGAAAACAGTAAGCCCCATAATCAGCCCCGGACTGGAAAAAAAGCGCTCACGCCGAATCTGGCGCTGTTCGCGGAGGATGTCCAGGCTTGTCTGATAATCTGTTGTGGTATTTGGTATTTTCATGATTTTCCTCCCTACTTGTTTCCCAGCTGGATACGCGGATCCACAAATCCGTACAGAATGTCCACCGCAAGGTTTACCAGCACATAAATCAGAGTTACAAACAGAACCACACCCTGAATGACAAAAACATCACGGCGCGTAATAGAAGTCATGGTAAGCATGCCCAGTCCCGGTATATTGAACAGGGTTTCGGTCACGATGGTTCCTGTTACAAGGCTGCCAAAGGACTGGCCTGCAACGGTCAGTATGGTGGGACCCGCGTTTTTCAGGCCGTAAACCAGGACCACGGCAGATTCCCTCAGCCCTTTGCCCGGGCTGTGCGTATGTAATTCATATAGAGTACATCCAGCATGGCGGATCGGGACATGCGGGTAATATAAGCAGCCTGGACAACCCCCAGCGACAAGGCAGGCAGAAGCAGATACCGGAGATGTTCCAACAGTCCCCGGCTCAGCTGTACATAACCTGCCACAGGAAGCCATTTCAGGTGAACACCAAAAAACAGCATCAGAAACATACTGAGCAGGAAACCGGGTATGGCGATTCCCAGCAGGGAAATTGATACTGTAATGATGTCCACAGAGGTTCCCCGCCTGTAGGCAGCCAGAATTCCCATTGGGACAGCGATTACCAGAGATATGAGCTGTGCAAAAACCGCCAGGCTGAACGTCGGAACAAAGTATTCTCCAATGGCATCCAGTACGGTTGTCTGAAGGAAATAGGACTGTCCCCAGTCACCATGGAGCATATTCATGAACCAGTCTGCGTACTGCACAAAAAAGGGGCGGTCAAACCCCAGCTGTGCATTTAAATCCGCAATGGCTTCCGGGGTGGCTTCCATGCCTAAAAGCGCTGTGGCCGGACCTCCGGGAATCATGTAAACCACCAGAAAAACCACTACAGACACTACAAACAGAGTCGGAATCAGCGAGAGAACCCGCTTTATGATATAAGATAGCATTATTATTTCCTTCCCATTCAATCATACATATTGATGTGACAAAAGGCAGGTGGGGGAGAACCCGCCACCTGCCAGTAAACCATAAGTTATGCAGGAACCTTCACATTCCAGTAAAGTGGAAAATCGAAGAAATTAAAGCCTTCAACACCGGCCCCTGTGGCCATCAGGCCGCTGTAGTGGCCCAGTACGCTTGCCGCACCGTACTCATACAGGAACTCCTGCAAATCATCCCATTTTGCAGATGACTCTTCAGGGGAAGATGCCATACGGATTGCAGCAATCCCCTCATCTACCTCAGGGCGGTCCAGCCCGGCCCAATCCTTGGTCAGAACAGACAGCTGAACCGGATTCAGGTTATAGCGGTTGCTTGTAATATACAGCGAAAACTGATCCGGATTGGCCCTGTGCTCCATAAAGGTTGCGAAGTCATAACTCTCAACCACCGCATTAATGCCCGCACTCTGTAATTCAGCCTGTACAACCAGGGTTGCATTGTACATCTCGCCATAATCAGGTGTCGTCACCAGAACAATCTCTTCATTGTTATAACCAGCCTCTGTCAACAATTCCTTTGCTTTCCCGATGTTATTCTGATTGTAATATTCAGAGCCTGCATCACTGCCCCACATCGCATCATCCGGGTTACACCACCCTGGATTGAGCACATACAGGTTTGGGTCTCCGTAGCTTGCCAGCATAATATCATCGCAATTCAGGCAGCCATAATACCTGACGCATCTGCGGGCTGGCCATGATCCCTTTTGTGGTGTTGAAGAACAGGTTGATGGTACCTGCGGTCTTTACATAAAACTTGAGACTGCTGTCACCGGAAAGTTCCTGATACCTCTCCTGGGGCATTTCTTCCGCAATGTCATACTGGCCGGTCTGGACACCGGCAACCCGGGTGGAATCGTCTGTCACCACGCGGAAGTAAATATCCGGAGTAGCTGCCAGTTTTTCACCTGTGAAACCGGAAGACTCTCCGGCCGGCTGCGCATAGTCCTCATACCGGACCAAATGAATGTACTGGTCCTGCTTCCACTCGTCCAGCTTATAGGGACCTGTGCCAATGTATTCCGTAATGCCCTCTGTTCCTGCAGAATCAATAACGGACTTCGGATAAATCGCAGGGAACTGAATGGACGCTGCGACTACGGTCAGGGCATCGGCATATGCCTCCGGCAATGTCATGGTAATAGTATAATCATCTGCTTTTTCAAATACGGTTCCTGCCAGAAGGGCTTTTGCCTTGCCCGATAATTCCAGCCACCGGGACATGGAGGCAACCACATCGTCAGCCGTCATTTCCTGTCCATTGTGGAACTTGACGCCCTGGCGCAGTTTGATTGTATAGACCTTGCCATCCTCGCTTATGGTGTAGGAATCAGCCAGGACACCGGCCGGCTCATAGTTTGCATCCATAGCAAACAGCGGCTCGTAGATATGGGTACCGATTCCGCCCACAATGTTGGAATTGACACCGTGAACATCCAGACTCGGCGGATTTGCTGTTATGGCGACGTTCAGCTCTGTTTTATAACTTATTTCCCCTGTTGGCTTTGTGGTTTCTGTCCCCTCAGCCGCCCCTCCGGCAACCGCGGTGGCGGGCTCCTCCTTCGCCCCGCCGGACTGGCCGCATGCGGTCAGCATCACGGCGCTGAGAGCCAGGGCCAGCAGTCGGGACCATTTCCTGTGTTTCATAATAGTAAAACCTTCCTTTCCGACAGATACAGGAATCCGTAAAGCCAGTCACCAGCCCTGTATCTGGAGTATTGAATGATGTAAAAATGACGGCCTCATTATAGCATCGGTATATTTTTTTGTCTACTTCTACCAATTGCAACTTTAATTCAATTATTTTTCCATAATTCCCATTACATTTTTTCAATTTCAGTTCTTTTATTCCAATTCAACAAATCACACATATAACTCCAGTAATTAAGAAGAGTATTTTCCAGATTTCTCAAGGTCTCACTGAATTCGGCTGCATTTCGGATAGAAATGTTGTATAAATATGCTTTTTGTACATAGAAAAAAACTATAGGATTCAACGGCACTTTTGCAGGAGGTTTTTTATTTTAATGCTATTGACAATCCCTTATCCAGACTATAAAATAGAAATTTAATGCTAAAATGCCGTACAGGCTTTCTGGGGAGGATAAAAACATGATTACGGTGGAACATATCTGCAAGACATACCGGGTGGCCCGAAGGAATTCCGGTCTGTGGACCGCCTTTTCTTCCCTGTTCCACAGGGAATATGAAACCATCCATGCGCTGGAGGATATCTCCTTTCATATCCGTGAGGGTGAAATCGTGGGCTATATAGGTCCCAACGGCGCCGGAAAAAGCAGTACCATTAAAATCATGTCCGGCAGCTTTCGCTGGGACAACGGATGCGGTCTCAAAAATTGCTGTCCGCAATATTATCCGTGAAATCAACAGGGACCATGGCACCACCATCATCCTGACCACCCATGATACCCAGGATATAGAGGCATTGACAAACAGGATTCTTCTCATAGGAAAAGGCCGCCTTCTATTGGACGGCGACCTTCAGATGCTGAAAAAACATTATTCCTCTGCCAAACATATTTCCATTGATTATACACCGTTCCCCCGGGGTGGCAGTGTCTCTGATTTAACGAATATACAGGAAAGCGGTATATCCGTTGTAAAGGATATTCCCGGCCGGCTGGAGGTCCTGGCAGACACGTCCTCCATCAGCGTGTCCCATGTTATCTCCATCCTCAATTCCCGGCTGGAAATCAACGACCTGTCAATCACAGGCACCACCATGGATGAAATGGTGGTTTCCCTTTATCAGGAGTTTTCAATATGAAAAAATACGTTTCCTTTTTCAAAATCCGTTTCATCCAGGGAACAGGTCCTCCTGTGTTTTTCCGTTGTCCTGTCCGCCTTTTCCATAGCAGAATTATTTGCCGCTGGCTTTAAGGGATTCAGCCATGTGGTTTCAAACGGTGAATTTGACCGGATCATGCTCCGCCCTGCCGGAACCCTGTTCCAGACCTTTGCCTCCAGGATTGAATTCTCCAGCGTAGGGCGCCTCCTACAGGCAGCCATCATCTGCTGCCTGTTCTGGAGGGTTGGGGTGAATAAATATACGTCGCAGGTTCATAAAAGCCGGCGATTTCCGGCTTCTATCTCAGCTGCCCAAGCACCTTCTGATATATGCGGTCCGCTGCCTCTGTCCCCTCCCTAATGAGGCGTTCCGCCTTTTCATTCATTTCTTCCGCCTTCTCCCTGTTCTTCATGGACTTGGTATTGATGTACACATTCATCACGCTCCCAGCAATGCGGTCCGGATGAACTGAACTCCCACGCCCACGTCGCTGACAGCCATCCTGCTTCCCTTATCAGCAAAGATATCCATGATTTCCAGCATTTCCGCCGCCTTTTCCATGATTTCCATTGGCACGAGACTGGCATCTAGCAAGCGTGCTTCCATGACCTCTGCCTTGTATGCCTTTTCTTCCTCCGTACCTGAGGGAAGGCTGTAGCACTTGGCCAGAGGCGCAAACACCTTCGCATCCTGGTCAGCCAGCTGGGTAAACTGTCCCTGGATTCCCTTCATCCGCTCTGCCAGCTCCTTAATCTCATCCTCCACCAGCGCGTACTTCTTCTTGCCTATGGTCAGATTGGACACCATCTGTCCCAGGGCATTGCCCAGGCTCCGGCCAGGCCGAAGCGCCGCCGCCCCCCGGTACCGCTCCTTTGAAGATAATACATCCAGAAACTCCTGAATCGTCATGCTCTCTACCATTGTAACATCCTCCTGTTTTTCTATATATAGTTTATATTATATAACCCATTTACACAATTTTAACTCCCATCAGCCTGGCCAGCTCGGCGGCCTGCAGCAGGCTGACCTTTACCCCTGACAGCTCCGTAAACTGATCTGAGACCATAATGCCGTCAATGGCGCACTCCGATAAATCCATTCCCTTTAACGGCGTGCGGAAAAAATCCGTCCCGGTCAGGTCCGTGGAGGAAAAGACCGTCTTTTTAAACTTCACCTCAGACATAAAGGACTCCCGGAAATTACAGCCTCTTATTTCACCGAACTCCCAGAAGACAGTGGAGAAATTCCCATAGTGAAACTGACTGTCGAGAAGCTTTACCCACTTAAACGTGGAATTGCAGAACTGGCTTCCATCCCCCTTTGAGTCTGATATATTCACATTCTTCCAATAGGTATCCCGGAAGGAACAGTTAGAAAAATCACACTTGTCAAATATCACATTGCAGAAGGATGCGCCGCTAAAATCACATTCCTCCATCCTGCACCTGACGAATTTCACCGAGTCAAACTCCACTCTTTTCCCTGACACCCTGATGACCATCTGATCTTCATAAATCTTATCCAAAATCGGATACTCCCTCTCGCTGCTTCCGCCATATCCTCTGACAGCATATATCCCTCCATGATGATATTATTTTGCCCATTCCCTGCACTGTTTTAGCCTTGGCTCTGCGTCAAAGCCCATGTCCGTTCCCATGGATGCCTCCATCTCACAGGGAAAATCCGGACATTCTCCGCAGTGGTTCAGTCCTTTTGCCTCGCAGCAGGATTTAACCCCGCACTCGCCGCCCCAGAAGGGCTTTTCCATGGTTACACATCCCGTACAGCGGACCGCTTCCTTTCTTTCACATTGATTGCAGCGGACTCCGCATCTTGACTCAAACATATTCTTCCTCCTTTGTTACAGCCCTTAAAGCTGCTCTTTCCCTGACATCTGTTCCACATCCAGGCGCAGTACAGCGGTTCTCTTAAGCATAGCCTCCGGGTAAGCCCAGCCGTCCTTTCCTGACATGTGGCCCATGATGCAGTTCAGGCCCTTTTTCTTCTCCTCCACCTCTTCCACTACCCGGATGGGTCCTTCCCCCACCACGCTTCTGTACCGGAAGGAATATCCGCAGGCCTGGTCCGCCTCCTTCAGACCATGGGCAGTATCCATCTCAAACCCGGCATATCCAATCTGCCTGACCAGGTCCATCTTCTTCCCTTCCGCCGCCCCGTGGAAATAGAACGCATTTTCCTCCTCATTGTATCCGAAGCTGAGAGGAACGATGTAGCGCTCTTTCCATGGGGAAAAGCCAGCCTGCAGCAGTCACACTCCCGTATAATTTCCCTTATTCCATATATATCCTTAACTTCCCTGTCCTTTCTTCTCACCTTATTCTCCTTATCTGCGATCCAACTTCATTCCCATTCTGCTTCCGTCACGTTTCAATATATGCCCTGCTTCCGCCTGTCTTGTCCTTAACCACAACAATCTGGCGCTCGATTCGTTCCTTCAGCTCCCCCACATGGGAGATGATGCCCACCAGACGCCTTCCTTCTGCCAGGTCTCCCAGGGACTTCATGGCCAGGTTCAGGGTATCCTCATCCAGGGACCCAAATCCTCATCCACAAAGAGGGTGTCCAGACGGATTCCGCCTGCGGCTGACTGTATCTCATCCGACAAGCCAGAGCCAGGGAAAGGGACGCTGGAAGGATTCCCCGCCGGACAATGTCTTTACGCTTCGCTCTGTGCCATTGTAGTGGTCGATGACATTCAGTCCCAGTCCGTTCTTTCCCCTGTTATCCTCCTCCGTACACCGTTTCAGCTCATACTGGCCTCCGCTCATGACCATGAACCTGGTATTTGCCCTGGCAATGATGCGCTCGAAATACGCCATCTGCGCATATGTTTCCAAGGTAATTTTTTCCTTTCCCCCCACTTCTCCTGCCGCTGTATCGGAAAGGGCCTTGACCCACGTCCATTCCTTTTGTATCTCTTCCATGGACGCCTTTTGCTGCGTAATGCGTTCCCTTGCCATGCGGTTGGTTTCCAGCCTGTGGTGAAGCCTGCTTTTCTCCTGCTCCAGACCGGTCAGCCTCTCCCTTGCCTCAGACTGGCGCTGCCGGTTCTCCTGCATCCGCTCCTCCAGACAATCCATGGACAGCCTCTCCTTCCCCGCCATCTGACCTCCCAGCGCCTCCAGCCGGGCCTGTGCGTCCGACACCCGGCGGCTTACCCGGTTATAGGATTCCTCCGCATCCTTAAACGCCTTTTCCAGTCCGGCAAGAAATGCCTTCTTCTCTGCCAGCTCAGCCTGAGCGGCCGTTCTGTTTTCATAGGGCAGGGAGGACTCCATCTCCTTAAGGCGGCTTTCCAGCTCCATTTCCTTTGCCTGGCTCTCTGCCAGCAGCCTCTGGGCCTGCTGTTTCAGCTCCGAGGCTGCTTCCAGGGATTGACGCCCCAAGGCCCTTCTGCCTTCAATGGCTTCCTTATATTCTTTTCTCTTCTTCTTTTCCTGAATCTTCTCCTTCTGGACGGCAGCCTGGCGCTCCAGCTGGCCTTTCAGCTGCCCCATCATCTGTTCCCACTGTTCAAGGAAATACCTGCGTCCCTGCCGCTCATCCCCTGTCTCCGAAGCCAATACCCCGGCGGCGGCTTCCGCCTGGTGAATCCGCTGCTGCCAGTCCTCCTTCCAGGAAGCCACCTCGGCATCAATCTGCTGCTTCATCCTTTCATAACGGGTATCCAGACTGCCTGCCAGCCTTCCTGCTTCCAGGCTGAGCCTGGCAGCCTCCCTGTCCTTTTCCCCTGCGACAGCCTTAAGCCGGTCTACCTTGTCCTTGGCTGCCTCCTTTCCCTCCTCCATATACCGTGCTGGCGCCGGATGGGTGACGGAGCCGCATACAGGACAGGGCTGGCCTTCTGTGAGCCGCGAGGCCAGAATTCCAGCCTGGTTGTCCAGGAATCTCTGATACATCTCCCGGTAGGCATCGTCTGCCCTCCGGCGCTCCCCGTCGGCTGCCCTGTAACGCTCTCTGGCTGCCTCAAGCTTACTCCTCTCCTGCCCGTACCGCGCCAGCTCCTCTGCCAGAAGCCCGATACGCGCACTGTATTCACGCAGCCGCTCCCCTGCCGTCAGGGCCGCCTGATACTCTTCTCCTGCCTGGCGAAGGGTTTCCAGGGTCTTCTCATCGCTGTCATTTCGTTCCTTCCACTGCTTTTCCTCCAGGGCCGCCCGCTCCAGCCTGTCTCCAAGCTCTCTGTCTCTTTCCTGCATGCCTTCAGATTCTCCTGAAGCGCGTAAAAACGGTCATAGGTTTTCAGGTTTTCTTCCATCCTGGTAACATCGCCAATCAAGCCGTCTCTGTCAGCCTGGCGTTCCTTCTCCCTCTCATACCTGGCCCTTGCCTGCTCCAGAACCGGCGTATTCTCCCTGAGCACATCCGCGGCAGCCGCCATATCCCGGCAGACCGCGGCATCCCCCTGCATTTTCCCCAGCTCCATTCCAAGGGCAGCCATCTCGTCCCTGACCAGGGCCATGGCTCTGTCCTTCCCCTGCTGCTGCGCCTCATCCGCCCCAATCAGCTGGTCCAGCACCTCCAAAAGAGCTTCCAGGCTTCCCTGGGGCACCTCCTTCCAGCGCAGCTTAAGTTCCTCACTATGGCCCTCTGTGATAACACCTCCGGCATACTGTTCCATGCTCTTTCTGCTGTCCGCGTAGCGGCCATACAGACCCTTGGCCCGGTCCTTCAGCTTTTCCTGAAACAACTGGTAGGGCTTTGTCTTGAATATTTCCCGGAAAATGATGCCCCGATCCTCGGTTCTGCCTGACAGGAGCCTGGAAAAACTGCCCTGGGCCAGCATGGCAATCTGGGAGAACTGCTCCCTGTTAAGGCCCAGAAGCCCTTCCACCTCCACAGTTACCGCCTTATCTCCTGTAACAAGCCTGCCGTCCGGCAGATGAAGCTCTGCGTCCGGTTTCTCCCTTGTCTCCCCTTCGCCTCTTTGTTTTGCCCTCATATACTCAGGATTGCGCCGCACCCTGTATTCCTTTCCATTATAGGAAAATCCCATCTCCACATAGGTCCTGGCATCCGGCCTGGCGTATTTACTCCTCAGCATTCTGGGTTTGCGGCTGTCCCCGCTGGCATTGCCGTAAAGGGCAAATGCAATGGCGTCAAACAGAGTGGTCTTCCCCGCGCCGGTGTCACCCGTAATAAGATAAAGCCCCCGGTCTCCCAGAGAGGCCATATCCAGGGTAACCTCACCTGCATATGGTCCAAATGCGGATATTATCAGTTCTGTCGGCCTCATCTGCTTCCCTCCCATATTTCTTCCATCAGTTTTCCCGCAAAGTCGGCCTGCTGCCTGTCATGGGCTGGTTGTTCTGAAGCCGGTACAGTTCCTCCAACAGCACAATGGGCGGCTTGTCCGCCTTGGCGGCGGCTTCCACCACATTCCCTTCCCTGGTGCGCTTGTTATCATAATCCAGCTTCATTACATTGGGATAAATGGAGCGCAGCTTGCCTATTGCGTCCAGTATATCCTCCTCATCCGTAAGGGTGATGTGAAGGTAATCATCCACAGCCGTACCCTGGTAAAAATCGCGGCTGGTCAGCTCCTCATAGCTTCCTTTCAGCTCCCGCATATCATGGAGGGGTTTGAGGGGACGGGTGTTCACGGTCACATTTCCCTTTTCCAGCAGCTCCACCACGGTCACTGACTTTCTGTGGTTCACCTCTGAGAATGAATATTTAAGGGGGGTCCCGCTATAGCGCAGGGTATCTCTTCCCACCTTCTGGGGTCCATGGATATGTCCCATGGCCACATAATCAAAGTAATCGAACAGATCAGCGCTCACCTGGTCCAGGCCGCCGATGGACAGCTCCTCCGAGTCACAGCAGGACGCACCGGTGACAAACTGGTGGGCAATCAGAATATTGCGGTCATCTGTCCCTTTCTTATGTCCGGTCATATGCCCCAGCGCACAGCGGACCGCATCATCAAAGGTTTCAATGCCCTCCTCCGGCCAGCATCTCCTCACAACAGCAGGCTTTATAAAGGGCAGCATATAGACCCACAGGCTTCCGTACCTGTCCTCCATATGAACCGGCTCCACATGACCGTCATACACAGGCGCCATATAAACGCTCCTGTCCTTCATAAGCTGCCCTCCAAAAGCCAGCCGCTCCGGACTGTCATGGTTCCCGCTGATGACAAACACGGCAGATTCCGGTCCGCCAGCCCGGTCAGGAAAGCGTCAAAGACCTGCACTGCCTCGGCAGGCGGCACAGGTTTATCATATACATCCCCGGCTATGAGGACGCCGTCAGGCATTTCCTCCTCCGCAATCATGAGTATCTGGTCTAATATATATTTCTGATCCTCCAGCACGGAAAAACCATTGACCCGTTTTCCGATATGAAGGTCTGATAAATGAATGAATTTCATATTTCTTCCTTTCATGTGCATCTTTAACCATAATACCACGAGCCGGGCACCATTTACAAGACCATACGTCCCGTCCTTTTCCACGAGGACCGCCCTGTGGAAAAATAGGACTGGACCGCTGCCTTTAAAATATGGTAAACTAAAGCGTGTTTGGAGGTGAGCATGTTATGAATCCAATGAATCTTCTTCAATTAAAACCGGCCTGGAACCAGTTCAAGGCCAACCATCCCAAGATGCTGTCATTTGTCAAAGCCGCATCCAGAGACGGGGTCATGGACGAGGGAACACTGATTGAAATTACCGTCACATCCAGCACCGGGCAGACCATAGCATCCAACATCCGGGTCAAACAATCCGACCTGGAATTCCTGGGAGCACTTAAGGACGCGCTGGAAGATTAGGTGCAAAGGGCGCCCGCCCTGCCTTACGGCAGGAGGACGCCCTGTTGATCCACCGGATGTTTTTCTGCTTCGTTGAATTTTCAGACACGCTCTAGTACTACAGCGAACTTTTTAAAAGCTTGTTTTTTCGGTGTGATAGATATGCATTATGGTTCCCGCGTATATGGTAACTTACTATTTTTTTCATATCAGTTACTGTATATACAATTATCCCATGCATCAGTTTGATTACCATCGGCATCGTCAATGGGATTGCTTTTGCATTCCTCAAAGCATTGTTCAATCGGCCGCCTTAACGTTGCTGCTCTGTCCGGTTCTCCTGCCGGGAGGTCTGCCGGGGCGTTACTGACGAAATATATTATTTCATCATCTGCGTATTTCCTCAGATAAAGCCATATTTCCTCCCCTGGCTTCACATAATTTTGGCTCCCGTCCGCACGGCCGGAAAAACAACGCAGGAATTTCCGCTCTGCAGATCGGGCCCTTTGCCCCTTCTGCCAGCGCTTATGTACGGTTCATAATCCACAAGCCCATATCCTTTGTCACCGGTGCAGGCAAGGAACACCCCGGACTGGCAGTTTTCCGTTTTCCCCAGGCAGCCAGAGTACTGCTGTTTTACACCGGCGGAATGCTTCTCTTTTTTTACAAAGCTTGTGTCACCCACGGACAACATGCCGCAGCCTGCCCCAATCTGTCTGGACAGGAGCTCCTGATAGGTATCCGGAAGGGGCTGCTTATCAAAAGGGGAACGGGTAAAGAACCGCTGCAAGGGTCTGACATACTTTTCACCGGAAAAGTGAAGGGCGACTGGCTCAATTGATTTGCGTTCCAACGGGCTCAAAAGCCCCTGTATAAAGGTTTGGAACAACCTTCGTTGTGGCTGCAGAGAAAAGCAGGGAAAATAATTATGAAGATAGTTTTCCAGTTCCGTTTGGAGTAAGGAATCATTATTTTCATCGGAATATCAAGCATCTAATGCAATCGGATCGAATAACGCTTTTTTCTTACCCCGGCCCCTGACCGCACCGCACGTCTTCCCTGACTCTCACGGACAGATGCATCGCACCTCCGCACGTGTACCCTTCCGCGCCTATATCCCAATTATTCGTTATTATTTCTAATACCAGTTAACTTCCACAAAATATAGAAAAAACGCTTTCGACACATATCTTAAAAGCTTTCATTTTTTTGAAGGACTTTCTTGCAATCCCATTTTCTGTGTAATTAATACAAAAGATGAATTGGGTTTAATGTGGGAAAAAATTTGTGCAAAAACGAAAACAACATACCAATTGGTATGAAAATATATTAAAAGGTATGATGAATTTAAAATACAAACAAGTATAATATGGACATATTAGCCTATAAAATAAGTAATAAATAGATTTAAATTAAAAAATACATGAAAAATCTATTTACAAACATCATATGTTATGCTACTATAAGGACAGATGAAACAAAAATATCACCAATGATTGCTGGAAAAAACCGACATTAAATGACAAAATAACCATAGACCACCGCTGAGGGAGAGGAGAGTTCAATGCGCAGAGATATGAACGAATATCAGAATATGGATGTACTTCCCATGCTACTGCCCAGAAAGTTAAGACGATGATTATCCAGAGGGAGATGAAGCCCGGTGACAGGCTTCCCACTGAGAAGGAGCTGGCAGATCTTTTTGGCGTCAGCCGGTCTACACTTCGGGAAGCCATGAAGTTCCTGAGAGCGGAGAATGTGGTTGTAATCCGGCAGGGGAGCGGAACCTTTGTGAGCGCGGGAACGGGCATTGGGGAAGACCCCCTGGGACTGCATTTCACCAATCAGGAGAAGCTGATCCAGAATCTGTTTGAGACGCGTATGCTGATTGAACCTCAGATCGCAGGCCTGGCCTGCCAGAGGGCCACACCCCAGGACGTCAGGAACCTCCAGCTGCTGGTGACGGAAATGGACCGCAGCGAGGTCAACAGCCCTGCATCGGCGGAGCTGGACGTCCAGTTCCACACCGCGGTTGCGGAATGTACGCACAACGAAGTGCTGATCCGGGTAGTGCCCATCATCATTGAGTCTATCCGCCGAAGCCATGTGGAGACACATGATGATCCGGAGAGTTTTAAGCGGGCCAAAAGAAGCCACGCGGGAATCTGTAAAGCAATTGCCGAGGGCGATTTCATGGAAGCCAAGTTCCAGGCCGAGCGGCATGTATGGGAAACATTAAATGATGTAAAGGAAACGGAGGAACGAAAATGAAGAAAGAGTTATTTGCAAAAAAGACACTGGCTCTGGCAATGGCAGCCCTGATGGCCGCAGGCGCTCTGACTGGCTGTTCATCAGGCTCCAAGGAGACAGCGGCCGCGGGGGATACAACCGCTGCACCGGCTGCAGGTTCTGGGGCGGCCGGCTCAGAGGCGGTCGGCGGTTCCGGGGAGGCGGTTACCGTTAAGTTCCGCTACTGGGCGGACAACACCGATTATTCTGCATTGATGCAGGACATTATCAAGAAATTCAACGCGGAGAACGGCAAGGGCATCACGGTTGTGGGTGAGGAGACTCCCTGGGACGGCGGCGCATACTCTGAGAATCTCTTTAACGCCAAGATGGGCGGCGGAGACATCGACTGCGCAACCTGGAAGCTGACTTCCACCCCGCTGTTTGTCAACAACGACCTGCTGGCCGACCTGACTCCCCTTGTGGACAGCTGGGACAAGAAGGACGACATAGACGAGAACATCTACAGCATTATGAAGGAAGCCGGAGGCACGGACCGTCTCTATGTTATGCCATGGAACATCCAGGTGCTGTACGTTTACTACAGACCTTCCATCTTCGAGCAGCCGGCGTTGAGGTTCCAAAGACCTACGAAGAATTCTTAACTGCAATTGAAAAGTGCACCATGGACACCAACGGCGACGGCAAGACCGATGTCTACGGCTTTGGCATGAGAGGCGCCAAGGGCGGCCAGGAGCCATGGGGAAGCTTCGTATACGGGCGCGGCGGCAATTTTGAGGATATGACTACCCCGGAAGCTGTTTGGGGTATGCAGGACTTCATCGACATTTACACCAAGGGCTATGTGCCGCCCACAGCAACCAGCGACGGCTTTAACGAAATTATTGCCAACTTTAAGTCCGGCTTAACAGCCATGACTATTCACCATACCGGTTCTTCCGCTGACATGGAAGCCGCCTTCGGCGGCGACGTATCCGCATTCCCCTTCCCCGCAGGCAAGGGCCAGTGACCTCCATGGGTGACACTGAGACTGTTATTTTCGAATCCTGCCAGAACAAAGAGGCTGCATTTGAGTGGGTAGCTTACCTGGCGACCGGCGAAGGCCAGAAGATGTGGTGTGAAGGCACCGGCAATGTACCTGTAAGCAAGACTGTTCAGGCCGGCGACTTCTTCCGGAGCAACCGATTCATGGCAGCCTCCATTGAAGGACAGAGCTATGCGGGTATTCTTCCGATTCTGGATACCACAACCGAGTGGATCTCCACCCTGTGGCCCAACACCGTATCCCAGGCGCTCACCGGCAGCATCACTGCCGAGCAGTGCATGAAGACCCTTCAGGACGGTTTGTACCAGTAACCATTGACACATACGCGGGGCGGCGGAAACCAGGGCCGCCCCACAGAAATCAGAAGGGGGGATTCACCAATGGTCAAGAAACGGACAATATGGCCATACCTGCTGGTCGCTCCGGCAGTGCTCATCATTCTCTGCGTAGTGTTCATTCCGGTGTTCAACGCAATTGTCATGAGCTTTCAGAAGTATGACCTGCGCAGACCGAAGGACATTGCATTTAACGGAGTAGCCAACTATATGAAAGCCTTCGGGGACCCGCTGTTCTGGAACGCCTGTGGAGGACAGTCATATGGGTGGCGGCAGGTGTAGGCTTACAGTTCCTGTTCGGATTCATTCTGGCCCTCCTTCTGAATCAGAAGTTTGTGGGGCGCGGCATGGTCCGTGCGGTCAGCATGATTCCATGGGTAACACCTGGCGTACTGATCGGTCTGATGTGGCGCTGGATCTATGACGGCAACTTCGGCGTACTCAACGATTTATTGTTAAAAATCCATGCGGTCACGGACAAAATACCCTTTTTGTCCCAGGTTTCAACCGCATTTCCAAGTGTGATCGTAACCATTGTATGGCAGGGAATTCCGTTCTTTGCGCTGATGCTATTAGCAGCTCTTCAGGGCGTGCCCGCGGAAATGTACGAGGCGGCGGATATTGACGGCGCGTCACCGTGGCAGAAGCTGATGTTCGTTACCATTCCATCTATCAAGAACACCATTTTCGTAACAGCGCTGCTGCGTGTGATCTGGGTAGCCAACTCGGTGGATGTAATCTACAACATGACAGAGGGCGGACCGGCTTACTCTACGCAGACCCTCAGCGTTTACATCTTCAACAAGGGCAATGCCCTGGAACTTGGATATGCGTCAGCAATGGCCCTTCTGATGGCAGCGGTTCTGCTGGTGGTAGCCATACCGTATCTGAAAATGAACTTTAGGGAGGAGAAGTAAGGATATGAAAAGACAATCCGGATTAAAACGTTTTGCAGCCGTATTTATCCCGCTGCTCCTGATGATGGTTTTCATCCTGTTTCCGTTCTACTGGACATTCGTAACTTCTGTGAAACCGCAGGATGAGCTTTACGGAGCGGTGGTTACATACTGGCCCGGCCACATTACTTTTGAAGCCTACAGCAAGCTGTTTACCACCACTGTAAACTTCTTTGCTGCCATGAAGAACAGCTTTATCGTTGCTTCCCTGACAACTATCGTATCGCTGACCGCTTCCACGCTGGCGGCATATGCATTTTCCAGATACCAGTTCACGGGAAGAAAGATTTTAATGTGTACGTTCCTGTGCAATAACATGTTCCCCACGGTACTGCTGCTGATTCCGCTGTACACCATTATGCGTAAGATGGGACTGCTGTACACTCCTGCCTCCTTGGTTTTATCTTACACCACATTTACCATTCCCTTTTCCGTATGGCTGCTGCTGGGCTTCTTAAACGACCTGCCCATGTCACTTGAGGAAGCGGCCTGGTAGACGGGTGCAACAGAGGCTCCGCCTTTTTGAAGATCATTCTTCCGATCCTGGGTCCCTGCCTGGTGGCAACCGGAGTTTACATTTTTATGACATCCTGGAATGAGTACACATTTGCCATGATGTTCACCAACACGGATACACGCACCATCCCGGTAGCGCTGAAGAGCCTGATCGGACAGCTGGGCGTCCAGTGGGATCTGCTGACGGCAGGAGGCATTATCACCATTATACCGGTGTGTATTATGTTCTTCTTCGCACAGAAGCGTTTGGTAGAAGGTTTAACAGCCGGAGCTGTGAAAGGTTAACTTTAAGAGCCGCCCCGTTCGGCCCGGGAAATGCCGGCGGGTTGACGTCCATAAACAAGGAAAGCTCCTTCGCATACGCTGAGGGGAAAGTCAAGGAAAGTCCCTTCGCATAAGCTCATGGGGGAGATGAGGAGGAAAACAATTATGCGGTATGACAAGAAAGCGAAAGAACTGCGGGCAGAAATCTTAAAGATGTTATATGCCTGCCAGTCAGGACATCCCGGTGGGTCTCTGTCCTGTGTGGAAATGCTAATGGCACTTTATTATGAGGTGATGAAGGTAGATCCTAAGAACCCGAAGACCCGGACCGCGACCGTTTTGTGCTGAGCAAGGGCCATGCATGCCCCACCCTTTACGCGATTCTTGCGGACCTGGGATATTTCCCCAAGGAAGACCTGGCCGGCTGCGCCAGATTGACAGCCATTTACAGGGACATCCCGACTGCACCAAGACTCCGGGCGTGGACATGAACACCGGCTCCCTGGGACAGGGCGCTTCCCTGGCCATGGGCCTGGCTCTGGCTGCAAAGCATGGGGGGGCAGACTACAAGGTATACACAGTGCTGGGCGACGGCGAGTGCCAGGAAGGTCTGGTATGGGAGGCGGCAATGGCGGCGGCCCACTACAAGCTGGATAACCTGACCTTTATGCTGGATTACAATAAACTGCAGATCGACGGCCGCAACGACGAAGTTATGAGCCTGGGCAACATTATGAAGAAGTTCGACGCCTTTGGCTTCGAGTGTTTCGAGGTGGACGGCCATGATATGGACGCGATTGTGACCGCTCTGAAGGCTCCCGTATCGGGCAGGCCGAAATTCATATGCTGCAACACTGTCAAGGGCAAGGGCGTTTCCTTTATGGAGGACCAGTTCGGATGGCACGGCAGCCCCATGAACAAAGAGCAGTTTGAGAAAGCGTTAAGCGAGCAGGAGGTGGAGTAAAATGGGAAAGTCATTACGTGTTGCATACGGTGAAGCTCTGGTTAAATTAGGAGAGAAAAATGATAAGGTAGTGGTAATGGATGCCGATCTGGCCCATGCTACCCAGACCGGTATGTTCAAAGATAAATACCCGGAGCGTTTCTACAACATGGGTATTGCAGAAGCCAACATGATGTGTGCGGCGGCTGGCTTCGCTCACACCGGCTACGTTCCTTTTGTGAGCACCTTCGCCCTGTTCGGCGCGGGCCGTGCGTTTGAACAGATCCGCAATTCCATCTGCTATACCAACTGTAATGTAAGTTCGGCTTTTCCCACTCCGGCCTGTGTGTAGGCGAGGACGGCGGAAGCATCAGTCCATCGAGGACATCGCCTCATGAGAGAGCTGCCCCACATGACCATCTTTGTTCCCTGCGATCCCGCGGAGACAGAGAAGGCGGTTATGGCTGCTGCTGAGATCGACGGGCCGGTATATATCCGTGTTGCCAGACCTGTCTGCGACGATATCACCACAGCCCACACCCCATTCATTCCCGCAAGGCCAATGTGATGAAAGAGGGAAATGACGTTTGCTTAATCGCCTGCGGCTGATGATTCCGAGGGCCCTGGAAGCGGCGGCTGAGCTGGAAAAAGAGGCTCAAGCGTGGCAGTTGTGAACATGCATACCATCAAACCCATTGACAAGGACATTGTGCTGAAGATGAACGAGAGCTGCAAGGCCATCGTAACTGTTGAAGAGCACTCCGTTATCGGCGGCCTTGGCTCTGCGGTTGCAGAAGTTCTGGCAGGCCACAACGGCGCCAAGTTCGCCATGGTGGGCATTGAAGACAAGTTCGGCAAGTCCGGTAAGCCGGATCAGCTGTTCGAGGCCTATGGCCTGACCGCTGCCAATGTGGCTGCAAAGGCAAAAGAGCTGCTGAAATAATTGGGGAAAATGACTGTGGAGGATTAAGGAAATGACCATTGCAAATTATGAGTTTACCGGCGAAGGTATGCAGAGAGTATTCGAAAACGAGAAATGGACTGTGGGAATCAAGAACTGGAAGCCGGCCAATGATGTAACAGGAATTGACTGCCTGGAGCGCCACAACAAGACAGACGAGCTGTTTGTGCTGGTGGAAGGCAGCTGCACCCTGATCTACGCCAATGAAGTGGAAGGCGGGTTAGCATTCGGCGCAGTAAAGATGGAGAAGGATAAAGTCTACAACATCCCCTCTGCCCTTTGGCACAACACTATCACCCAAAAGGACACCAAGATGATCCTGATCGAGGATTCCAGCACTTCTATGGAAAACAGCGATATTCTGAACCTGGATGCAGCTCAGATTGAAGAGATGAGAAGTCTCTGGAGCAGATGACTAAACATCCACTGACAGACCAGGGAATTGTCAAGTTCCAGGCGGATTGCAGGGCTGTATTTGGTGATTAATGCGATTGTAAAAAGCATATGGATTCATTATAATGTTAGCAGTTATTTTACTGCTAACATTATTTTTGGAGGAATATAGAATGATTAAGAAATTTTTAGCATGCAATACTGTCAGAGAGCGTCTGGACCTGCTTTCCAATACTGTTATGGACAACTGGACCGATCAGGATCGGGGTATCATCCTGAACGTATTTAACATGAATGCCGAGGACTATGCGTCCAAAGAAGATAAGATCACGGCTATTGAGAAGTACGGCTGTCTATAGAGGTATGTCGCAAAGTCGATGATAAACAGTATGATGACAAGATTCTGGCAAGGGTCTTGGGAAAGGGAAGGACAGATGATAAAAGAGGAAATAAAAAGCCTGTTTATGCAGGGAATTGACTGTTCACAGGTAGTGGCAGGTCGATTTGCAGATGAATTGGAGATGGAGGAAAGCTTCTCAGGAAAATGTCCGCCTGTTTTGGCGGTGGAATGCAGTGTGGTGAAACATGCGGGGCGGTGACCGGTGCGTTGATGGTAATCGGTCTCAAGTACGGACATAGTGTGAATAACGATTTGAAACAAAAAGAAATCATGCGTGAAAAGACTTCTGAGTTTAAGCGTTTGTTTGCCGAAAAGTACGTGAGAGGCTGATATCAGATACACTGCTTGACAAATCGGGAGGGGATGATTCTCCGGGGCTGCGGTGAGGATATGCGGGAGTGGGCAGACGGAATCAACAAACTATTAACACAGGAAGGCACTTTATTGGAGGGAACAAAGTGCGAAAATGTGAAGTCTGATTATGTTCCGAATCGGTTGGGAGGTTTTCTGAACGATGCGCCTGCACAAAAGACAGATAAATTATAAAATTTCACCTTTTTTGGTTTTACGATATTCTGTTGGAGAATAACCCTTTAGTTTATGAAACAGGCGGCTGAAATACAGCTGGTTATCATACCCTACGATACGCGATATTTCATTGACTGCATAATTTGTGGTTTCCAATAAAGTCTGTGCGTTATTGACGCGGATAGAAACGATATATTGTAAGGGTGTGGAGCCTGTATATTTTTTAAAGTTGCGAATAAACCAACTGACACTCATTCCTCTGGATGAGGCATATTCCTCTATATTAATCTCCCGATTATAATTTTCCATAAAGTAAGTTATAGCGTTATCTATTTCATGAATCATATAGTCATTTTTTAAGGTATGTTCTTTGGTTAATTCCCGCTGGAAAATGATCAATAAATGGCGCAATAAGAGCGTCATCATTTCTTCATAATTACTTTGGCATTTTTGCAATTCTAATATGATACGTTTGAAAATTTGTTCATATTCCAAAGCAGTACCTACCGGAAAGATTCTGCGGTTGTCTGCGAACCCATATTTTCGCAAGATATTTTTTATATTATTTCCTGTAAAGTGAATCCAGTACACCTCGGTTTTATCTTCACCGTAGTATTCATATTTTTGAAATTCCTTTGGACGGTATAAAACAATATTGCCGGCATGAACGATGGTTTCATTTTCCGGTTTGTCGAAATGAAAATGGCCGCATCCGGAGGCAACGTAGATGATTTGAAAATCCAAGCGCCCCCGCGGACGATAGGTTGGTAATTTAGGAAGCGTAGATAGTCTGTATGTGCCGCAGCTTCCAACAATCAGTGGCTGGCTTTTGTCTTTGAAGTCGAGATGAGATTGATTTAAGTAACCGTTGTTCATATACATGGCGGAGAACCCCCTTTAAAATAAGTGATGACGCTGCCTTTTTATATTGTATCATTTTGTGCATAATATGTCTATTCCGGTTTATAGACATATTTTGAATACTGACGTATGATTACAGTAACAAATAAAGCGCAGCCGATGAAAGAAAATTTATTGTGTGATAAAAAGTGCATATTCAAGGAGGGAATTTATGATCGTACCACGTTATTATGAAGATTTAAGCGTGCTGCATGAAAACACAATGCCGCCAAGAGCGTACTACATGCCAGCATCAAAAAGAATGGATGATTTGACAGAGCATAGAGAAAAGTCAGATCGTTTGCAGCTATTAAATGGAAACTGGAAATTTCGTTATTTTGAAAGCATTTACGATGTGAAGGAATCGTTCTACGAAACGGATTATGACGTATCAGATTTTGATGAAATGAGAGTCCCGGGCATATGGCAAATGGAAGGATACGATATGCATCAGTACACGAATATCCGTTATCCATTTCCGTTTGATCCGCCTTATGTTCCGCAGGATATTCCGTGCGGAGCTTATGTTCATACATTTTTTTTTTACCAGAGTGAAAAACGCGCCAAAAGCATACCTGAATTTTGAGGGAGTAGATAGCTGCTTTTATGTCTGGTTGAATGGAAAATATGTAGGATACAGCCAGATATCTCATGCAGTGAGTGAATTTGATGTTACTTCCTTTTTGAAAGATGGAGAGAATATCATTGCAGTGTTGGTTCTGAAGTGGTGTGATGGTTCGTATCTGGAAGATCAGGATAAATTCCGAATGAGTGGAATCTTCAGAGATGTGTACATTTTAAAACGTCCGGAACGGGCTGTGTGCGATTATCGCATAACGACAGAGGTTTCCAAAGAAGTCGCCAGGATAAAGTTAGATATACGGTTTTATCAGCCGATTCATCTGAACATAAGAGTTGAAGATAAAAACGGAGCTGTTGTTTCTCAAGGGACGATAGAGAAAGATGGAATCATAGAATTTGAGATTTTTTGTCCGGTGTTTTGGAATACGGAAAATCCATATCTTTATACGGTGATTCTGGAATCGAAATATGAAGTGATTGTGGATGCGGTAGCTTTACGCACGATTGAAATTTACGATAAAGTGATTTATTTCAACGGTGAGAAAATCAAATTCCGCGGTGTGAACCGTCACGATTCTGAGCCGGAAACAGGAGTTGTGGGTGCAAAACAGATAAAGACGGATATGATATTGATGAAACAGCATAATTTTAATGCGATTCGTTCCAGCCATTACCCGAATGCGCCGTATTTTTATCAGATGTGCGATAAATATGGATTTATAGTTATTGACGAGGCGGATATTGAAGCGCATGGGCCGTTCATGTTATATCGGAAAGAGGATACCGATTATAACCGCTTTAGTCGCTGGAATGAGAAGATAGCGGATGATCCGGCTTGGGAGCAGTCGATTCTTGACCGTGTACAGCGTATGATTCAGCGAGATAAGAACCGTTTTTGCATCGTTATGTGGTCTATGGGAAATGAAAGTGCTTATGGCTGCAATTTTGAAAAGGCACTGGAGTGGACAAAAACATTCGATCCCGCAAGACTTACACAATACGAAAGCGCCAGGTATCGGAATTATAACGTAACCTATCAGTACCATAATCTGGATCTGTATAGCCGTATGTATCCGTCACTGGAAGAAATAGAGGAATATTTGGAGAAGGATGGAAGTAAGCCATTTCTGCTGGTTGAATATTGTCATAGCATGGGAAATGGCCCCGGTGATTTTGAAGATTATTTTCAAATGATTCAGAGCGATGACCGGATATGCGGGGGTTTTGTCTGGGAATGGTGCGATCATGCGATAGCACATGGAAAAACGGAAAATGGAACGCCTATGTATTATTATGGCGGCGATCATGGAGAGAACATCCATGATGGGAATTTCTGTGTGGATGGACTGGTTTACCCGGACCGTACTCCCCATACCGGACTTCTGGAATATAAAAATGTGTATCGTCCGGCAAGAGTTGTTTCCTATGATTTGGACAGCGGAGAGTTGATTTTACACAATTATATGGATTTTGATGATCTGAAGGACTATGTGGAAATTTCTTATGAAGTGACGCAGGATGGCTTGATGATCAGTAAAGGGAAATTGCCCGCTTTTTCAGCAGCGCCCCACCAAGAGGGAAAAACAAAGCTGGAGCTTTCTATACCGGGGAATGGGAAGGTTTATTTAAAACTAATTTACCGGTTGAAGAAAGCGGCTGCTCTTTTGGAGAAAAATCATGTGCTGGGCTTTGATGAGATACAGCTTTCTGGCAGCCACTTAAAAACCCGTCAGGCAGAACAGTGGTTAAACAGAATTGCAGAGGGTACAGAAATCCGGGTAAAGGAAAAAGACACTCAAATCGAAATAAAGGCAGCCGACTTTGTTTACATCATAGATAAACGAACAGCCCTTTTTGAGCAAATTCAGTTTGCCGGAAGAAATTATCTGAAGCGTCCTATGGAACTGAATATTTGGAGAGCACCAACGGATAACGATATGTATATGAAAGAAGTCTGGAAAAAGGCCCATTACCATGAAGCATATACGAGAGCTTATGATATTGAGGTTTGCCAGAACGGAAATGGTGTGGAAATTTTGGCTTATACAGCGGTAGTCGCTGCAACAGTGCAAAAAATCATGGACGTAAAAATAAAGTGGATAGTAGACGCCAGCGGAAAAGTATCTTCTGAATTTACAGTGTTGAAAGATGGGGAATTTCCAGAACTTCCGAGATTTGGTTTGAGGCTTTTCCTTGATAAGAGCATGGAAAATGCCTGTTATTATGGAATGGGTCCTCAGGAAAGCTACAGAGATAAACATAGAGCAGCGAGTCATGGGCTTTATCGGTCGAAGGTATGTGACTTACATGAGGATTACATTCGCCCGCAGGAAAATGGAAGTCACTATGACTGTGATTATCTGGAGCTTTCCGGTTCACAGTATGGAATTGCGGCTGTTGCAAAGAAGTCCTTTTCATTCAATGCTTCGCATTACACGCAGGAAGAATTGGAAAGAGCTGCGCATAACTATGAATTATGCGCAGCTGACAGTACAATACTTTGTTTGGATTATGCATTAAATGGAATAGGATCGAATAGTTGTGGCCCTGCTGTCCTGGAAAAGTACAGATTTGATGAAACCGAGTTTCAGTTTGGACTTACTCTGGTTCCATTTGTGAAAGGCACAAAGTAACAACGGTGAGCAGTCATAAGACAATGAAAACATCTAAAATCGCTGCCTGGCATTGAACGTTCAGGCAGCTTCGGGAAGGAGCGTATTATGGGAGAAAAAACGTACTTGAAGTGGTATAACAAAGTGGGATACGGATCGGGCGACATTGCCGGAAATGTGGTATACGCTTTTTTAACATCGTTCGTTATGATTTATTTAACAGATACGATTGGGCTGGCATCCGGGATAATCGGAACACTAATTGCGGTATCTAAGATTTTTGATGGATTTACGGATATTATTTTCGGTTCCCTGATTGATAAAACCCATACGAAGCTGGGAAAAGCAAGACCCTGGATGATTTATGGGTATATCGGGTGTGCAATCACACTGATCGCTGTGTTTGCAGTTCCAATCAGTTGGGGCAAAACAGCACAGTACGCATGGTTTTTTATTGCGTATACACTGCTGAATGGAGTGTTCTATACGGCAAATAATATTGCGTATTCAGCCCTCACCTCTCTAGTGACAAAAAACAGCAAAGAACGTGTACAGATGGGGTCTTATCGTTTCATCTTTGCATTTTCAACCAGCCTGCTCATTCAGTCTGTCACAGTGATCTTCGTGGATTTCTGTGGTGGAGGCGCCGAAGCATGGAGAACGGTTGCGATTATTTATGCCGTGATTGGCCTTATTGTAAATACTATTTCAGGGCTTTCTGTAAAGGAATCCTCAGAGGAAGAATTAATTTCAGCGGATCAATCTAAGGAAGAAAAATAACAGTGCCGTTGATGCGTTTATGACTGATTATTGCAAATAAATATTATCTCATGATTTGTGGAGTCTATATCTTACAGCAGTTGTACTCTGCTATGATCGGAGCGGGTATTTCTATGCAACATGGGTTCTGAAGAATAAAAATTTGTTCGGAGTATTTTCGTGGGCAGTAAACATTCCTTTGATTATCGCTCTGATTTTCACGCCCACATTGGTAGGAAAATGGAATGGAATGTATAAGCTGAACTTAAGAGGTTATATGCTCGCGGTGGCTGGAAGAGCCTGGTAGTTGTTGCGGGGTATATGGAAAGTGTTCCGTTGATGCTGCTATTTACAGCGGTGGCAGCGTTTGGCCAGGGGCTTGGCAGGGAGATATGAATGCAGTGATTGCATCTTGTTCAGAATACACATATCTGACGAAGGGGAAAAAGGTAGAAGGAACCATGTATTCCTGTACCTCATTAGGGGTTAAGCTTGGCGGGGGTATTGGAACTGCTGTTGTAGGATGCTGCTTGAATTAAGCGGTTATGTAGGAACGGCAGAAACGCAGCCGGAATCTTGTATCAGTATGCTTCAGTTTATGTATCTGTGGCTGCCGCTGATTTTTGATGTGCTTATTATGCTTGTCCTCTCCAGGATAAATGTTGAGGAAGCAAATGATAAAATCCGGGCGAAAAAGGAATGGTATCAGGAAATACTCAGTCTTTTTGATAACTATGCGCGATATATATGGTTAAAATAGTTGGCGTAAAAAGTTAAAAGGATATTGAAATACTGTTTAAGCTTACTCATTTTACCTTCCTCCTTGTTCTTGGTTATGTGTTTATTATATGACAGGAGAAATAATATTGCTTGCCAAAGAAAAGAAGAATAGCCATATTTTGCAGTAGATATAAGGTGACAATGCAGAATTATGAGCAAGGGAGAGGAGGAATTTATCAGTGCATTTATCATTTGTAGATACGGAAGAAGAAATTCTGGCAGTAAAAAGAGTGGCAAGACATGTATCTCCACATTTGCACAATGCTTTGGAAATTGTATGGGTAACAGAGGGTGCTTTGGAATTGGGAGTTGGGCAGGAACTGTATCATATGGAGAATGGAGATATAGGTTTTGTATTTCCCAATATCATTCACCATTATCAGGTTTTTACGAATAGGGAGAGTGTGGCTGTTTTTATAAAATCCCCGCCGTTTGTTTTGAGTACTTTTGATGAGATATTGCTAAACTATGCGCCGGAATATCCGATAATAAAAGCTGGTGACGTGGACAGAGAAACGTATCGTGCGCTTGGGGCGGTTATGAAAACAAAACAGACGGAATTTGCGATTGTACAAGCATATTTACAGATTGTCCTGGCAAGATGTTTCAGAAACTTTAAATTAGTAGAAAAAAGAAGCGTTGGAAGCGATGATCTCATTTACCAGACAGTTGCCTATGTGTCAGGCAATTTCAAAAATACGTTTTCTTTAGAAGATATGGCGAAAGACTTAGGGGTTAGTAAGTATGTTTTATCTCGCATTTTTTCAAAGACGTTTCATAGTAATTTTAAGCAGTATCTGAATGATACGAGGTTAGATTATGCTCGCCACCGATTGGAGAACACGGAGGATTCGATTACTAATATCTGCTTGGACAGTGGATTGATAGTCAGAGGACATTTAACCGAGTGTTCAAAGAAAGATTCCGGGTTTCGCCCACTGAATATCGGAAAAGCCAGAAAGAGAAAGTGAAGCTGCTTTGACGAGCTGTTTTTACAGAAAAGAGATAGCTGGATAAAGAGCGGAGGTAAAAGCGCTTGAGTGCCGGAAGCCCAGGAATGGGCTTCCGGCTCCTTCGTTATTATAGGAAATCTATCCTTTCTTATTCTTTATTCTTCCAATTCCCGTCAAAGATACCCCCAACAGATAAAACGCGCATATCACAAAGAATAACACGGTATTCTGCCCCAGCACATCCTCCGATTTGTTGGAATTCATGCCCAGGAGCATCTGGGAATAGGCCACAGGAGTCCGGCCTTCGTATTGGCGGCAATCAGCCTGTAACGCCGCCTGCCAGCCAACGGCAATGGGAGTGGCAAAGCTTCGTATTTCCGTGGCAACCAGAAACTGCAGGGCGGCAATCACAAAGGCTCCCGCCAGTCCGCGGATCATCCAGAAGCAGAGATCACCGGGCGGCAGACCCGGCAGGCCAATGACTTTTCCGGAGGCGAAAAAGAGAAGGGCAAACCATATCTGTGTCAGTCCGGAAATAGCGCATACCAGGATGAACTTGGACAGGTAGATGGTGTGATAGGATACCGGGCAGGCGAACAGGGTATTCCGGCAGCTGTTAAAATTCTCATATCTCCATAAAAACGCGCAGTATGCGCCGATCAAGGGAGCAAAAAAGAATGTGGCATAAAATAATGTCACCTGAGTCCAGTAGGAATACCATCCGGATTTTAACAAATCAAGATTGGACAGGTAATTTCCGGCGCCGAGCAGGATGGGGATGACAGGAATCAGCAGAAAGGCCGGCCATATCAAGGTTCCTCTGCATTTCATGCGTTCACAGATAATTGCTTTTACTATCATCAGTTTTTCCTCCTTACATGGTTTCGCGGACCGTTTCTAAAAAATGTTTTTGGCCGTAACGGTACAGAATTATGATTGCCGCAGCCAGGACGGCCATCCAGAAGAAAGGATACGTATCCCAGCTATAGGCAGTGTAGCGCGTGGACTCATCATATGTATATCCCACATTGCACAGCGATGCATAATATCCCCACGGTATCAGACAGCGCAGCGGCCATCTGTTTAAAAACCAGGAGAACAGCCCGGTAAATGTGCCTCCTATGCTTATGAAGATTGGCGTCAGCTGGTTGGTGAACTTGAGGGAGAGGTTCAGCTGAAGGATAAATACGCACAGGGAAGTCAGACATATGGTTGTAAAATATTCCGTCAGATGGGACGCGGCCCCTCCGCCATATGACCGTGAAACAGCCCGGAACAGGAGTGTCTGCATGAGTGCAAACAGGATGATATAAAAACTGCCGGCCGCTGCTTTCCCACGGTAGACGTGTTCCGGTTTCTGCATGGTACAGATCCATTTGTAAGTATTTCCCATCTGTTCCATATCACACATCCGGCTGGCCAGAGCAGCCAGTACAATAGGACACAGGATGGTGTTCATCAGAAGCAGATTGGTAAACAGCATAGCGCTCGCATCGTTCAGGCGTGTAATGTCTAAATCGTCCATGCACCAGCACGTCCAGGCCGTGATGAGGGCAAATATCATCAGGAACAGAAGCGGGATATGCCGGCGGCGCAGCTTGCGCATCTCCAGGATGAATTCTGTTTTTATACTCATAGTCCCGCCTCCTTTACCATACTGAGGTAGATATCTTCCAGGCTCTGCCGCTTCTCCTCGGCCCGGTATAAATCAATTCCATGATTCATCAAGATGTGGAATATCTGTGCCAGCATATGGTCGGGAAGGAAGGGGAGGCGGATGCCGTCAGCAGCGGAGTAACAGAACCCGTCCGCGGCGTCATTCCCTTTCAGAAGCAGGGCGGCACGGTCCTCATTTTCCCGAAGCAGTGCAGAGAGCTCCCCGTTTTCCCTGAGCAGTGCGGCAGCGCCTGTGTCATCCGAGGTACGCAGATAAATCTGCCGGGTGCTGCGCGCCTGGAGCATGGACAGGGCATCCTGGAATATCAGCCGTCCCCTGGATATGATGCCGATGCAGCCGGCGGTCTGTTCCATTTCCGCCAGGAGGTGGCTGGATACCATTACCGTCATTCCAAACTGTTCCGGAAGGCTTTTAATCAGCTCCCGCATCTCGTGAATACCGGCTGGGTCCAGCCCGTTGGTGGGTTCATCCAAAAGTACCAGTTTTGGGGAGCCTAATAGAGCATTTGCCAGGCCAAGGCGCTGCTTCATGCCCAGGGAGTAATGCGCGGCCTGTTTCTTTTTCTGACCATCCAGGCGTACGATGGACAGGACCCGGTCAATCTCCGTGTAAGGCAGACCTCTCAGCATGCAGCTGATCTGAAGGTTTTCATATGCGGTAAGATTACCATAATAGGAAGGAGTTTCAATCAGGGAACCCACCTGTCTCAGGATGGAAATGCGGCTGTGGTCATTCAGTTCTGTGCCGTTGATGCGGATGCTTCCGCTGTCCCGGTTGATTAATCCCAGGAGCATTTTCATGGTCGTGCTTTTGCCGGCTCCGTTAGGACCTAAAAATCCAAAGATGGAGCCCTCGGGAATGCGAAGGTCCAGGTGGTCCACGGCGGGAGTGCCGCGGTAGGTCTTTGTCAGCTGTCTGGTTTCAATGATATATTGTGCCATTTTGATATCCTCCTTGTCTGCGATTAAGCGGCATACGGCATAGGGCAGAGCCTCATCCGGATTTTCTGCTGCTTTCTCTAGGATTCAGAATAACGCGGCCTCCTTATGCCTGCCTTTCTCCAACCTTAAATTTACCTTAAATGATTCAAAAAATGATTCCCTGTTCCGCTGAATCAGCTATAATGAACCCAAAGGCAGGTGATTTGGATGAAGCTTAGGGAAGCGCGTATTTTAGTGGTAGATGACAGCCGGGAGTTGTGCAGACTGGTGGAGAGTATTTGTGAGCAGGAGGCTTTTCCCATGTGGAGACAGCCTTTTCCTGCCGGGAGGCGGAAGAGCGGATAGAAAACGGGGCTGCTGACTTCCTGATTCTGGATGTAAATATGCCCTTTGAAGATGGATTTCTTTCTTCCAGCGGATTAAGACAGTGCTGGAAAAGCAGAGGATTCCGGTCCTGTTTCTCTCCGCACGGGACCAGGACGAGGACCGGCTCCAGGGATTGGATCTGGGGCGGATGATTATATGACTAAACCATTCCTGCCCAGGGAGCTGGTACTGCGCATCTCGGCTATCTTAAAACGGACTTACCGGCTGGAGGAGCAGACGGAGTGTTACAGGCTGGGAAAACGGGAGGTGGATTTGTCCGCGGGGGTGGTGAGGTTATTGGACGGATCGGGGAGAACCATTTCCCTGACAAATAAGGAATATCAGCTTTTGAAGCTGTTCCTGGAAAACCGCGGCAGGATCCTGACATTTGATGTCCTGTCGGAATCGGTCTGGGGAGAAAATTATTTCGATTATGAGAATACACTGATGGTACACATCCGTAAACTGAGGGAAAAGATAGAAGAGAAGCCATCGGAACCGGAATTTTTAATTACTGTGAAAGGATTAGGGTATCGGATGAACAGATGAAAAGCCTGATGAGGATTTATTTTAGTTATATTGCAACAGCGCTGGCAATCATTGCTGCATTTGTCGTACTGCAGGTTGTATTGCTGGGCATCGTCACCTCCAAGCTTTATGAAGATGAGAGCGGCGGGGGAAGGTATGCCATTGCCCGGGTATACCAGGCGATGGACGGAGACGGGCTGGAAGCTGTGGCCTGCCTTCAGGAGATGGGGGCCTCCTTTGCCATGCTTTTAGATGATACAGGAACTCCGGTCTGGAACTATCGGCTGCCGGAGCATTTAAACCACACATACACAACCTCGCAGGTTGCCTCTTTCACACGCTGGTATCTGGATGACTATCCGGTTTACGTATGGGGAGGGGAAAAGGGGCTCCTGGTAATCGGCTATCCCAGGGGAAGTATGTGGAATTATGCTGTTCATCAGGATATGGATAATTTAAAGGGAGTTTTCACATTCCTGTCGCTAAGCTTTGTCAGTACGCTGGCAGCCTCGGTCCTGATTCTGCTGGTATCCGGATTCCGCTACTACAGGCGGATGCGGATTATCGCGGATGCCATTGGGCAGCTTGCATCTGGCGGAAGCGTCCATTTGGCGGAAACCGGGACATGAAGGAGATTGCCAGTACCATCAACCGCACCTCTGACCGCCTGACAGCGCAGCGGGAGCAGCTGGAGAAGCGTGATGAGGCGCGTACAGAATGGATCAGCGGGGTATCCCACGACATACGTACTCCCCTGTCCCTGGTCATGGGCTATGCGGATATGATAGAGCGTCAATCCGATACAGATACGCGGATCAGGAAAAAGGCCGCCTTAATCCGTGGGCAGAGTGTCCGTATCCGGAATCTGATTGAGGATTTGAATCTTGCATCAAAACTGGAGTATAATGCGCAGCCGCTGCGAAAGAGAAAGGTGTTTCTGGCGGTAATTCTGCGGAAGGTTGCTGCGGATTTGCTGAATTCCATGGAGCAGGCGGAGTGTTATCCGCTGTCCATCTGCATTGAACCCGGATTTGAAACATTTTCGTTGGAAGCGGATGAGCAGCTTCTGTTCCGCGCATTCCGAAACATACTGGGCAATTCAGTCCGCCACAATGAAGGCGGGTGCAGCCTTGGGGTGCGCGCCTGGATGAAAGACGGTCGTCCCCATGTGCAGTTTTATGACAATGGCCGCGGCATTCCTCCGGCCATCTGTCATTATCTGAACGGGGGGCAGATGCCTGAAGAAAATGTACATCTGATGGGGCTGAGGATTGTGCGTCAGATTATAGGGGCCCACGGGGGCACCATCTGTACCAGGGAGGATGGACATGGGATTGAGATTCGATTCCAGGCGTCATATAATGAGAGAGAGTAAATGGACCGCGTAATCGAAAGGCATAATCCAAAAAGGACTTGACAACGGTGCTATAATGTAGTTGTAACATAATAAACTTACTTAACACACCTATTTGTTTATCAAATTTGAAGGCTGCTAAGCAATCAGAATTTTGGAGGAAAAGATAAATGACTACTTTAAAAGCTGAAAAAAGAAGCATGTCCATCAAAGCAAAACGATTGAGAAGAGAGGGTTTCGTTACCGGAAATATCTTTGGCAGGGAAATCCCCGAATCCATTCCCGTTAAAATGGAGAGAACCGTGGCGGAACGGCTCCTCAAAACCTGCAACAAAGGCAGCCAGATTCTGTTAGACGTGGATGGACAGGTGTTTGACGTCCTGATTAAAGACATATGCTTTAATTCAATGAAGGGGCTTGTTGAGGAGATTGATTTCCAGGCGCTTGTAAGCGGTGAAAAAGTCCATTCCGTGGCGGAGATCATCCTTTTAAACCATGATAAGGTGATAAGCGGTGTTCTGCAGCAGCGGATTCAGGAGATTTCCTACAAAGCTTTACCGGATGCAATTATTGACAAGGTAAAAGTCGATGTAGGAGATATGAAGTCGGTGATATAATCCGGGTAGGAGATTTGGATATCGCGAAGAATAAGAACATTGAGCTTGTTACTGATTTGGATACAACAGTGGCAACGGTTATTGCGGTACATGCGGCGGCGGAGACGGCGGACGAGGCTGCTCCTGAGACAAAGCAGACCGGAAACGTTTTATAATTAAGTGCAATTGAAAAATGACAGAGTATAGGCGCTTAGGAACTTTATGTTCTTAGGCGCCCTTTTATGCATATACGGAAACAGCGCCCTTCCCCAAACAATACCACAATTTTAACCGTTCTTCCATTTTCGCCTCACATGGCGCCGGTCGTACAGGCCGTAATGGCTTAATGTTCCAGCACCAGGAGATTCTCGCTTGTGGATGCCCGCCTTCTCCCTTTCTTTCCGGCTGCGGGGAATCCGGTTTGTGATAAGGGGTCTCCTCCACGCGCTTCCGGAGTGCGCTGCCGGGCAGCCTCTTTCAGGACCGGAATGGGATTGCGGCTTTCACGCTGGACACGCCCGATGTTTGCGCCTGCCGCAGTGCCGCCTGCTTTATACGGCGTTTTGTCATGGCGGCATTGACCGCATAACCGCCTCCGGCACAAACACCTAATACGCCGATGCGGTTTTCCTTCCGCAAGCTTTTGCTTATTTTTATGGAGGAGCAGCTGCGCAAAAAGATGGCCTTCATTTTTTGTGTGTTGTGTATGTGGGGAAGGAGGTGGATTGCTGTGACCATGCTGCTTGATAACTGCGGCCTCCAAGGATGCGGCAGGAGGAACAACCTGTCTCTCTGTTAAGGGAAACCATCTGGCTGCTCTGGAAGCCGGGCTATTCCGGCATGAATAGGCTTTTTGTTAATTTCCAAAAGGATAGCCGGACAAATCCGGAATATGTTACGGCAGGGGTCAGAAAGAGGAGGAAGAATGGTAAACCTGCAGGGGGTAAATCATACAGGGATAGGGCAGTAAAAAAGTCTGACTAAAAACGGAAGATAACAATAAAGTTTACTACAAAAATAAGGAGTAAACTATGTAAGGTTTACCTGCAGAGAAAACAAAGGACGGCAAGAGGATAAAATGAAAAAATAACCTATTTATGGTGAAAGAGTATGTAATATGTGCATAAAAAATAAGCCAAGTTACTATGCAATATGCAAGAAAAATGCTCGATATGAAAGAGAGTGTTGACATTCATTGTGAATAGTACTATACTTCAAATATCGGTAAACTGATTTACTAAAACATGACATTTACAGAAGACAGGAACGATTGCTTGCAAATAGGGTAAACAAAGAACAGGTAAACCTGGAGGAAAGCAAACAGGAGGAAGCAGACAGGAGGAAGGAAAAAGCATGACAGGAATCATTGTAACAGGACACGGGAAATTTCCGGAAGGTATTTTAAGCGCCATCTCCCTGGTGGCGGGGAAACCGGACAACACGGCGGCGGTTAACTTTGAGATGGGACAAAGTTCAGAGGATCTGAAGGGATCCATGACAAGGGCCATGGAATCATTGGAAGGGGACGAGGTCCTGATTCTGGCTGATTTGGTGGGAGGCACTCCGTTTAACACGGCAGCGGCCCTGAAGGCAGAACGGGCAGACAAGAAAATCAAGGTAATTGCCGGTGTGAACATGGCGGCTCTGGTGGAAGCTGTGTTCTCCAGAACCATGTATGGTCTGGATGAGCTGGCGGCAGCGCTGCTGACAGCAGGTAAGGAAGGCCTGCGGGATTTGGACGCCCTGGACAGCGCGGAGGAAGCTCCTGAGTTTGAGGACGGATTGTAGGAGCGGATTACAAGAGCAAACTATAAGAGTAAACTGTCGGGACGTATTACAACAGCATCAGCTGACACAGCGGCATATGCTGCAAAAGGGAGTATAAAGAAATCGGATAGCGGCGCTATCTGATTCTATTTAAGGAAAGGATGGGGATTGAGAACGTGATAAAGAAGATTCATGTGGAACCAATCAACAGAAAGGCAGAATATGAGGCGGCGCGGTTTCTGACCCGGGAAGAGGTCACGGCGGCCATGGACCGGGTGGCGGACCAGGTAAGGTGCAATATGGAGTACTTTGGCACCAGATTCCCTTCATCGGCTACCAGGAACCAGGCATACGGGATCATAGACAATATCGAATGGACGGACGGATTCTGGACCGGACTTCTGTGGCTGTGCCACGAGTACACAGGGGAGGATGCCTTTAAGGAGCTGGCTCTTAAAAATGTGGGGTCCTTCCTGAACCGGGTGGAGAAGCGCATTGAGCTGGACCACCATGATCTGGCTTTCTCTACAGCCTGTCATGTGTGGCCGGATACAAGCTGACCGGTTCGGAGGAGGGCAGGAAGGCAGGGCTTCTGGCAGCCGACAAGCTGATGGAACGGTTTCAGGAAAAGGGCGGTTTCATCCAGGCCTGGGGTGAGCTGGGAGCCAGGGATAACTACCGCCTGATTATTGACTGCCTGCTGAATATCCCGCTTCTGCACTGGGCCTCCCTGGAAACCGGAAATCCTGTATACAGGAACGCGGCGCTGCGGCATTATGAGGCGGCCTGCAACAATGTTATAAGGGATGACGCCTCCGCATACCACCACCTTTTATTTTGACCCTGAGACCGGGGGAACCTCTTAAGGGCGTTACCAGACAGGGATACAGCGATGATTCGGCCTGGGCCAGGGGCCAGGCATGGGGAATCTACGGTATACCGCTGAATTACAGATACGTTAAGGATGACAGTGCCTTCATTCTGTTTAAGGGCATGACCAATTATTTCCTGAACCGGCTTCCGGAGGATGAGGTGTGCTACTGGGATCTGATATTCACAGACGGTTCAGAACAGCCCAGGGATTCATCAGCGGCAGCCATTGGTGTGTGCGGTATTCACGAGATGCTTAAGTATCTGCCGGAGGTAGAGCCTGATAAGGACACCTACCGCCATGCCATGCACTGTATCCTGCGCTCCCTGATGGAACGCTATACGGCGCCGGAGACAAAAGCTGGAAACCCGGTGCTGCTCCATGGCGTGTATTCATGGCATTCAGGCAAGGGCGTGGATGAGGGCAATATCTGGGGAGACTATTATTACATGGAAGCCCTCATGCGGTTCTATAAGGATTGGAATTTATATTGGTAAAAAACAGGCTTATAACAAGGAGGATATAAAATGGCAGTACCTAATATTGTAGCATTCAGAATTGACGAGAGGCTGATTCACGGACAGGGACAGCTCTGGATTAAAGCTCTTGGCGTGAATACGGTTATCGTTGCAAATGATTCGGCCAGCGAGGATACCATGCAGCAGACATTGATGAAGCAGTGGTTCCAAAGACCATCGCCATGCGCTTTTTCTCCATCCAGCACACCTGTGACGTAATCATGAAGGCATCTCCGAAGCAGACCATTTTTATTGTCTGCAAGACGCCGGAGGATGCGCTTAAGCTGGCGGCAGGCGGCGTACCTGTGAAGGAAATCAATGTGGGCAATATCCATCACGCTCCGGGAAAGGAGGAAGTGAGCAAGTATATTGCACTGAGCGACGAGGATAAGGCGGCTTTAAGACAGCTGCGTGATACGTATGGAGTCGTCTTTAATACCAGGACAACTGCTTCCGGTGATGACGGAGCAGCAGGTGGATTTGAATAAGTATCTTTAATTGGAAAAGACACATTTAAGAGGAGGGAATTATCGTGACAATCAGTATGTTTCAATGTTTGCTAATCGGTCTGTGGACAGCCTTCTGTCTGGCAGGCATGTTGTTCGGAATTTACACCAACCGGTGCCTTGTCATGGCAGCCGGCGTGGGACTTATTTTAGGGGACCTTCCCACCGGCCTGGCCATGGGAGCTGTAGGTGAGCTGGCGTTCATGGGATTTGGCGTATCCCAGGGCGGTTCCGTACCGCCAAACCCCATGGGACCGGGAATTGTGGGAACCATCATTGCTATCACCATGAAGGCTTCCGGTATTGACGTGGGCTCTGCCTGGCTCTTTCATTCCCCTTTGCGGTGGCTTTCCAGTTTGTGATTACAGCCACCTATACCTTTGCCACAACCCTTACAAGCTATGCATATAAGGCCCTGGACAAAAAGAATTTCCGCGGCTTCAGGATAGCTGCCAATGCGACGGTCTGCGTATTCGCGGTAGTGGGCTTTATTATCGGATTCGGAGGCGCCTTCAGCTCCGAGGGGCTCCAGAAGGTGATTTCCCTGATTCCCGCATGGCTCAGCGCGGGTCTGGGCGTGGCAGGCAAGATGCTTCCCGCCATTGGTTTGCCATGATTCTCAATGTAATGGCAAAGAAGGAACTGATTCCCTTTGTACTGTTTGGCTATATCGCCATTGCCTACCTGAACCTTCCTGTCATGGGAGTGGCTGTTATCGGTACGGCCATTGCGCTGCTTGTATTTTTCCATGCCGGCAAAGGAAACGGCGAATCTGTAGAAGAAGTGGAGGTTGAATTTGAAGATGGCATTTAATCAGCTGGAGAAAAAAGATTATATGAAAACATCCCTGCGGGCCTATTTCCTGCAGAATGGATTTAACTATGGCAATTACCAGGCCTTGGCTATGCAAATGTACTTTATCCCGCCCTTCGCAAGATGTACAAGGACGACGATGACAAACTCCAGGAAGCATTGAAGGAGAACATAGAGTTTTTTAACACCAATATTCATTTTCTCCCGTTTATCACCAGCCTTCATCTGGTCATGCTGGAGAATAAGACTCCTTCCAATGAAATCCGAAACATCAAAATGGCTCTCATGGGACCGTTGGCAGGTATCGGTGATTCTCTCGCCCAGTTCTGTCTGGCGCCGCTGTTTGCAACCATTGGCGCGTCCCTGGCCCAGGACGGCCTGATTATGGGCCCTATCCTGTTCTTTGTGGCCATGAATGTGATTCTTCTGGCATGAAGCTTCTGACCGGCATGTGGGGATACAAGCTGGGCACCAACATCATCGCCACCCTCAGCACGAAGATGGAACAGATATCCAATATCGCCAGTATGATAGGCGTGACTGTCATCTCCGGCCTTGCTGTAAATTTTGTAAAGATTTCCACACCGATTCAATACGTCGCCAATATGCCGGGAGACCAGCAGAAGGTGGTGGCTATCCAGGAGATGATTGACGCCATTGCCCCCAAGCTTCTTCCTGTATTGTTCACAGGACTTATTTTCTACCTTATAAAGGTGAAAAAGTGGACCACTTATAAGCTGGTCATCCTTACCATTATCCTGGGCGTGGTGCTCTCTGTCCTGAATCTGATTGCTTAGAGTGTATCAGGAGATTGCTTTGGGACACACTCAAAAAGCGGGGAGGTACCTTGACATGTATGCCTGAAGCATGCAGCGGGGGCGCCTCCCTCTCTGTTTTATGAATATTAATGGAACGGGGGATGAAGCAGCCCTCTGAAATGAGAGAAAGACTGAACGGTATAAAAAGGAGTTATCTATGCATGATGAAAGGTATGTACATGTAAGACAAAGAGCAGAGGCCTACGAGGCCTGGTATGAAAAGGAACGTGTGTGCGCCCATATCGCCGGAAACTGCCGGGAGGAGGCGGAGAAAATTCTGGCGCAGGCAGACAGGCTGATGGCGCATACATTTTCGTTTGAGGACAGATGGGATATGGAGCCCTGCCGTGAACCATTTACCCTTAAGGAAATGATATGGGACAGAAGCCCCAACGGGGATCCGGAATGGATTTTCATGCTGAATCGTCACGAGTACATGAATAAACTTCTTATTGCCGGCTGGCTTACCGGCGATAAGGCATATGTGGAAAAGCTAAAATGGTTTCTGTTCCATTGGATTCAGGCAAATCCCATACTTCCTGAAGGAACCGTGACTACCCGGACCATTGATACGGGAATCCGGTGCATGAGCTGGCAGTATCTGCTGCTTCATCTTCTGGGAGAGGGCCTTATGGAGGAAAGAGAAGCCGCAGGAATCCTGGAGAGCATGAAAGAACAGTTTGCCAGTCTGAGGAAAAGGTACATCGGAAAATATACACTCAGCAACTGGGGCGTCCTTCAGACGGCGTCCATCTGCAACGGGTACCTGTGGTTTCACGAATATTTACCTTCAGACGGAACTGAGGACTGGGCCTGGCAGGAACTGGAACGTCAGATTGGGCTCCAGGTACTGGATGACGGAGCCCACTGGGAGCAGTCCATGATGTATCATATGGAGGTGCTTCTTGCCTGCATGAAGCTGCTGGCCTCCTGCCGGGCCTGGGTCCGGATTGAAACAGGACGGAATTTTGGCGCGATACAGACTGGCTGGAGAAGGCCGTTGACAGGATGAGCCGTTATGTGCTTTTCGCCTCGGGACCGGATCATTTACAGATA
>ENA-OQCK01000122-OQCK01000122.1-human-gut-metagenome-genome-assembly--contig:-NODE-122-length-43958-cov-3.437111_pt1 | contig 43958 bp, 46 predicted proteins | sample MGYA00242498_ERZ504578 | MGnify/ENA primary metagenome ERZ504578 (study PRJEB26092, sample SAMD00036229) | human gut metagenome | host: Homo sapiens | study: EMG produced TPA metagenomics assembly of...
TCACGGTTCTGTTGTATATAGAAAATAGTATTTAATAAATATCCTTTTTAAAATAATAGCGCAGATTACACAATTAGTAGTCCGCGCTATTTTTATGATATTCTCCTGCTATTTATTTCGCTTTCGTAGAACCAAAGTTTGTAGAGACAACTTCGAGTTTTAATATGTTTTCTGGGTATACAGGATTGCCCTGAGAATCTTTCTCTTCTCCTTTTAATCCACCTTTCAAGCGTTACATAACCTGGTTTTAAGTCATGTTGGATACCAATGACATTAGAACTGCTACCATAATAACCGTTTGAACTGGCATCTGTTGTTACAAGTACTGGAATTAGTATGGCTTTATTCCAATCACTGAGTTCTTCCCAGTCTTTTATGTTATTAACAGTATGGTTCTCTATTTTCCCTTCATCATTAAATGTTTGGAAAGTGATAGATTTTTTCTCTTGTATTTCCTTGTCTGCTGCTGCTCTATCTTTTAAACAGTCATTTATCAATTTAGTGATATTATTGTACGTGTATTCAGTGAGATTAGTTGTAGAAGAAGTCGGGGTGAATAGCGATGAAGTAACGCCATCACTTAGTTGATTATTCTCAAAGAAGCTTTCTTTATATTTTTTACGTATCAGTAACGTTTCTAGGCATAGACATCCCAAATTTCTTATCGCTAGTCTCGTTATAAATAGGAATTCCTAATTTAACGGCGTTCAATGTATCACCTTCAAGTTTTTCTGCTATTTGGCTAACAGGGAGAGTGACCTGAGTAAAAATACCAGCCGGACTTTTTAAATAGGTCCAATCAGAATTATCAATACACTTCTGAATAGCTTCTGTATCATTTGCTAATCTATTAGCTTGAATAATTTCACGTGTAGAATTGAAGGTGCGGCCAGTATACTGTATAGAGTCCTTTTCCGCATTAACTTTAGATTTTAGCTTAATTCCAGTAATACTATCTGTTACATATTCAATGGAAACAACATCCATTTGTACTTGACTGATATAAAGTACAGTACCGTCTCCATAGTCACTTTTTACATATATGCCACTGAATAGATCAGGAAAAGCCTTGTAGAAATCTTTTCTGTCAGCTTTGAAAAGTTTCTGTCCTAATTTCTTTGCTTTGGCTTGATCTAATCGAATACTTACACTTGGCACGTATGTATCAAGTTTACGAATAGAATCACTTACTGATAAATCTACGGCAGTATATGCTTTAGTTCCTAATAAATCTGATTGTTTGTAATAATCCTCCGGATTAATATTGGTATAATATGCCTCTTCTTCATTCAACCTTTTATCTAATTCGTAGATGCTTAAACGGCACGCAGTTAGTGAGTCACCGAAATAACTACTATACCATAGGTAGATATTTATTTGGCAATTGCTATTACGTGATTATTCTCATCTTTGATTAAAGTAAATCTATCTTTAATCTTACTATCTATTTCTATATTATCAAAACTAGTAACCAAACTTCCTGTGGCTTTAGTCCCTGCTTCATTTTCTTTGTACATTTCAGAGAAACTCAATCCTTCCGGACAGTTCAGTTCAGATAAAAAGCCTGCCTCATATGTACCGAATGTATCATCTGTGAATTTTCCCACGTATCCGGTGCTGGTCTTTGCATATACTTCACCTGCGTGTACAGATTTTGTTGTTACGTCAAATGTAGTCAGTTTTCCATTGATATTCTGGTCACTTCCCGGAAACATTCCCAGTCCTAATCCGGCTGTGTTATCGTCACATCCGAAAAAGTGATTGCCAGTAAAGCTATTAAGCGTATTTTGCTTTCATGATCGTCGTATCTTGATTTTTATTCTTCTTCTTTGTTCGCAGTGGCATCCCATACCTGATCGTAGAACTCGTTGCAAGCATCTGCATAGTTCTCCGGGTTCTGATAATCAAGTATCAGTTTACCTGATTGACGGGCATATTCAATGATAGATTCATTCACCTTTTTGCTGTTTTGTATCACTCCGTCCGAATAATCCACGGCGAGTTTGCAAAGGGCGGCATAATCTACCGGTTCTTTTAAGTTGCTTAAATCATCCTTAGATATTCCTTTCAACATTAATTTAGTTGCAAGTCGTCACTGAGTGTATTTTTGAAGTCGTCTTCATATACAGAGAATACAACTTTGGCATCACGGAACGACGGTTCATCCTTGTACGCTTTCTTAATATAAAGAGGTGCTAACGCTGTCATCCAGCCATGACAGTGAATTACATCGGGACACCAGCGAAGTTTCTTCACGGTTTCCAATACACCACGCGCATAGAAGATAGCGCGGCTGTCGTTGTCGTCATACTCTATGCCGTTTTCGTCCATAGCCTGCATCCGATTCTGGAAATAATCATCATTATCGATGAAATATACCTGCATACGTGCGGATTGGATAGAAGCTACTTTTATAATAAGGGGGTGGTCAGTATCATCGATAATCAGGTTCATACCGGAGAGGCGAATCACTTCGTGCAGTTGGTTCCTGCGCTCGTTAATGTTTCCCCATTTGGCATAAAAGTTCTGATTTCACGGCCTTTTTCTTGTATCGCCTGTGGAAGGTTTCTACCTATATTGGCCATTTCGGATTCTGAAACGTAAGGTGTAATCTCTTGAGTAATAAATAAAACTTTATTCGCCTTTGTCATAATAACAATAGTTCTCTATAATATTCTGCAAAGATACGAAAAAAAAGACACATTAAATAAGATATTCTTTCTTTATGTGGCAAATATTAGTTTATTTTGCAGAGTTTTTGCAAACGAGTAAAACATAAACCAATTGACGAAAATGAAAATAGTGCACACTATCAAGACTTACAGGTCGAATTGACTGCCCTGAGAGCCCAAGGTAAAACAGTAGGATTGGTTCCTACAATGGGTGCTTTACACGCAGGACATGCATCTCTGGTAAAGCGCAGCGTAAGTGAGAATGGTGTAACTGTTGTGAGTGTTTTTGTAAATCCCACGCAGTTTAATGATAAAAACGACTTGGAGAAATATCCGCGTACATTAGATGCGGATTGCTGCTTGTTGGAAGAATGTGGAGCTGCATTTGTATTTGCTCCTTCTGTGAGCGAAATGTATCCGGAACCGGACACCCGCCAATTCAGCTATGCTCCATTGGATACTGTAATGGAAGGTGCATTCCGTCCTGGACATTTCAATGGTGTTTGTCAGATTGTTAGCAAGCTGTTTGATGCGGCACAGCCAGATAAAGCTTATTTCGGAGAGAAAGATTTCCAGCAATTAGCGATTATTCGTGAAATGGTCCGACAGTTGCAGTATAAACTGGAAATTGTAGGCTGTCCGATTGTGCGCGAGGAGGACGGATTGGCTTTGAGTAGCCGAAATAAACGTTTATCTGCACAAGAACGTGAAAATGCTTTAAATATTTCTCGGACATTATTTAAAAGTCGTAACTTTGCAGTCTCTCATACAGTAAATGAAACGCAAAAAATGGTGGAAGATGCGATTGACGTAGCTCCGGGATTGCGTTTGGAGTATTTTGAGATAGTAGATGGAAATACATTGCAGAAGATAACCAATTGGGAAGATACTTCGTATGCAGTAGGATGTATCACAGTGTTCTGCGGAGAAGTTCGGCTGATTGATAACATTAAATATAAAGAATAACTAAAAAGACGAAACCTTATGATGATTGAAGTGTTGAAGTGAAAATTCATTGTGCGCGTGTCACGGAAGCGAATCTGAACTACATGGGTAGTATCACGATAGATGAAGATCTGCTGGATGCGGCAAACATGATTCCGGGAGAAAAGGTGTATATCGCTGATAATAATAATGGCGAACGCTTTGAAACCTATATTATCAAAGGTGAACGCGGTTCCGGCAAAATTTGTCTGAATGGTGCTGCCGCCCGTAAAGTGCAACCGGATGATATTGTGATTATCATGTCGTATGCGTTAATGGATTTTGAGGAAGCGAAGTCGTTTAAACCGTCTGTCATTTTCCCCGACCCTGCGACGAACAAAGTAGTAAAGTAAAAAAGTATCTTTGATATTTTTATAAGAAAAACCCTGTCTTACAGAATGTAAGCAGGGCTTTTCTTTTTTATCTATTCTATTTTCTTGTTACTACTTTGTTTTTAACTGTTCGTTCATAGCCGCCGCTGCCTTACGGCCGTCACCCATGGCGAGAATCACAGTGGCTCCACCGCGTACAATATCGCCACCTGCATAAATCATCGGGATAGAAGATGCCATGTTCTCATCTACGGCAATCGTTCCTTTCCGTCCTAACTCCAGTCCTTTGATAGAACTAGGGACAATCGGGTTCGGCGACACTCCGACACTTACGATAGCTAGGTCAATATCAATCGTTTCCGTAGCACCTGGGATAGCGACAGGACTACGACGTCCAGAAGCGTCCGGTTCGCCTAATTCCATTTTTTGTAGAATAACCTGTTTTACACAACCCTGCTCGTCTGCAATATATTCGATAGGATTGTGCAGTGTCAGAAATTCTACTCCCTCTTCTTTTGCGTGTTTAACTTCTTCGATACGTGCGGGCATTTCTTCTTCCGAACGACGGTAGATAATCATGGCGCGTTCGGCACCCAGACGTTTGGCCGTACGGACAGAGTCCATGGCTGTGTTGCCGCCACCGATTACTGCTACATTCTTACCGAAAGCTATCGGAGTATCAGAGTCTTCGCTGGCTGCATCCATTAGATTGACACGGGTAAGATACTCGTTGGAAGACATAATATTGATTGAGTTTTCGCCCGGAATATTCATAAAGTTAGGAAGACCGGCACCGGAAGCTACAAATATCCCTTTGAAACCTTCCTCTTTCAGGTCTTCTATACTAATTGTTTTTCCTACAATACAGTCTTTGATAAAGTTAACTCCCATTTTGGCTAGATTGTCAATCTCAACATCAACAATCTTGTTGGGCAGACGAAATTCAGGAATACCATATTTCAGTACACCGCCAATTTCGTGCAATGCTTCGAATACAGTTACGTCATATCCATATTTCGCCATATCACCTGCAAACGATAATCCTGCAGGTCCCGAGCCGATAACAGCCACTTTGATACCATTCTTTTCAGCAATGACTGGTACGGAGATTTGTCCGCTCTCGCGTTCGTAATCAGCTGCAAAACGCTCCAGATAACCGATAGCTACCGGTTTCTCATTCATTTTCAGATGAATACACTTTGATTCGCATTGTTTTTCTTGTGGGCAGACACGACCGCAAACAGCCGGAAGTGCACTTGTCTCTTTTAATGTCTTTGCTGCTTCCAGAAATTCTCCACGCTCGATGTTCTTGATAAAACGGGGAATGTCAATTCCTACCGGACAACCTTCCATACATCCTGGGTTTGCACAGTCGAGACAACGTTTGGATTCTGTTATAGCCTGTTCAGCAGTCAACCCTTGGTTTACTTCTTCCTTGCGGCTATGTGAACGATATTTTGCATCGAGTTCGTTCATCTCAACACGCGGGATAGCCGTGCGTTCTTTGGCTTTCATCGACTTACGCAACTCCTGTCTCCAGGCAACATTACGGCTTTTTTCGTCGGTCTCCTTTGTAGCTTCGCATACAGTGTCGAGTTTGTGCATTTCTTCTCGTTCGATGTTTTTGAATGCCCCCATGCGTTTCAGCATTTCATCAAAATCTACTTGGTGACCATCGAATTCCGGACCGTCTACACAAACAAATTTGGTTTTTCCTCCTACAGTGATACGGCAAGCGCCACACATACCTGTTCCATCTACCATAATCGTGTTCAATGAGACGTCAGTGGGAATTTCATATTTCTTGGTTAGCAAGCAAACGAATTTCATCATGATAGCAGGGCCGATAGCGAAGCATTTATCCACTTTCTCGCGTTTGATAACTTCTTCCACACCTTCCGTTACCAGTCCTTTGCGACCATAAGAGCCATCATCCGTCATGATGATAACTTCGTCGGAGCTTTTGCGCATTTCTTTTTCGAGAATGATAAGGTCTTTATTACGTCCTGCCAATACAGTGATCACACGGTTGCCGGCAGCTTTCAAAGCTTGTACGATAGGGAGCATTGGGGCCACACCTACGCCACCACCGGCGCAAACAACAGTTCCGAAGTTTTCAATGTGAGTCGCTTGGCCGAGAGGACCTACTACGTCTGTAATATAATCACCTTCGTTCAACTCACAGAGGCGGGTAGAAGATAGCCCTACCTCCTGTATCACCAGGGTGATAGTGCCTTTCTTTATATCAGAACCGGCGATAGTCAAAGGCATACGTTCTCCCTTTTCGCCTACACGTACAATGACGAAGTGTCCGGCCTTACGAGATTTAGCAATTAAAGGGGCTTCAATTTCAAATTTGAACACCTTTTCAGAAAAGCGTTCCTTGCTAATGATTTTGTTCATTATCTAATTAATTTGTTGGTTTTATTACGTAACTGCTAACAGAATGTTATAAATTATGGCAAAGATACAGCTTCTTTACGAAAAACAAAAAGAAAAGCCACTCTTTTGAAGAGTGGCTTTCTATATACAGATGAATCTATCTGTTTATTTCGTACGGATTTTGTACCCGGCTACTCCATAATACAAGATGAACAGGAAGCAAGGTAAACACAGCCAATAAGCTTGTTGCGGGCTTGCTACATCCTTTAGCCAACCATACAGGGTAGGGATAACGGCACCACCGAACATTGCCATGATAAGCAATGATGATCCGGCTTTGGTAAACTTGCCGAGGTCGGCCATGGCAAGCGGCCACAGTGCCGGCCACATTAATGAACATCCTAATGCCATGAATGAAATAAAATAGATAGATATATGGCTCGGAGTTAGTACTACCAACAATGAACCGATAATAGCAGGATAGAACAAATTTTTAGCGCAGTAGCTTGGCTGAGATATTTCGGAATGAAAATAATACCGCAGATATAGCCGATCACAATACCGATTGGAGCAATCCAGGCATAATTAGCTGCACCTTCTAGTCCAAGTTCTTTTGCGTAATCGACCAATGTACCCAATGAGACAGTTTCAACACCTACATAAAGGAATAAGGCCAGGCAGCCTAGTAATAAGTGAGGAAATTGAAAAACAGACGTTTTTGTGGCAGCATATGGACAGGCTTCGGCTTCATTCTCGCTTTCGTCTTCTCCTGCCGCTTTTACTTCGGGCAGTGGAGCGAAGAATGCCATAATACCCAAAGCTATAAAAGCACAGATGATGATAATGAACGGCTTGTTCAGATCTTCGATACCAATCAGATTGACATCTTTCCCCAGCAACCATACGATAAAGATAGCGGGGATAGGCCATGCCAACTTATTACAGATACCCATTATGCTAATACGTTTTGCTGCACTATCCAACGGGCCAAGAATGGTGATGTATGGATTTACAGACGCTTGTAGGTATGCATTGGCTGCTCCGCTGATAAAAGAAGCCAGCAAAAATAAGGTGAAGCTTTCCTGATCTGCCGATAAGATGAACAGGTAGAATGCTATGGCAAAAATAAAGAAAGACAGCGACATGGTACGTTTGTAACCTATTGCCTTAATTGTGAGTCCGGCAGGATAACCGAAAACTAGAAAAGGAATGAATGTCGCAGCGATAATCAGATAAGAAGCCGTATTCGAGATTCCTAATGATTTTTGTAATACCGGGACTAATAATGAATTGATTCCGAGTGCGAAACCAATCGCGAAAAACATAATGCCAATAAATGTCAATGGCAACACAAAGCTTTTAGTGTTTTTTGTCATGGGGGAAATGTGTTAAAGGTTATATAAAAATCTCTTGTAAGAAAAGGATATACCTGATTCTTACAAGAGTGAAAAATTCTTAGTCTATCATATCGAAACCGCAGTATGGAACCAATGCTTTCGGAATTTTGATTCCTTCAGGTGTCTGGTTGTTTTCGAGTAGGGCCGCAACGATACGTGGCAATGCCAGTGCTGAACCGTTTAGGGTGTGACAAAGTTCAGTTTTCTTTTCTCCACTACGATAACGGCATTTCAGACGGTTGGCCTGATAGGTGTCGAAGTTGGAAACGGAACTTACTTCCAACCAGCGTTTTTGTGCTTCTGAGTATACTTCGAAGTCGAAGCAAAGCGCAGCGGTAAAACTCATGTCTCCTCCGCAAAGACGAAGAATGCGGTAGGGTAATTCCAGTTTTTGCAGCAGTCCTTCTACATGGTCGAGCATTTCCTGATGAGATTGCTTGGAGTGTTCCGGTTTGTCGATACGCACCAATTCTACTTTGGAGAATTCGTGCAGGCGATTCAAGCCACGCACATCCTTGCCATAAGAACCTGCTTCGCGACGGAAACATTGTGTATATGCACAATTCTTGATAGGCAATTGTTTTTCGTCTAGGATGACATCGCGATAGATATTAGTAACAGGCACTTCTGCTGTCGGAATCAAATATAAATCATCTACTTCGCAATGATACATTTGTCCTTCTTTGTCAGGAAGTTGTCCTGTGCCGTAACCGGAAGCGGCGTTGACCACTGTCGGTGGCATGATTTCAATATATCCGGATTTGCGTGCTTCATCCAGGAAGAAGTTGATAAGGGCACGTTGAAGTTGTGCACCTTTTCCTTTGTATACAGGAAAACCTGCTCCTGTGATTTTAACACCCAAGTCGAAGTCTATCAAATCATATTTTTTTGCCAGTTCCCAGTGGGGAAGTGCATCTTTGGGAAGTTCGGTTTCCATTCCTCCCATTTTCTCGACGACATTGTCTTCGGCACCTACACCTTCGGGTACACTGTCATAAGGAATATTAGGAATCGTATAGAGTGCATTCTGCATATCGGTGGCAGCTTGTGTCATTGTTGCGTCCAATTCCTTATTACCTTCTTTTAATTCTGTTACACGTGCGCGTGCGGTTTCAGCTTCTTCTTTCTTGCCTTCCTTCATCAGTTGTCCGATTGTGCGCGAAAGAGAATTAACTTCTGCCAGATTTTTATCTAATTGATTTTGGGTACTACGTCTCTTGTCGTTAAGAGCAATAACCTGCTCTATCGTTTCTTTTGCATTTTTGAAATGCTTCTTTTCCAGTCCGCGGATTACCGCCTCTGTGTTTTCTGTAATTTGTTTAATGGTAAGCATATCTATACTTTTTATGAACTTTCACTTAATGGATGCAAAGATACAGAAAAAACGAACAATCAAGCAACGAAAATATCTAAAAAAGAAAAGGAGATGCAATCGCTTGGATTACATCTCCTTCTTTTAAATATTCTCAGTTGTGCAATTATGCTTCAGTTGCAGGAATTACAGAAACATATCTTCTGTCTTCTTTACCTACTTTGAAGTTTACTGTACCGTCTACTAAAGCGAAAAGAGTGTGGTCTTTACCCATACCGATGTTGTCACCCGGGTGGAATTCAGTACCTCTTTGACGAACGATGATGTTACCTGCTTTGCAAGCTTCGCCACCAAATATCTTAACGCCTAATCTTTTACTTGCTGATTCGCGGCCGTTCTTAGAACTACCGACACCTTTTTTATGTGCCATTTCTTTTTACTGTTTTTAATTGATTAAGCTACTACTTCTGTGATTGTTAATTCAGTGAACTGTTGACGGTGACCGTTCAGTTTTCTGTGACCTTTTCTTCTTTTCTTGTGGAAAACAAGAACTTTGTCACCTTTAACCAAGTTTGAAACAACCTGGCAAATAACTTTAGCACCTTCTACGATAGGAGCACCTACAGTTACGTTTCCGTCTTTGTCTACCAAAAGAACCTTTTCAAATTCTACTGTTGAACCGTTTTCTGCACCTTCGATGTGGTGAACGAACAACTTCTGACCAGCTTCTGCTTTGAATTGCTGACCGTTAATTTCTACAATTGCGTACATCTTATATAATAAATGTATAAGTTAGCTCCGGCGGGTGGTCTTTAATCACTTAGAGAACTCTTTATCAAACCCGTTGCGGAATAATCGGGCACAAAAGTACTGTTTTTATTTGTTTTCAACAAATATTTCTTTTGTTTTTTTAGTTGTGTTGCTATTACTTTGCTCATTTATAGAATAGTATGCACAAACTTCGTTGTCAACTATTAAGGGGGACTTTAAAGTAAATCGCTAAGATTTTTCACAATTATTCGGTGCGGATAAGCGCGAAGTTCGTCAGCGGTAGTCATTCCGTTGAGTACGCCTGCAAAATCGACTCTTGCATTCCGAGCAGTTTCCGCATCTACAATGCTGTCTCCGATATACAAAGTTTCTTTCGGGGTACTTCTCAAATGTTCCAAGGCAAAATTTGACTCCTTCTGGTGAAGGTTTTGCAGCTTTGACATCTTCTCCACCTACCACTATATCAAGAAAATCTTCCGGTTGGTACTCTTCGAGGAAACTCAGTATCCTAAATCGGTATTTAGTAGAGATAATTCCGATACGGGCACTCCGTTTCTTCAGCTCTTTCAGTGTAGATAACGTGTCGGGGAAAAGCTGGGTGTTCACATTCATGTGTACATCGGCTTCCAATCTGTATTCCTGTCGGAAAGCTTCGAGTTGTATTGGGTCGGTGATTCCGGTAAGAATACTGAAAGATTCTTCCAATGTTTTGCCGATAGTACGTTTGATTGCTTCATCGGTAACGGTTAAATACTGGTGGCGGGTGAGCACAATTCGGAAACACTTAACGATACCACGTGACGAATCGGCTAGTGTATAGTCGAAATCGAATAAATAGGTTTTATAATTCATTGGGGAGAACTTTTCCGCAAAAGTACTAAAATCTTTTCTTATTTTACAGGTTCTACCGTGTATCCTTGTTTTTTTAATAAGTTTAGCAATCCTTTGTCACCGGGAAGGTGCAGGGCACCAACTGCAATAAAAGTAGGAGCTGTTTTCATAATAGCCGGAAGTTTTTCAGACCATGCCTTGTTGCGATTATAAATCATTGCGTCTTCTTCACCGGGAGTCGGGTCACATTGATTGCCTTTACGCTCTTCGCTGATACGAAGCATTTGGTTTAAGTCCTGTCGCATATAGGCGTTAGTGAGTTTTTTCAGGCTTTCCACTTCTGTATTGATGTTGTTGATCGTACACATTAGCAGTTGTGCTTGCCGTTGCAGCGAATAACCATTGAATAATAAATTGAATTGAAATTCCGCAGTTTCTAGTCCGTCTACTTTTTTCCCGTTTTGGGTAGCTTGTGATTGGAAGAAGGTATCTAGCTGTTCTTGAGGATTAAATTTGCCTATATGTTTTACATATGCTGCCACTACTACGTTGTTCAGCAGGAATGCAGGTTTCAGTTTGGGGGCTGCGCTTAAATCTAGCATCAGGTTTTCTTTGCAGAATTTGTTAGCCGTTGCAAAGTCTTCAGGGGAGAGGAGGGTGGACAGCGTACTGTCGTTGGCGATCATCATAGCTTGTTGCATTTTCTGCATGGTGACCGGTGACTGCATTTCCGACATTTTCAGCTCTCCATATACTTGTTGGGTTTCTTTCATTGCTTTTTGAAGTCCGGCAATACTGTCCATAATGCTGAATGGTGCCAAGTGATGTGTACCTATAATGTAAGAGGCTGATTTAGTCCGTTGCCGGATACTTTCCATAAAAGTTGGGCGTTTGCGCTAAACGCTACACAGATAAATAGTACTGCTCCGATAAATGATTTCATAAATTTATTTCAATAAGAGTGAATGATTTGATTGTTAACGTATTCTACCACCGCTGATCCAATGCCTGAGATAATAGTCTTCGTTTAGCCTACTGACGATTACCCCGCGACTTGTGCTGGAATGAATGAATTTCCCACTTTTCAGATAAATGCCTACATGAGCTACTCTCTTTCTAGAACGATTACTGCTAAAGAATACCAAGTCACCTTCTTTGAGGTTTCGTTTAGCTACTTTGTTGCTCTTATTCTTCAGTTCTTCTGTGTTTCGTGGCACTTGGATACGATATACTTTCCGATAGATTTGATAAACCATGCCTGAACAGTCGGTCCCTCTTTTCGAATCTCCACCGCCACGATAAGGGGCTCCTATCCAGTCGGCAGCTTCTAGGTAGAGTTTATGGTCGTCTTCCAAGTTGATGTCTATACCCAATAAGACAGAAGCTCGCGCCAGTGCCTGATAATCCAGACGGGGGGCGGATGTGCGGCAGGAGCTGAAAATGACGGTTAGCCCTACCAATATGAAAAAGAGTTTAAAGTTAATCTTCATCGGCTGCCTTTCCTTTTTTGTTGATGATATTTATTCTTCTACATTGAAGTAGCTTCCAGCTCTTTTTCTGCAGAATTATCTTCATTAATTATATCCCGAATGATAATTCCGTATTCCAGCAGAGCAATTCGCGGACACACATCTACAGTATGGTTCAGGTTATGGCTGGAAATGATAACCGTAGCCTGATGTTCTTCATTATATCTTTTGAGCAGATGCTTGATAATGGATTGCGAACTCGGGTCGAGGAAATTGAACGGTTCGTCCAATATTAATAATTGTGGATAATGAAGCATGGCGGAGATTATACCGATCTTTTGTTTATTTCCGGCAGAATAGTTACGGATTAATTTTTTTTGTCCCATTACTTCCCCGTTCATGAAGCGTTCGAAAGGAACGAGGCGTTCATCTACCTCCTCTTTCTTTAATCCATACATTTTTCCGATGAAGTAGAAATATTCTTCCGGGGTCAGATAATCAATCAAAAAACCACTGTCGATAAAAGCACCGGTGAAGGCTTTCCAGTCCTCGTTTAGGCTTACATCAATATCATTTATAACTACTTTCCCATTGTCCGCTTTCAGCAGATCCAGCATTAACCGGAAGAGAGTCGTCTTCCCCGCACCGTTGTTTCCCACCAATCCGAGCATATCGCCTTGATTGATTTCGTAGTGTTCTATATCTACGGCAATCTTTTCACCGAAATTCTTTTTGAGCTTGTCAATGGTAATCATGATTTCAATGTTTATATAATTAATGACCATGTATGTCTATTGGCGGCTGTCTCTGAAACCTTCCATATTGTCATATCGCCGTTTCATGAAACGATGATATACATTCTTTATCCATAGCGGAGAAGTCAGGGTGAATCCTAAACCGATGATCAGTAGGATCGTGTAAGTAATTGTTTCTCCTAAAAGTGAGTTTAACAGGCTATATAGGATAAGCGGCACACCGAATGCTCCGAAGTTTACTAACATTTGTATTGCACTATTGGTTTGGCGGCTCGTTACTTTTTCGTTTAGCGGCACAGTTTGTTTATTGTAAACAGCCAGTTGGAAGAAGCAGAAATAGATGAAGCCGATCGTATAAAAGAACCAGGCAAAAGCTCCCAGCAATGTCAGTTTATTCATAATGATAGCGGGAACCATGAGTAGGAAAGGAATGATTTCGCCAATACTATATATATAATATTTAGCTTTCAACAGGCTCATAATAGATTCTTTGCGTGACATCAATCCGTCGATATAATTGCCCTCGAACGACATAATCTGTGACAGGATAATCATTCCGAATACAGCAAAGTTGTATACGCAGATGAAAGAAGTCATCAGGCGTCCATCGTAGACACTTGAGAAACTGAGTGCACAGGAAAAAGCTACCACCACGATAGCGACACTGCGTAGAGAACTTTTGCAACGGCGGTTACGTAAAAGCATTTTCAGTTCTAGTCTCATATATTCGCCGACTTCTCCGTAGCGTTCGAAGAATCTATATTCCGAGACGTGTTTGATTTGTGTATCATCTACTTTGGCCAATTCTGCGTAGATAAGTCCCGACATAAGTTTGCGGTTAACCAGCCACAAAGTGACTATCACAAGTATAGTGCCGAGAAAGTAGAGAATATTTCCTTGGATATACTCGTCTCCCAAGTCCATAAAGAAATAGAAAAGAGGACTGTCCTCGGGAATAAAAAGGAGGCAGGCTATTCCACCATAAAAAACAATGGGCAATAGAACCCACCAAATACGTTCGTTGATGAGTGTACGGCACAGCAAGTACCAGTAATTGTTAGCAAGAATCAGCAGTAAGATACCAATAAGATAGGTGATAACACCGAGAATTCCAAAATATTTAGTAATAGTAATGAAAGAAAAAGGGACAAACATAAACAACCAGAATAGGTTGAATAGGCTAAGTCCGGAGCGGATAAGTAAAAAGTCGATGACACGATTTCGTTTAACCGGCAACAGGAGGTAAGGTTTTACCTCCTGTGTCGGTGTTTTTTGTAACGGAACACGCAACAGGAAATCCAGTGCCAGAATAAAGATCAGAACAACGGCGTTCATTACATGATATGGTTCTCGGTTGGGAACCATATTTGAGAAACCGAACGCGAATGTCGTACCGAAAAATATCAGGTAACCGGCCCAAAATGCAGCCATGACATAACCGAGTATTTTAGCAACTTTGTTCTTTTCATACATCGGGTGTCTTCTGGCGGCAAGTCTTCCGTGTTTACGTAGTTCGTTGAGTATCATCATCTATACAAAAGAATTTTTATTTGTTTTCTTCCGGCATAGTCATAACGACTTGAATTTCGTTGTTCTGTTTCAGCAGCTTGGCAAGGAAGTCTTGTACTTCTTTGGCTGTAATGCTGTTGACTAACTTTTCATAGTCTTTCGTATTGTCAATACCTGTGTAGAAATATTCGTCCAGATTATTTAGCCAATAGCCGTTTTCTTTCTGAGCGTCTTTGTATTTCTTCAACATATATTCTTTGATCTTCTGCATGTGTTCGGCAGATGGACCTTCTTTAGCCATTTTTTCTAATTGTTCCACAACGATAGCAGACAGTTTATCTTTCTTAGCTGGGTCAGTCTGGAATACAATCTGAAGTACCAGTTCTTCCTTCGGATATTTGCTGAGGTTTCCGTTACAGCTTACGCCATACGTGCCACCTTCTTTTTCGCGGATTTCAGCGGTGTAAACCATATCTAATGCCTGATCAAGGAAGCTGAGTAGTGTATTGCTACGCAGGTCGTATTTGCAAGTTCCGCTGTATAGGAACATGATGGTAGCCATTGGCGTTTCCTGTTTCTTTGCAAATTCATTCTTGTATTCCCCTTTGCGAATGTACATCTTATTATCCTTGAATGTTTCCTTGCGGTTGATAGAAGGCAGAGCACCCAGATATTTTGCAATCATCGGTTTCATCTGTTCTAGGTTTACGTTTCCTACCAGATAGAAAGTAAAATCGCTTGCATCTTTATAGCGGTCTTTGTACATTTCGAGGATACGGTCATAGTCGATCTGGTCTACCATGCTTTCTTTCAGCTTGATAGCGCGTGGATGGTCACCGTATAGAGCACGTGTCACTGTATCGCTGAATGCCGTCATCGGGTTAACGTCTGAGTTTGAAGCTGTGCTTTCAGGCGGTTCTTGTATGATTCGAATGCTTCATTATCCTTGCGCGGAGAAGTGAATGTCAGGTAAGTCAACTGCATCATTGTCTCGAAATCTTTCGGAGAACAGCTACCTGAAATTGTTTCTGTTGTATTACCGATACCGGCTCCTACGGAAGCACGTTTACCGGCAAGGGCTTTGCTTAAGTCTACTTTGCTGAAATTACCGATACCGCCTACCAGAGCTACACCGTTTAATTGAGAAATATTGATGATTTCATCGTTCGGGAATACACTGGTACCACCAAGCTTACACCTTTCATCATGATCTGGTCAGCTTTGAAATCTGTAGGCTTCGCATAGACTGTTACACCGTTAGAAAGCACTAGTTTTGTACTGCCGTAAACGTCATCGGCCTTTTCGGAAACAATCTTTCCGCCTTTAATGTCTTCAGAGATAAGAGGTTCGTTGGAAACTTTGTCTTCGTATGGTTTCAAATCGAATGAACTCATCTGCTTCAATAAAGCTGCAATTTCCTCTTTCGTCGGATATTTCAGACCTTCTTTTTGAGGACCCGCGAGCAGTACTACTTGGTTATTATCAGTAACCAGCTGTTTCATCAATTCGTTGACGGCCGTCACAGGAATGTTCGGAGCCATCTGCTGTACAAGCATATATTCGAATTCGATACCCGGAATCGGTTCTTATCGAGGAAATTGTTCACATATTCATCGACATAGTTACCACTTTTTGTTTTTTCACGTTCGTTATACGCAGACTCCATAGCTTGCATATAGTTAGCACGCGCGCGTTCATATTCAGTTTCAGTGAATCCGAAACGACGTGCACGTTCTGCTTCTTCCAGAATAGTTTTCATCGCCAAGTCTACACCGTCAATCTTGCTGTTTGCAGTAAGGCTGAATGCTTCTTTGGTCTTGGCAAGGAAATACTCTCCATATCCTGCACCGGCACCGGTAAAAGGAGGATTGGCTGTTTGGCGGAGTTCGTTCAAACGGCTATTCAGCATATTGATAGCCATGTTGAGTACGTACTGTGTAGCATAATAAGAAATCGTATTTTTCAAAGAATCTGGCGTTGCATCTTGTTTGAAGAAGATGTTGATAGAAGGATTGGCAACTTCTTTGTCTGTGCCGATATAGATCAACGGTTCCTGATTGTCTGCTACCGGATAGTAAATACGTTCGGCAGGGTTTACCGGAGCTTTTACGTCTTTGAATACCTCTTTCAACTTGGCTTCCATTTCTTCAGCGTTGATGTCACCGACGATAACGATTCCCTGCAAATCGGGACGGTACCATTTAGCATAGTAATCACGGATATCCTGATAAGGGAAGTTGTTGATAACGTCAATACTGCCGATAGGCATACAGTCGGCATATTTAGAATCCGGATACATAGTAGCCTGTGCATCAGTCATGATGCGTAGCATACCACTGTTGCGACTTCTCCATTCTTCGCGGATTACACCACGTTCTTTGTCGATTTCTTTGTCGGCAAGGTTGATAGCGCTCGACCAGTCGTGTAGGATAAGCAGGCAGGAATCTACCACATTCTGGTTTTCTGTCGGTACGTTACTGATGTTGTAAACGGTCTGGTCGACACTGGTATAGGCATTCAGGTTTGTTCCGAATTTAATACCTTTAGTTTCACACCAGGGAATGATTCCAAGTCCGGTTTCATCGCCGGGGAAATGTTTGGTCCCGTTGAAAGCCATGTGTTCCAGAAAGTGAGCCAAGCCACGTTGCTGTGGTTCTTCCAGAATAGAACCTACTTTTTGTGCGATGTAGAATTCTACGCGTTTTTCCGGGAGTGCATTGTGTCGGATGTAATAAGTAAGTCCGTTATCCAGTTTGCCGATACGGACATTTTTGTCCACAGGCATTTGTTGCATGGGTTGTGCAAAAACGGACTGGAAATTGCAGCATATGATAAGGACTGCAATAAATAATCCACGTAATAAATGTTTCATGTTCTATTTAATTTAATAAAAGTTTCTGTGTTATCTGTCGTGATTGTCTATGGTAAATCACAAACAGGCAGAAAAAGAGTTATTTAATGGCTTGGCGTATCCTTACTAATTTTGTTAACAATCCTTCCAATAAATCAAGCTTCAGCATATTGGCACCGTCGCTTTTGGCTACGGCGGGATTTTCGTGTGTTTCGATAAAGATACCGTCTGCCCCTACGGCTATGCCCGCTTTGGCAATAGTTTCTATAAGTTGCGGCATACCGCCGGTCACTCCGCTTGTTTGGTTCGGTTGTTGTAGTGAGTGAGTGACATCGAGCACGACAGGATATCCGAATGATTGCATTTCAGGAATACCTCGGTAGTCCACTACAAGGTCTTGATAACCGAAAGTTGTTCCGCGTTCGGTCAACATAACATTCTTGTTGCCGGCTTCTATTACTTTGTCTGCGGCAAATTGCATTGCCATTGGAGAAAGAAATTGTCCCTTCTTGATATTAACGGTCTTTCCGGTTTTGGCTGCGGCTACGAGCAGATCGGTTTGGCGGCTGAGGAATGCCGGAATTTGAAGTATGTCTACGTATTCGGCTGCCATGTTAGCTTCGTCGGCAGCATGGATGTCCGTTACGGTAGGGATTCCGAAGTATCATGTACCTTTTTCAGTATTTTGAGGGCTTTTTCATCACCGATACCCATGAATGAATCCAGACGTGAGCGGTTCGCTTTGCGGTAAGAACCTTTAAATACGTAAGGAATTTGCAATGTTTCGGTGATTTTGACTACTCGTTCGGCAATGCGCATGGCCATTTCTTCACCTTCTATAACACATGGGCCGGCCAGCAGAAAGAAGTTACCGGCAGGATTGTTTTTAAGTTCGATCATATTGTTAATTACAAATTATAAGTTACATTATATAGGTAATACAGGTATCTCCTTGTTTAGAGGAGGCGTGTTTGTTTTCTTAGTTCGGGATAATAAGCGTGGTCTTTTCCGGGAGAACGCCTACTTCCAGAGGAAAGTGTTTCGGCAGTATCCGTCCGTCCAGATCTACTGAAGCACTTTGTGCTCGGAGTACTTTCACTTTCTTTGTCCGATAGCACTTCACGACTTTGTGATTCAGAATCCTTCCCTGTATCAACATCCACAATCCGGAAATGATTTGCAGGAATTCCGGGCGATAGATCACAGATACATCCAGCCAGCCGTTGTAAGGAACGGCACTCGGTGTCTGTCCCCAGCCCCAGGCACTTCCCACACATACCGTCATGATGCGTCCACGGATATGTTCGTCGTTGATGCGGAGGTGCATTCTGTACAACTTACGTTCGAATATCAGAGAGAACAAGGCGGCAACATACGACAGGAATTTTACGCCCCAGAAACGCTTTGTCTGGTCGGTAATCTTGACGATTCGTGCGCCTAGTCCAATATTAACAGCGTTGAGGAAGTAACGGTGTTGATGTTCTTTTCCATCGTAGAAGTTGCAATAGCCTACGTCTATTTTCTTGAGTCGATGATTAATGATACAGTCGACAGCTGGCTTGTATTCGGTACTGAGTCCCCAATATTTGGCAAAGTCATTCCCGATGCCGTTCGGAATCATGCCAAGTGCGATATTGTCTTTATCCTCTGCATCGGATAGCATAATGCCGTTGATAGCGTCATTCAACGCACCGTCACCGCCCACAACGACAATCGTACGATAACCATTGTTGGCTAAAATCTTAGCGAGACGTTCTACTGAACCGAAACCTTCGGATTGCACATAGTCATAGTCGACGCCTTTGCTGTCCATGTATTCCTTGATCTCTTTCCAGCGTTTTTTTACCTTTCGGGTACCAGCTTTCGGGTTGTAAATCACACCCCATTTCTTCGGTTCTACACTCATATCCGTATTTCTATCCTACAATATTAAAAATCTCACTATATTTCACTGCCAAAGATACTAATTCCCCTGCAGTTTTTCTTTCACAAACGCTATCTTTTCTTCCATTGGCAGTTTCGCGCTTATCCAATGAATAGTAAATCCTCGTCTTTCCATGCCGCGAAACCAAGTCATCTGCCGTTTGGCGAATTGATGAATCGCAGTTTCTAATCCGTTAAACATCTCTTCGTATGTCATTTGTCCTGTGACATATAACGTCAGGTATTTGTATTCCAGACCATAATATATTAAATCTTCCGGTGAAATTCCTTCTCTGATCAGTTGTCGTACCTCATCAACCATACCTTCATCCAACCGCTGTTTTAATCGTAGCGTAATTTTCTCGCGGCGTAGTTCTCGTTCGATGTCTACGCCAATGATGAGGCTGTTCAGCTTCGGAAATTCCGTTCGGGGACTGGGTGGGCGGCATAATATTCTTCAATCTCTATTGCACGAATGGCACGTTTCACTGTGTCTACGTCCGTAGAGTTATGCAACGTTTTGTATTGGCTTAAAATTTCCGTCAGTTCTTCAAGAGAATAACTTGCCAAACGGGTACGCAACTCCGGATTTTCCGGTACGGGCATTAGTTTATAACCTTTTAAGACTGATTCCAAATACATCCCTGTCCCTCCACATAAAACGGGGAGACAACCTTTTTGTTTGACTGTTTCGTAAGAAACAGAAAATCTTGTTGATATTCAAAAACATTGTATTTGTATCCGGGGGCGGCTATATCAATCAGATGATACGGGATTTTATGTCCATTGACCGTATAATCGGCCAAATCTTTTCCGGTGCCGAGATCCATTCCCCTGTATATTTGACGGGAGTCGGCACTGATAATTTCTGTATTCAATTCATAGGCCAAAGCAGCGGCAAACGGAGTTTTGCCTGAGGCGGTAGGTCCTAATATGGTGATTAAATCATAGTTCGGCATAGTTTTATTTTTTCTACATCTGCAAAATTACGAAATAATTTTCACCTGCTTGGTATTCAGTTGTTTTTTTTGGTTGAAATGCTACATTCATACCTTTACTGCACTTTCTTTATCCGGTAGCTGTGTCGATCGTTCTATTTCTTCCTGTCTATTACCTCCCCTTCATTATTGTTATATAACCTTCCGCTTGGTGGAATATAAAGCACCGCTTTAGAGAACGTAAAGCATAGCTTTAGGTAGTCTAAAGCAGTGCTTTATAAAAGTCTAAGTGTTTGTTTCAATTATAAGGAAGAAAAATATATGAGGCTTTCAAAAGTCTGTTTTTTACTTTTGCAATCAAGGAATAAGGGTGATTTTATGTATTTTACTTTTAAACGGTAAATTCCCATGTCTTAATATTATTAATGCGAATCAGTATTTGGTTCGCATTAATAATATTAAGACATGGGAATTTACCACTCTATGGCAAATTCTTCGTCATCAATCAGCGTATTGATATTGCGTTGCATGGTCATGCTTCCTTCAACTCTGTAATGCGCCGTGTATCCCTGAGTTTCCCATGGATCTACAAATGTATAATTAAGTTCTCTTATCGTAACGGTTCTGCGCATCAGGGCAGGCCGTGAGGCATCCATCATTTCAGAAATCTCATACGTTGCTTGCTTCTTCGATTCAAATTCAATGTTTGGATTTTCTGCCCTCAACTCTACCGTACCTTTCATTTTGTCATCCGGGTCCTGATTAAATGTCGCATAAATTTTGAATTTTCTACGGTCGGTTCTTTTTTCTTTTATAGCACCCGCATAGAAGAATATGGTATTTTCGTCAACCACGTATGCTTCACGAGTGTCAACTACAAGTGGTTTGTTGGTATCTTCGGGAAAAACATTCAAAGCCGTGGTTCCATAGTTTCCCGAGAAATCATTGAAAGGAGTTATCCATAGTAGAGCGTTGTTGAAATTTTTTCGTGGATGAGAGGTATAATTATAAGAAGGATCATCCTTTATGATAAGGGGCAAAACCCACTTCTCCGACAAATCAAGCCCGTTAAAATTAAAATTGATATCCATCAGAGCCTGACATTCTCCGGCCGGAATATGTATGTCATAATTCGGAATAGAATAAAAATTCTCGGGTAACTGTTTGTAGTACAAATCTTCCCGTTCATAGTAATGTTCATAGTTATAGATGTCGAGTGTATCGTTATCTATACCTACATGTACATCAATGTCTTTATTATTCATCGTGGAACCGGCCACTATAAGAGGAAGACGATAGGAGAAGGTTGTCCCTTTCTATACTTCAAACGGATACGAGATACGGTAGATGTAGGAGCTTTGAACGAAACATAGTGTTCATATTGCTCATCTGAATAAAATTCGCTGCAAGAACTCAGCATTACAAGTAACGTAACCAAAAGCAAAGAGATATTTTTTTTCTTCATAATCGTTTTTTTAATAGTAATTACTTTTCACTCTGCCAACCCGGTTTGAGTCAATCTCACATTTTTTTCCAACTCGGAGCGTCGATAGGCCAAAAATAAGTTTTCTCGGCAAAACAGGTCAAAACATCAGAAACAGGAACCGGTTTATAGAACAAGTCGCGTTCTCCTTTTGTCATAAAAACATTACATCCGTACATAGGCAGAGATTCTTCATCTTTAGCGTCTTTCCAACGTCTCAAGTCAAAATAGCGTTGTCCCTCAGCCACAAGTTCAATCTGACGTTCGCGTTTGATCTTTTTACGAAACAGTTCCTTGTTGGCATACTCTTCTGGGCTAAAATCAGGTATTCCAGCGCGGATTCTTACAGGCTGCACTCCTTTCTTCAGTTCATCCACATCACGTGAAATGCTATGAGTGCCGGAGTTGTCCCAAGTCTCAATCTGGTATGAACCGTCAAGTTCATTCAATGCTTCGGCATACATCAACAAGATATCGGCATATCTTATCAGGGGATCTGCCTTCTTTGAGATATGAGAAAATTCACCATTTATGTTCTTGTCATCATTGGTGTCTGTTGGACGTACATACTTCATCAATCCTATGCCGGTTTGAAGCCAGTTTAGGCTATTGGACATACCTTCCGTCTCGCCCCGATAATACCAGCTTCTATAAGGACCTCTATCACTGCTCTGTGTTGCATTTGTCAACCACCAAGTTACTCCGTTGTATGCTACCGATGCATAGAATCGGGGTTCTCGATTGGCATATTGAAGCGATACATTTTCTTCTAGAGGTTTATAAAGTCCTTTGCTCACATCACTTGCGGTGACAAAGCCGGTAACTCTTTGTGAAGAACCGTCTCCGCGACCTATTTCAATATCTTTGCCCGGAATATCTTTACCATCTTTCATATAATAGGCATCACATTGTTTCTGCGTCACACAAGTTGTATTGTTTCCTTTGGCTTTACTGACCGGAAGTTGATAAAAGACCATATAGTTTACTCCATAACTGCCCTGATTGTTTCCTCGTGTAAATATCAATTCGGGATTTTCTACTGTTGACAGTTCACCATTAAAGACTGAACGGTATGATTCAAACGGGTCTATGTCTTTATATCCGTTGGGCCAGGATTTTGTTGAAAAATTGCCGTCGTCATATGGTGGCAGTGTAACTGGATACCCGTCAAACCCTTCAGTACGTTTATAGGCTACATACAAATTATAGGCTTTAAGGTCAATCACGTCTTTTGCCGCAGCAGCTGCCCTTGCCCATTTCTTTTCATCATAGGCAGCAGCAAGAAGTCGGTTGCCTTTGTCATCCACCAACTTTTCGGCATATCCATCGGTGTTACCGTTCATTAACGGACTGGCTGCATATAATAGTGCTTTAGCACGTACAGCCAAAGCAGCACCTCTTGTGGGACGTGACACAGACATCAGTTCGCGTTTCAAAGGAAGATCCTTTGCTGCTAAGGCCATTTCTGAAGCAATGTAATCGGCACACTCATCGTAAGTGTTGCGAGGTATTGAAAGAGCTTCATAACTGTCAGTGTAATCCTGGCCCTCTTCTGGTACAATGGGCACAGGACCATATTTCTGTAATAGTTTCCAGTAATAATAAGCACGCACAAAGCGGGCCTGAGCTTTATAGTCTGCCCGTTCCTCCGAGGTCAGTTCATTACACATATCCACATTCTGGATAAAGATAGCGGCTTGACGTATTCCCTGATAACTGTATTTCCATGTATACGGCCATTGCTCTTCACCATAAGTCACTTCTTTAAAGCTTTTGTAAATGGGATTATATATATCATCACTGAAATTAAACGGATTTGAGCCGGTGATACTAATATCGGCAAATTCGCTGTTTGTCAAGTAACTGTATGCATTGGCAAGCCATTGTTCCGTATAGGTTTCATCGGTAAAGACTTCTTCCAGTGACATTCTGTCCTTGGTATCGGTATTCACATCAAGATAATTACACGAAGCCATACTCAAGCCTGTTGCAATCAATAATATATTTCTTATAAGTTTCATATTCGTAAGTGTTTCTTTATAAACTAATATTCAGACCAAATGTAACAGATTTAGTAATGGGATAGAAGCTACCGTCGTTGCTTCTTGGTTCTGGATCCCACAATTTGAATTTAGAGAAAGTCAACAAGTTCGTTCCAGTAAAGAATAGTCTTATTTTACTAAAACGTATCTTGCTTACTATATTTTTGGGTAAAGTGTATCCTATTTCTACTGTCTTAAGACGAAGATAAGAACCGTTTCTCAACCAATGTGTGGAATACTGGTTGTTGTTCACATTATTTTCTCCTCCAAATTTAAGTCTCGGATATACGGCATTCGGATTTTCGGTTGCCGGGTCGCCCGAAATATCTCTTGAAATCCAGCGGCTTGAATTGACAACATCCGTAGATACATTTCCCCAAGTTCCGCGGCTGAAAGGATGCACCAATACACCGTTGATGAAGAAAGAAGATTTACCGGTTCCTTGGAAATGGACACTTGCGTCAAGCCCCTTCCAATTGGCAGAAATACCCATACCATAAACGAAACTCGGTCTGTTGGTGTTTCCTACAGCCACGCGGTCATTATTGTTTATCACTCCATCACCGTTCACATCCTTGTATTTGATATCTCCCGGTTCAACGCTTCCCCAAGTATTCTGTGTAGGACTGTTTCTTATGTCGTCCCAGTCCTTGAACAATCCGAGAGCAATCAATCCTCTTGACTGGCTTACACTGAAACCTGTTTCATACAAATAAGGATATAGCTTATGGCCTTCATCTTTTTCAAGAATTTCATTATCACTATAAGTAGCATTAGCTCTGATGGTAAGGCTCACGTTTCCGATGTTCTGATTGAATGAAAAGTTACCGTCCCAACCTCTGTTAATTACGCTTCCTACATTAGCATAAGGCTTGTCACCATCATAAAGTCCCACAGTAAGAGGCAATGAACCTCTTGACATGAAAATGCCGGTTCTTTTTTCATTGAAATAATCTACGGTAAGAGAAAAACGTTCGTTGAACAATACGAGGTCCAAACCAATATCATGCTTCTTGGCTATTTCCCAGCTTATACCGTTTGATGCCACACTTGTATAAGTAAGTCCGTTATAACTTTGGTTAAAGCCAAAATCGGCCCATTGATAGTTCTTGAAACTTCCGATAGTGTACATATAAGGGAAACGTACCGATACATTGTCATTACCTACTTTACCCCAGGAATAACGTACCTTAAACATATTCAGCCATTTGAAATTATTCTGTATAAACGGTTCTTCTGCTATATTCCATGCCATAGAGAAAGCTGGGAAAAAACCAAACTGATTACCTACAGCAAAGTTTTCGGATCCCGTATAACCGAAGTTGAAATTAACAAAGTAACGATATTTCCAGTTATAGGTGAAGCGTCCTGAGAATCCCTGATGACGAACGGGAACACTATTCTTCAAATCGTCACCCAGATTATAAGTACGTATTTTTGAATCCTGATTATACTTCAATACAGAACCTACATGATGATGTTTGTTGAAAACACGGTTATAATGCAACTCTGCCTCAAAGAATTCATGACGGTCGCCACTACCTCCTGCACTTTGTGTCATCTTTTGCTCCTCATTCAGTCGCTTGAAGACCAAATTACCTTCACTGTCTCTGAAACGTTCCGCTTTCCATCTTTCCGGCGCTTTCAACTTGTTTATATAATTAGAGTTGTTTGTGTCGTAGCCAAAACGTCCGATAAACTTCAATCCTTCGGTTATGAAATCGAGTTTCTGATTTAAGGTCACGTTGGTCTGTATTTGGTTAGTCCAGTTTTGTCTGTAACCAGTCTGTGTAGACGCAATCCAAGGATTGTCACGATAATTTTCGTTATATTCTGATGCCGGGAAATAACCGTTCGAATAAACTTTAGGAATGGACACCGGAGTCTGTCCCATAAGGCTGTTCCACACAAGCGACGAACCTCGTCCGGTATCATTTACCTTTTTCAACATTCCGGATATGCCGACATTTAATAAAGTAGATTTAGTAATGTCTATATCCGCATTCATTCGATAGTTCCATCTGCGGGCATTGGCATTGGTATTATATTGCTTTTCAATTTCTTTATCCGTTTTATACATACCTTCTTCTTCCACATAGCTGGCAGATACAAAATAACGTGTGTTTGTACTACCACCGGTGATGTTGAGTGAAGCCTTGTATGTCATGGCTCCTTTCTTCAAAATCTCATCCATCCAGTCTACGTTAGGCAGTAAATCAGGTCGAGTCCGTTCTTCAATATATACAGTTCATCAGGCTGATAAACCGGTTCTTCGTTTCTTGTGATTCTTGCCTCATTTATCAAAGATGCGTAAGTGGGTCCATCTATAAATTCCGGTGTTATGGTTCTGGTATTATAAGAAGTTTCCGCCTTGGCAGATATGGTAATCTTACTGGGTTTACCATGTTTGGTAGTTATCAATACCACACCGTTTGCACCACGGGCACCATAAATGGCGGTTTCTGAAGCATCTTTCAATACTTGAAACGATTCAATATCTTCAATACTGATATCATCCATATCTCTTTCAAAACCATCGACAAGTACAAGGCACTTGTTTTGGCACCAAAAGTAGAAATACCACGGATCCAGAATTCGGAAGTATTTTGGCCCGGTGCTCCACTGCTCTGCATGGATAATACACCGGGAACATTTCCTGCCAAGGCATTAACAAGATTTCCTGAAGGAGAAACATTCAGATGTGCTATATTAGCAGAAGAAACAGCTCCTGTAACGGTTATCTTTTTCTGTTCTCCTGTTCCGGTAATCACAACTTCATCCAATACACTAGATTTTGACTCTTGCATTATCACAGTCAGTGTTTTCTTATCTTTTATAAGTATCTCCTGACTCTCAAAACCAATGTATGAAACGATAAGACGTTGATATAACTCCACCTTTATCTTGAATTTTCCGTCAATATTGGTTATCACACCAAGTCCAGGCACATTCTTTACTACAATATTAGCACCTATAAGAGGATCTTTATTTGAATCGAGTACAATACCTGATACTTCTATTTCTTTTACGTCTGCATGATTTTGTGCCGTTGCCTGAAACATCAGCATAAACATACAAAAGAAAATAATAATAATGTTTTTCATTCGAGGTAACATTTTAATATTAAAAATTTATTCATCTTTCGCTATATTTCTAATTCTATAGTTTTCGATATCACCAATGTAAAATATCTTATTTACTTCATCGTAGTGTATTCCGAAAGGATAATTAAAGCGCGCCTCTTGCCTTAAATCACCATCTACATAACCATTAGGGTTATTGTTAACCCCCTGACTGCCACGACCGGCGTATGTGTGTACAAATCCTTCGGGAGTTACATAACGAATACAGTGTATCGAAGAGTCTGTGAAATAAAAATCGTAAATATCATCTTTGCCCTCTTTTTATATATTGCTCGTTTTTTATGAATACGCCTTGTGCCGGATTACCTAACTTGGCATTTGTTCCTTGACCGTCAAGCCATCCTTCCTGTTTTTGTTGACCACATAATATACTGGCGGTTAAAAGCGTCTTGTTCTTCCAGTCATAGGGTATTTTCAATATTGTCTTCCATTGGGAGAATGAGATATAAGCGTAATTGCCCGACGGATGCATAAAGATAAAAAACATCGGTTCGCCATCTCCTAAGGCATATAAAACCTTTTCTTCTTTTGTTTGCATATCAAAACGGATAAGTTCTCCGGTCTTTCTCTTTACATAATATAACTCCCCGTTGGGATGTACCGCAACAGAAACGATTTTTCTTCCGATAACAAGAGGTTGTGGTTTCTTAAAACCGTTTGCTCTGGTAGTATAAGAAATACCTATGGCATTTTCAGTATCCTGCTGATTTGTAATCAACATAGTGTCACCGCTTAAAGTGAAATCTATGGTACGAATACTTTCCCAGTTACCCTGTCCTTTGGTCAATAATGTTGAGACTTCCTTCTTTTTTAAATCCAGTACTCTGATACTTGTCCCGCCATACCTGTTTCCATCGACACATAAAGTACGTTTGGGTCTTTCGGGTCAACAGTCATATATCCCGGACCGGAAAAGCCGGCCTCTTTAAATGAACCATCCTGAACCTTTACTTTACCGGTTTCATCCACATAGCCGGCTACGGTTCCGACAATCGTTTTGGAAACATAATTGAATTTCTCTGCCGCAGTAATGGGGTCTTGCCCTTTTATGCTTACTTCAATAGTTCCTTCTGAGGCTTTGAAAGGAACCATACAATATATAATATTTCCATTACTACCTATAACCTTGGCTGGTAAACCGCCGATTTTTACCTTTATATCATCTGTATTACTTCCAAAGTTATTTCCTTGGATATACAATCTTGTGCGAGCTCCTCCTTCCGTAGGTTCAAAACCTGTAATTTGAACCGGTTTTGAAGGATCGTGAATTGTACTAGTTGTAGTAGTTTCATCTTTACAACCAATAATCAATAAAGAAATTAGGAAAAAATTAATGTATTTCTCATAAAGTTTAAATATTACATGAGTTCGTGATAATTTCAAAATAGAATAAGCCGATTTTTCAGGTTAAAAGGTCTGATTTCGGATAATGCGCTCGAATCTCTGATTCTGACCGAAAACATGCAACAGGATATTGCAAATGCTGTAAAAGATTTTTTCTTACTTAAAATAAATGTTTTCTGTTTCATATAACTTGAATTTAAGATTAAATATTAAATAATGGAATGAAAGTTTTTTCTCTGTTTTATATATTACTTCAATACTCAACTTTATAGTCTTTTCTGCTTGGTTTACCGCTCCAGATCTTGCAAGAAGTCCATTCTTCAAAACTATTTGTCCAAAAGTAATCATCTGCCGGAAGTCCCAGTGCTAAAAAACCAAGTGTTGCCATATACAAACTACCGGTAGTAGTATAATAATCAGCCAATTCAGGTTGATGACCATTAAATCCCAGTACCAACCAGCCGTTTTTGTCGAAATTCTGATTACCGTCGTACATATTCACAAATACGGCAGTGAGCGCACAACGTACTTGTGCAGGATGTATATAAGAAGGCAGTATTTTCATCAATGCTACTTGTGATAAGCTTTGAAATGCCCCTGTACGATAAGTAGCCGAACGTCCAAAAGCCGGAAAAACTCCGTCAGGCATTATCATACGCTCAGAAAAATCAGAATGGCGTATCATCCTTTTAACAGCTGTATTATATTGCCTTTCCGAGACTATTTTTTTTTCCTTTAATACCTGATAAATGTCTACCAGCATGGGATGAATAACATAATCATTATAATAATCCATAGAGAAACTTGGTCCGTCACTATACCAGCCGTCACCCACATACCATTCTTCTATTTTTTTACAAGCTAAGAATACTTTAGCTTGATCAACTTGTTCACCGACTTTCAACAAAAAAAGTTTCTATGATAGCCGCAAATAACAAATGATTATTATACACGGGTTTATTTCTACGGAGTGACTTAAATGCGGTCACATATCTTTGTTTGGTGAGCGTATCCAGTGGCTCCCATAAAGCCTTGGGGGCACGTAGAAAAGCTTGTGCTAAATAAGCTGCATCTACAGTGGGCTGATAATTGCGGGTAAAGTTCAGACAATCGGGAGATTCGGGAGAAACACCATTTTTCAGTCCTTTAAGTACTGAAGTTCTAAAACTTTTCCTTAGTTTACACTCTTCTGTATTGTCATCAGGTAAAGCCAACCAAGGAGCAATGCCGGCAAGTGTTCTTCCTACAGCCTCTAAGTAGGTAACGTCACGTGGATTACCATAGAAATTTTTTCCGGTCTCTACGGGCATGTTGGCTCCAATGTTCCCTTGGCTAAATTGTCAATAACCGGTGAGGCTATACGACACAAATACTTTACCCATAACTCGCGGTCTTGCGCACCTGTACGCTTTGAAGCTACCATAGAGCTGAAGGAACAAATGCAAAATAGTATAAAAAGAATTTTACGCTTCATAATTATAATATCGGTTTATTGTTTATCATTCGATTGTAACGTAAAAGAGCCTCTAAAAAATAATAGTCCGCATAAATTAATGGCACGTCTACTTCTGAACCGTGAGGAATAGCTCCTGTGCTGTGTTTTAAAATAAAGTTTCCGTTTTTACCTTCTTCTGCACGATATTCAGGACTCGATAATGAGGTGAGTATTTGTAGTGCTGTCTCTGTATAAATTTTCTTCTTGTCATCCTTTACATAAGAGGATAATTCTAACAAAGCAGAAGCGGTAACAGAAGCAGCGGAGGCGTCACGATAGTTTTGTATGTATTTATTGGTCTTAGAGAACTTGCCAGGGATAAACCCCGGTCTATGCGTATCAAAATCCCACCAAGGAATTTTATCAGACGGAAGATTCGGGTGATTGATGTAATAATCCGCCATACGCTGGGCTGTTTTCAAGAAACGCGGATCCTTTGTTTCACGATAACATAATGTAAAGCCATATATTCCCCAACCTTGTCCGCGAGACCACGTAGACTCGTTGGAGTATCCCTGTGATGTTTCGCCTTTAATGAAATTCCCGGTCTCAGGTCATAGCATGCCAGATGATAACTGCTACCGTCTTTTCTTATCTGATATTTCATGGTCTTTTCCGCATGCGATATCGCTATGTTTCTGAATGAAGGGTCACCGGTTGCTTTTGAAGCCCAGAACAGCAATTCCAAGTTCATCATATTATCTATGATAACGGGATATTTAAAAACGTGTTTGTTTTCCCATGAACGCCATGAGTCCCAGGACTTGATTGTACCTACTTGAGGATTAAAGCGTGTAGCCAAAGAGTATGCGGATTGTATAAGTATATCCTTGTATTTTTCATTCTGCGTAAGGCGATAAGCATTACCGAAGCTACAATACATCATGAAACCTATATCATGATTACCTTTGAATGTTTTAACTGGTTCAAGCTTTTCTGTCCATTTCTTGGCAAAGCTTTCAAAAGCTTTATCACCTGTATATTCGTTTATATACCATAATATTCCAGGAAAGAATCCGGAGGTCCACCAATAGATGCTCCGACATGAAGTATTTCCTTTACCGTTTATGGAGTGCGGCATTTTAGCTTCTCCTTGCGGTATATTTTCAAGCATGTGTACCATTTGCCTTTTGGCAAAATCAAAGTTATCACTTACTAATTTGTTTCCGTTATTCTGTGCCAAGGCATTACTTGAACATACTAAAACTGTGATAGCCCCCAATAATAGCAGCTTATTTGTTTTAAATAAGGAAAAATGTCTCTGTACTTTATTCTTCATAATTTGGTAAATATAGATTTAGTTATAATGGCTAAAACGATTCTTTGCGAAGGCAAAAATAGAAATAGCGTTTTCTATAACTGTACCAAAATGTCCGAACAAAGTATCCAAAAAATATGAGTGCCTATTTTAACGTTCTATGAATTAGAACGTTTTAGACTATCCCTGGTCTTGTTTCCTATATTGTAGCGGAGAAATTCCAAAATGATTCTTAAAGCATTTACAAAAATAGCGTCCTGAACTAAAGCCCAAATATGCAGCAATATCATCCATGCGAAGTGTCGGGTTCTTTATCAGTAATGCAGTAGCTTTATTAAGTCTACATTCCAAAATGAAATTGGCAGGGGTTGTACCTGTAATGTCTTTTATCTTTTCAAAAAAAGCACTACGTCCCATACATACCTCTGATGCAAGTTGCTCTATATTAAAATCAGGATTCTCGATATTTTTCTCTACTATCTCTTTTATTTTATCAAGTAGTTTTTTGTCACTTTCATTTTGAACCACTCCTGGAACATTTGTAGACTGGCTGTTATCAATATTTGTATGATGAAGCAACTCTCTATTACGGAGTATGTTATTAATTTTAATCAGAAGAATTTTAGCATTAAAAGATTTGGTAATATAATCATCTGCCCCCGACATTAATCTCCACTTGTTGTTCGGGAGATATTCTTGCGGTTAGCAGAACTACCGGAATGTGACATGTGTGTATATTATTCTTTATTCTTCTACACATTTCATTTCCACTTATACCGGGCATCATTACATCGCTTAATACAATATCCGGTTGTTCCTTTATTGTAATTCTCAAGCCATCGTCCCCATTTGTTGCTTTGTATACCTGATAAAGTGGAGAAAATATCTCCGCAAGCAAATTCAGGAGTTCTACATTATCTTCAACAATAAGTATTCGTCTGACATCGGCTTCATCAGGATCATTTTTATGATAGACTATCTTATTATTCTCTTTTAGTGTTTTCATAAAATCACTGTCCGGTATTGAATTCTGCACAATAGACTTGCTTTCTTTTATATCATGCTGTATGTCTACAAGCGGGTCATTTATAAAATGTTCATTACCGGTTTTCAGCATGACGCTGAATATGCTGCCATAGCCGGGTTTGCTTTCCACTGTAATTTTACCATGATGCAGATTGATAATCTCCTTACATAAAGCTAGTCCTATGCCTGAACTGAATGTGTAGAATTTACCTTTAGATTGATAATAACGTTCAAATATCCTATCAATCTCTCCTGCTTCGATTCCTATGCCATTATCTATTAATCGTATGATAAACATTTCATTGTTTTTAATCAAAGAAAGTTCAACGCTTCCATTGTCGTTGGTAAACTTTAAGGCATTAGAAATCAGATTCGAGAACACTTTTCTTAATTGTACACTGTCAAACCAGCAAAACGCCGATTCGCAGCTTGTTGTAAACAGGTATTTGATGTTATGTGCTTCTGCCTGTTCTTTAAATGACAAATACACTTCATCTAAGAAAGGAATAAGATTTTTTTCTTGAACAGATAAACGCATTTGTTTTTGATCTAGCTTATGAAAATCAAGTAATTCGCTAATCTGGTTCCGCATATCAGATGCATGTTTGTGTAATTTTAATATTTTATCATAAACAGGTTTGGAAATATCCTTGCTGTTACTCAAGAGTAGTTCAATCTGAGTAGTTATTAAAGTAAGCGGAGTACGAAGTTCATGGCTTACATTTGTAAAAAAGTCAAGTTTGAACCGATTGATTTTCTCTATATTTTCTTTTTCTCTTTTTTCATTATCCAATAAGAGTTTAAATTTGAAAGATGTTATCTTTTCCTTTGCTATAATGAATAGTATTGATAAAACTATTATAAAATAAATCAACCATGCCCACCAAGTGTTCCACCAAGGTAATTTTACAACAATATCGAGACTTATTCCTTCGTCCTGTTCATTACCATAAATATTGTTTTCTCTGATATGCAACGTATAATTGCCAGGAGGAATATTGGTATAGGTGATATGATGTCCATTAGTTTTTATCCATTTTTTATCCAATCCGTCTAATTTATATTCATAAAATGTCGGAAATATAGAATAATAAAAATCGTTGTCCGAGAAGTAAATTCCAGATTGTTCTGATTGTGTTTCAATACAATTTTATCTGTATATGAAATAATACGCTTCAGAATTTTGTTACTGTCATTGGGTAACATTAATGCGTTATTTACAAATAATTTTGAAAGATACAAGGACTTTTTGTTAGCTGAATTCTTTAAATTATCCACAGAAAATGCAGCCAGCCCCTCCAAACTGCCCGCATATATATCCTTATTTTCGGAAACGTAAAGTCCGTTATCTACACCAAACGATGAAACTGGCAGTTTTTTCCCCGATATAGAATATTTCACTCTCTTTTCTTTTGTATCGAAAAAGAAAGTCCGTTACTACACATAATTATCATAAATCTTTCATCGAGAGAAATACAATTAAAGCAATAATCATCCAATATTAGGGAATTCTTGGAATTATATATTTGAAAGTATCTTCTTTAGCATTATATCCTAACATTCCACCACCTTCCGTACCTACATAAATCTCACCGTTACTTGTTTCACATATACATAAGAGTACATTGTGCTTTATGCCAAAATCACTCGATTGGTATCGTTTCATTGAATCTGGCACACCTATTTTCATACAAACTATATTTTTATTATATATCGCCCATATCTGGTCTGATTGATCGATAACAAACGCAAGTACTCCCTTAATACATAATAGCGGGGTAACTTCGTTGGTTTTTCATTAAACACATAAATACCATCACTTGAAGAAAATACAATTTTATCGCCATACATATATACATGTGTCACAGTGTGATGTAACATTCTATCCTTTGGAGACTTAAAACACTTGGTGAATTTTCCGGAAGGTATGTCATAAGCTATCAATCCCGATAAATAGGTACCAATATATAATTTATCCTTATTCTTATCATAACAGATAGATTTCATATTATCTGCTACAAGACCGGAGTCTTTCGTACTGAGGTGACGGAATATTTCAGTCTTATGATTCATATAATTAAGTCCTCCGCCATCTGTACATATCCACAAATCATCCCGTTTGTCTTTTACAATTCCACTGACAAATGGAAAATTGAGACAATCAGAGCGTTCCTTGTTTGCGGGATAGTATTTAAAAATTCTACTCTCTGGGGAAAAGACACTGACCCCTCCATAATAAGTGCCGACCCATAATCCTCCCTCCTTGTCCAAATAGAGGGCGAATATGGATGAATGTTTCATGTCACCGGAAAAACCTCCTGAGGCATAGGACTCTATATTACCGGTTGAGATAGAGTATTTGTTCAGTCCTTCACGAGTTCCGATCCATAAATTACCGGACTGGTCTTCGGTTACCACCCTTACGTCATTGCTGCAAAGACTATTCGCTGTTCCGGGATTATTGACAATATGGTTTACACAAATATCATTGTCAAACTGATACAGCCCGTTTGAACGAGTTGCCATCCAAATAGAACCATCTTTACTTTCATAAAGCATTTCGATGGAAGGTATGTCCAATATACATTTCCATAATCCATTTTTATATTCTTTGTAACATCCTTTTGACGTGACGATATACCATTCACTACTTCTATTGCAAAATATAGAACTTATTCTTCCTGAAGAGATTTCTATTTTTTTGAAGAAATCCCAACGATTATCGCCTTCATTCCATTCCAAAATTGAATCTTTAGCAGCTATATAAATTTTGCCACCAATAGAATTAACAGCGTTTATATCTCTTTCTCTGATACACTGAAAACGGTCTTCAGTCAATTTATAACAAACCAAAGAATTGTCAGCACGCAAAAATATATTGTGATTTGAATCTTCAACGATTCGATAAATTGTATTATTTTTAATATAGTTGTCAAAACGTTCTTCACCTCCTTTCAAGGTTATCATTTCATTTCCGTCATAGATACTCAAACCTTGCAATGTTCCGAACCACATCCTTCCCAATTCATCCTGATGAATACTTAGTATTGAAGGTTGCGAGAGTCCGTCTTTTACTCCTATATTTTTAAAATAATATCCGTATAAAGGAAAATGTATGAAGTTTATGCACAAAAACAAAATAATACGAATAAAGACTTTTTTCATATAAGCCGGATTTCTGTTTCTTCATGATTGATTAGACTTTATGAGGTTCACGCAATTAAATAAATTGCGTATACAAATATCCTATTTAATTTAGAAATATCAAAAAAATATATGTCTTTTGAGGATATAGGAATAGATTTTCATTTATTTATTGTCTGCGTTAGCCTGTATACTTTCCCGTTTTCATCTATACCCTCAATAATAATGTCCTCCGGTGCGGTGCTGTCTGGAGTGTAATATTCTATTATTGCATTTCCTTCTTCATCCAATTGCAGTGCCGGATTCCAATAGATAGTACTCCTTAAATCTGAACGCCGGGCATCTTTCTTTTCGGGAGTATCATAGGTTGGGTGATAAAATTCCACCGAGTCACTGTACCCGAGTGGAGAGTAAGTGATGATCCTTGTGCCGGTCTGGCCGAAGATCTCTTCCGTCTTTTAATGTGATAACAATGGCACCGGCAGCACCACGGGAACCTAATATTGCCGCATCTGCTCCGCGGAGCAGACTTAAACTGGACATATCACTGGCTTGCAGGGTGGTCAGGATCTCATTGTCATCCTCGTACACTACATCGTCAATCACAATAACAGGCTGTTGCGGATTGTTGCGTATATGTATTTCGTTTCCATTCATTACGCTAACTCCCGGCAGTCTCATTACTGCATCAAAGGCTGTATGTGCACCGTATTTTTCCAGTTGCTCTCCTTCGACAGTATAGGTGTTGATTCCTCCTGTATAAATACTTGTTGAACTGGGCTTTTTCCGGTTTCCTGTAATCAGTACTTCTTTCAGATTGTAGACTCTCATGCCGCCTTCCATGTAATATTGGTCGCGGGTATTGAGCAAATAGTCTTCCATAAAGGTTGCTGCTCCGTCACGGAAAGGGGATTTATGGAAGGCAACCGGATACTCAGGTTTTCTATTTCAATATCAACTCCGGCAAAACCTCTCTTTGTACGTGCTTGTATGAGGAAAGTGGTACTGTCTCTGAATGAGGTATTGACTATAAATTCTCCTTTCTCGTCTGTGGTTGTTGTGGCGATAATGTTTTGTTTAGGAGCTAATAATACGATAGGTCCTTTTTTTACATTCCCTCCGAAGAAACCTTTAATACGCCCACTGATAGTCTGTCCTTTCTCAATATAATTAGTGAAGTTCAATGAGGGAGCACGCAGTACATTATCAAATTTGTATCTGCGCCAGCCATGTGTCATCATCAAGAAATCTAACGAGCGTAGGGTTCGTGCATCTTGGCGGAGAAAATAGAACCCCGGGTCTTCCACATATCCTTTCAGATCGGAAGTCAACAGTAGGTTTGATACAATGTTGTCAGCGAGAGAATCCGGTTGGATACTTTTCCGGTTGGTAATGCTGACGGAGAAACTACCGTTTACAGGATTTCCCTTGTCGTCTTTTATTGAAATATTTAATGATACTTTTTCTCTTTTTTCGTATGTCGGTCGGTCCGGAGTTATTTGCCATTGGGGAGTTTTGCGGTCGGGAACAAAGACTAGCCGTTCGCTGAGCGCATTCCCTTGCTGGTCGATTAACATGAAATGAGTGATCCCTTCTGTAAACAGGCTGTCATTCATTTTTCCGAAGTCCTTGTCGGATTAATAGGTTGAAGTATGGAAAGTTTTCCACGGGTGTGAGCAATGAGAAATAGCTTTTGAGGCCATTCTGTTGCCTCTGTTTTCTGAATCTCATAACGTATTTCCTGTTTATAGTGACTTATGGAAAGTGTGATTCCCTTTTGTTCGATAGCCGGGAGGTCAAATCGTTTGGTAACTCCATCGCTGGACGTAGCCATTACGTAATAGGAACTGCCGTTGGAAGGGTTTAATGTGAAAATCCCCATTCCTTTGTGCTCGGAATGAAAAGATGTCAGTGTATCTCCTTGGGAGTCCAGTAAGAAACCTTCTATTTCTTTGGAGAATCCGTCTGCTCCCTGAGCTTTGAACGCTATGTTCTGGTGCTGAACAGCAAGTAGTGCGCCTCCTTCCGGGAAAAAAGTGACGTCAAAGTCATTCGTAAATGCCGGCAAATAAAAAGTCTTTTTATAGATGTATTGCGGGTCGTCAAATTCCACTTCAATGCTGCGGGCAGCAGTTGGCTTCAAATCCGGTAAGGAAATGGAAATCAGTCCGTTTTCATCTGTCTTTTTTCTCCCTTTATCTTTTATTTTTCCGTTTACGATAAACCGATACCGGATTGCTGTGTTCTTAAAAACCTCTTGGGTATTGCTGGTAAACTTGACTTTTGCTGTATAATGGGTATCGTCCTCTTGTTGATATTTGATGTTTGAAAGGATGGTGTTATCTATGGAGTTTCCGATTTTCAGATTACGTGAATAGAAGAATTCCGGTCCTTCATTCAACATCCAGTTACTGTATCCTCGCAGGTAGTAATCACCGGCGGGGAGGGTAGGAGGCAGGGTAAAAGCATTGTGGAAACCTAAAGAGTCTCTACGGATTTTTTTTCGTTCTACGATCGAGTCGGAACGATTGATTAATTCTGTAATGATAAAGTTACTCTGGCTATCATCTTGGTGGGTAATGGCATTTATCAGGTAGCCTTTGAACCAGATTTTCTCTCCGGCACCGTAAAATGGTTTGTCCAGGTGGAGATAAACCTTCTCATGGGGTATTTTCTCTAACAGGCTAAAATTGGCAATAACCGTATCTTGCATACTTTGTGCTGATAGCATTGAAGTTGATAATAACATTCCTGTTATCAGAGCTATTTGACATATTTGTGTCAGTAAGGTAGTTTTGCTTTTCATACGATATATAATGTTAGAGTGTTAACTTTTGTGCATCCAGATAGAAAGTACTTTTCGTTTGACTGCGAGTATATTAATGATTGATACGATAAGGAACAGAAGAATACCCATGCCGATAGCTGCCCATAGTGAACCTGTTTCCAATTGGGGGAATAGCAGGCGGATACTTTCTATGTAATAGCTACGCAGCCAGGTTACTAATCCGATAGATAGCAGTAATACAACGATGTTCAACCCTACTGTGAGTATCTGATAAGGCAATGCTACTCTATTGGGGCTGTATCCTATTAATAAAAGACTTTCCAGCTTGGTCGTATTTTTTTGTAGTAGTAAGAAGATGCTTAACATCAGGATATAGAATGAAAGGATACTGATAAATAGGCCGACTCCCAGCACAATACCTACAATCAGGCGAAGGAAATAGGTAGTCTTGCCTGCATCCAACTTTCCGTCTTCCGTTTCATATCCTTTCTTTTGAAAATAACCGGCAATGGAGGAATCCGCAGGATTGCTGACTTCAATAATCAGTCGTGCCGGTTGTGCTTCCGCATTCGGGGCAAAGTTCTTGTTGGCCCATTCCATAAAAGACTGGGGGACCAAAATGGTGTTCAGTCGATTGGAGAAACCGACGATATTTCCTTTATACTGCTCTACCCGACCATTTCCGCGCATCATGATGTCCATTTGGATCAGACTCATTAAGCCTTCCGATAGCTTGGGCAGGCTACGGCTTTGGGCAAAGCCGAAGTTATAAAGATTCAGGTAATTGCGGGGAATAATGATAGGAATGGTGTGTGTGGCTTCATCAAAGTGCCATTTATCGAGTTTAATATCAACAAATTCATCGGGAACCGATTCGAAAAACATATCGGTGGAAAGATGAATACCAGTTTCCTGCATACCCAGTCCCGCCGAAACTTTGAATTGGGAGGGGGTAAAAGCTCCGATTGTCTTGGTAAACGATTGTTTCTTCAGGTCGGCGATGTCTTCGGCAGAGAATGTGTTGTTTTTTCCTGCAAAAGAGCCGAGCGTGCTAATCTTCTTTGTGGCTATGATGAAATCTTTCTTCATAAAGCTGTCTCCTTCGGTGAATACCGGAATGATATCTTTATAAAACTGTACACTAAGCAATACAATCATCATACCGAATAGATTGGCTAAAAAGAAACCGGCTAACTGGCCGATACTGATATGTTGGCGGAGAAGTTTCCAGACAAGGGCTGACATTTTATTTATGATTTACAAATTATAATTTACAATAACTCATTACTCGCCACTTATCATAGCTGGAGTATGCGTTGATAAGGCAACTCAATATGTTTTCCTATGGAAGTGGCGATTACTCCGGCTTGTTGCTTTTCAGCTTCGCCAATAATAAGTTCTCCCATGATGCGGCTGTTCTCATCATCCAAATGGCTGATAGGCTCATCCAGAAACAGGAAGTCGAACGGCTGGCAGAATGCACGGATAAAAGCGACCCGTTGTTGTTGGCCGAAAGAAAGTTTTCCGGCTTTCACGTTCAGTTTATCTGAGATACCCAGCTTCTCGAATAATGAAAGAATCTCTTTTTTCTTCTTGTGTCCGGTAAGGTTATTCTTCAGTTGTACGTTTTCTATCGCTGTAAGTTCGGTGAAGATACGCAAGTCTTGAAAAAGCATACTCAGTGAATGCTTTCTCAGGTCTACCCATTGCTTCACAGAATATGCTTTGATATTAGTCTCATCGAAATTGATAATCCCCTGATAGTCGTTGCGATAGCCATAAATATAGCTGCACAATGAAGATTTTCCGGTGCCGGAAGCCGCTTCTATCAGACACATTTCCCCTTTCCGGAAGATAAGATCCTGATGCCATATATCCGAAGTCACCGAATTACGGTCAGCAAACACTTGGGAAGTGTTTGCTGTAATGAATGCTATTCATGCCGTTTGTTTACGAATTACATACCGGTAAATTGTTTGCCGAAGTCAACGATTAATTTGAGCGCATTGACGTCTTTATCTTTCAGGCAAAGGTCGATTTCGCTTGTTTCTCCTTCTGAACTAACGGACAGATAGGAAACTTTTGATAACATCTCAGAACCGGTCCGGAACTTTTCACCACCAAATCCGATCAGCATTTTAACAACGGGAAGTTCAAGTATAGCTTCTGCGTTGATAGCCATGAATACGGTTTTTCCCTTCATTTCCGATGCATACGGAGCGTCTTTGATAGACTTGTCTGCCACTTTTTCTATATTTTTGTAGAGTAACTCGTCATTGGTGGCATACATTTGTTTGTCTTTGATACCAAAGAATACGTTCATTCCTTTACTCTTATAGACATATTCGTTTTTGCCCAGTTCCAGAATATCTTCTCCTTTTTTCAGTCCCAATACCTGCTTGTTCTTATAAAGGGCTTCGAGTGCATTGCCGTTTTTTACGTCTGCATACACTATAAAGGTAGGAGCGCTGTTCATGGTTACGTTGATTAACCCTGCGGAGATATCACCGTTGAAGGAACTGAACAATTCTTTAACTTCATCTGCTTTGGAGATAGATACTGTGTTACGGAATTCCTTATTTTCACTTAGGAGATTATAAAGACCTTCTCCTTTTATACCCAGATTGACAAACATCAGTAGAAGCCGGGAAGTATTTTACGAACGTATTGTTTGCTTTTCCAAATGCTTCCAACTGTTTTTTCATCAAAGCTTTTACAGCCTCGTTCTCCGTGTAATTTTCTGTTTTTAAGGCAATTCTTCCTTTTTCAAAGTTTAATCCGGCTATTATGGTTATGTCTTCTGCTTTCACTTCAGCGGGAAGTCCCATACTGACTTGCTCTTGATAAGGTGCAGGAATAGCTGCCATGGAAGCGAAGAAATTGATGTCACTTTTTTGTTTTTCCATTTTCTGGAAAGCGCCGGATTTCGCAATGCTGTTATCTGCGGTTTGTTTCAACAGATTGGTGATGCCTTCTTTGGCTTTTTCTATTTGAGATGTTCCTTTTACGGAAATGAGCATTACGGCAGAATTGTTGAAAGCGACTAAACCTCCGTTCATGGTTGTAAAGCTATATCCAGCTGCTTCGTTGATTGGTTGGCAGATTTGCTCTTTTACCATTATTTCCAAGGAAGCGTGCAGGTCATCTTCGCTTTTGATTTTCGCAACTGCGGTAGAGTATGGAAAAGAGGGCGAAGTAAATACGTAGACAGGAGCTTCTACGTCAATTCCCGATTCACTGGGGTTATTCATCACTTTTTCTAATTGTTGGAAAGTGGCAGCGTTCATTCCACTTTTTAGTGCTTCCAATACTTTTTGCTTGGCAGCTTCATTCTCTTTATCATTCAATCCGGCCTTACTAGCAAGGATTTTAGATTTATAGAGGTAACAACCGTAGCATCAGCCGGTATTATATTGGTATATTCCACTGTTTTGGAACATGCTGCCAGGAAAACAATCAGTACTGCAAGTACCGAGAGTCGTGAAATCATTTTCTTTGCCATACTCATATTTTTTAATGGTGTATAAATTTCAATTTAACTGTTCTTTTATTGTTGATTTAGCAGATTCAACGTGTGGCAAGCCACCAATGCCGCTGTTTCTGTCCGAAGTCGTGATTTACCCAGGCTGATCGGCGTGAATCCCCGTTCAATAGCTTTTTCTACTTCGCCCTCACTGAAATCTCCTTCCGGGCCGATCAGCACCAAGGCGTCTTCTCCGGCTTTTAGTACGTCCTTCAGCAGAGGTTTCTCACCTTCGTAGCAGTGAGCGATAAACTTCTGTCCCTTAAACTCCTGATTGATGAATTTATTGAAATCTGTCATCTCATTCAGTTTCGGCAGACGGGCTTTGAGTGATTGTTTGATTGCCGAGATAAGAATCTTTTCGATCCGTTCGTTCTTGATAACTTTACGTTCCGAGAACCGGCAGTTGAGAAATGTCAGTTCGTCGAATCCTATTTCAGTGGCTTTCTCGGCAAACCATTCATTACGGTCCATATTTTTAGTTGGTGCCATGGCGATGTGCAGGTGGCACGGCCATAGTGGTTTTTGGAAAATTGTCTCTTTGATAGCTACCAGACAACGTTTGTTGGTTGCTGCCGTAATTTCTGCCTTGTAGAAACTACCCTTTCCATCGGTAAGGGTGATTTCGTCTCCGATACTTAACCGCAAGACACGGGTACAGTGCTGTGCTTCTTCTTCCGGAAGCTCATTGGTTTTCTGTATATCGGGAGTATAAAAAACGTGCATATAGTAATTATTGATTTTTATTTCTTTGATTGATCTGGTCGCGTATTTTAGCGGCCAATTCATAGTTCTCGTCTTTAATGGCCTGCTCCAATGCTTGTTCAAGTGTTTTGGAAGTGGCACTGCGCGACGACGATTCATGTTCTTCTTCCATAGATTCCTTGTCACCAACTGTTTCTTCAGAACGGTTCCTTTCTTCATCCGGTATGCGCAGGCATTCCCGGTCGAGGATAGATTCATAAATCAGAATCGGGCAGTCGGCACGTACCGCCAATGCAATGGCGTCCGATGTACGTGCGTCAATACGTATAATATCTTCGTCTCTTTTCAGGTAAACATAAGAGTAGAAAATACCGTCTTTAGCTTTGTAAATCAGCACACGTATCAGGCTTACCCCCAATACGGTAAGGCTTGTGGTGAATAAATCGTGTGTTAACGGACGTGGAGTTTTAATTCCTTTCAGATACAACGCGGTAGCCTGGGCTTCGGCAGGACCGATGATGATAGGCAGTTGCCGTTCACCGTCCACTTCACCCAATAGCATTGCGAATGCACCTACCTGCGCTTGGCTATTTGTGATATTTAAAACTTGTAATTCTACCTTTTTATCCATTGTTTTTTACTTAATTTGTTTTACTCTCCCGTCGGTGCTTATACTTGAATACCAAGGCAAACAGAATTCCGATAACCAACGCATACGCAGCAAAAATCAGCCAGATATCCGTCCATTCCCGACTCACCAATTTGCCGTCGGCATATACCGAGAAAGCATCTACCACAGCTCCGCTGGCATATCCTCCGATGATAGCTCCCAGACCGTTAGTATCATAAAGAACAACCCTTGAGCACTGGCACGAATGGAGGAATTAGTCTCTTGTTCAACAAACAAGGAACCGGAAATGTTGAAGAAATCAAACGCCATGCCATAAACAATCATGGAAAGAATCAACATCCACAATCCGCCTCCCGGATCTCCGAAGCCGAACAAACCGAACCGGAATACCCATGCAAACATACTGATTAACATCACTTGCTTGATGCCGAAATGCTTCAGGAAAAACGGTATAGCAAGAATAAACAGTGTCTCGGACATCTGTGATATGGATAGCAGGATAACCGAATGTTTCACCCCGAAAGAATCTGCAAACTCCGGAATACCGGCAAAACTGCCTAGAAACAGGTCACCGTATGTATTGGTTATCTGTAAAGCCGCCCCCAAAAGCATGGAGAAAAGGAAGAAAATTGCCATTTTCTTTCTTTTAAATAACACCAATGCATCCAGCCCGAAAGCCGAAAGCAGTGATTTGTTTTCTGTTTTGGCGGGTTTACAAGCCGGAAGGGTGAAAGAATAAACTCCCAGTAACAGTGCGGATATGGCACCGACATAAAGTTGGGCGCTTGAGTTTTTGAATCCGGTAAGGTCTACCGCCCACATGGCACAGATAAAACCGATCGTTCCCCATACGCGGATAGGGGGGAAATCTTTGATTAAATCACATTTATATTGCTCCAATGCATTGTATGAAACGGTATTGGCTAATGACAAAGTAGGCATATATACCAATAGATTGAGTAACATGGCCCAATACATCTGGTCGTATCCCGTAGCGGTGGAAGCGTAGAAAAGACAGGCTGCACCTACAATGTGGCAAAGTCCGTATAAAGCTCTGCATTAAACCATTTATCGGCAATGATACCGATAATGCCGGGCATCACCAAAGAGGCAATTCCCATAGTGGCGAAAATGGCTCCGATTTGTCCTCCTTCGAAATGGAGTTCTCTGCCATATAGCCACCTAGTGAAATTAACCATGACCCCCAGACAAAAAATTGCAGGAAGTTCATAATAATCAAACGAACTTTT
>ENA-OQCK01000123-OQCK01000123.1-human-gut-metagenome-genome-assembly--contig:-NODE-123-length-43498-cov-2.737451_pt1 | contig 43498 bp, 48 predicted proteins | sample MGYA00242498_ERZ504578 | MGnify/ENA primary metagenome ERZ504578 (study PRJEB26092, sample SAMD00036229) | human gut metagenome | host: Homo sapiens | study: EMG produced TPA metagenomics assembly of...
CCGTCATTATAGTTAGAAAGTAAGTAAGAAAGAATTTGTATTTTTTCCTGCTGTTCAAGATTATATTGCTCAATGCCTATGTTTTTTGCTCTTTCTAAATCTGCTTTTTGTCGTCTGCTCGTAATAAAAATATCATAGTCATCAATGTGTTGGTATTTTTCACATGGATATTGCTTACACTCGTAGCAATATTCAATCTTTCCATGTTCAAGACTACATCTTGCAATTTTACATGATTGATTTCCATTTCCGCAACCGCCACAATGATTTCCTAAAAGCATAGGACACAACCCACAATTCAATCCACAAAGAGAGAATAATTGGTTTTTGCGTTCAAATCCTTTCATAGTATTAGTCTCCTAACTTCAAATTTATCTTTGTATTTATTGTCTTTTACAAACTGAAATTTTGTTATTTCATTTTTTCTTGACACTCGCTACATTCTTTATCGTGAATAGAAATAATGCCACCGCATTTAGGACAAGTATATTTTATTTTCTGCTGTTCCATGAAATGTTCCAAACCATGTCCTTGAACAAAACGGCTATTTTCTATAAGACTTGCTTGATACCGTTTGTTATAGCTTTTTTCAAGATTTTTAATCAACTTACATGGATATTCAGCACATTCAAAACAATAGGATAACGATTTTCCTTTGATGCAATCCTTTATTTTGCATTTACGACAATGTTCTGGTTTCCCTTTATCACTATTCAAGCACCCAGAACAAGGTTTTTTATTGTAACAGTGCTTATAACAAACCTTACAATTCATTCCGCATGGGGCAAACATGCTTATATCAATTTTTTCTTTTGACATTTTCATAGTTGTTTACTCCTTTCAACAAATTCTAATTTATCTTTGTATTTATTGACTTCCACAAACAAGAATTTATCTCATACAGGCATTTATAAATTTCATAGGCACGTCCATGCGTTTTGCAACTTGTTCTGGTGTCATTCCGCTATTTAAGAAACGCTTACATACTATTTTCATGTTTTCTCCAACTTCGATAATATGTTTATCTGGGTCATAAAAGCGGACTACACGCTGTCCCCATGAATGTTCTATAATAGGGTGGACATATTCAATATCATATTCTTTCAGCCTATCAGCAAATTTATCAAAATCATCTTCTTCAAAATAGACTTCAAAATTGTTACCACCAAAAGAAATATCACTTGTACCGATAAACTCTTTGTATGTTTCACTTGTCTGTAAGGCTAAGCCACCTGTTAAAGTTTTATTTGCTCCAAAATCCATAATGACATGAAGTCCAAAAACCTTTTTATAAAACTCAACTGATTTATCTATATCAGTTACTACCAACATAGGGTTTTTTAATTTCATTTTTGCTACCTCCACAACTTCCAATTTTCTTTATGTCCACATGACAGCATTTTCATATATCCGCTATTATAAGAAACTATCCATTTGCTAATGGTGTGATAAACTACTTCTATTTGGTTTTCTTTTTATCCTCAAAAGTTTAACAAAATCGTCAAACAAAGTTGTATCTGTTGGCTCAAACATCAGCCATTTTCCGTCATGGTAAGTTTTTGTTTCATCATAAATTCTCTGAACTTCTTTAGAATAATTATCTCTATCTGTATCGAATTTTAACCGTTCATCTTTACCTAAGATAATCATAAATCCCACACAGTTTTCTCTAGCATATAAGGCACATAATGTTTTGCCACCTCGACGATACTTATATTCATAATTCCATGCTTTGCCACCTTTATTCCATAGACATTCCATTTCATACTTTTCATCAATCAAGGCACACAATTCATTCCATACACTATATAATGATTGTCCGACCAAAGCAGTCATTTCCTCCGCATTAGGTATTTTATCTAGCATACACATTTCTCCTTTATAAGTCTAAATTAACTGTTTCCACATCCATATTATAACAGTTGTTTATATCTGCTACAATGAAAAACTAGTTTGTCAGCTTACCTTTTCTGCTGTCCCTGCGGAGCGTTGTTCTGCGGATTTCCAGCTTTACCTCCTTTGTTCTTCAATACAATATCATCAGCTTTGATGTACCAATCAACGTAGTCCCTCTAAAGTTGGCATTTGCACTGTATCAGCTACGGGATTGATTAACTCCACTTCCGCATTATAAGGAAAGTCCTTTACGGGAACATCAGCGGGGATTGACACTTGTATCATGCGTTCCTGCACACTACATTTCAAATCATAAGTACGACGCTTAATTTCATCACTTGTCGTTCCGTCCTCATTTTCTACACGCACCTCATGTCGAAGTGCAGAGAATTTCAATACTCCAAAAGTTTTTTCGTTATCTAATACAATTCCATTTGCTAATCTCATAATCAAATACCCCCTTATTTGCTTTCTGCTGGTAACATATCATCAGCCATTAAAATGTAGTTTGTAAATCCACGTCCTTTGACGTTGTAACCCTTTGCGGTAATGCGTGGGTTAATCAGTTTTACTTTCTGCTCTGCTTAAAATGCTTCTCGCCAGCTTTTGCAGGTAATACAACGATAATGTCGTCGGCTCTCTGAATATTCGAATACAAGTTGTAACTTCTTGATACGGGAGTGTAACGCCCATTGATACGTTGCTGGTCTACTTTGTTTTCCCCTGCAAATTCCAAGTTTCCAAAAGTCTGTGCCACATTCGGCACGATATATTTTAATTCCATATTATTTTACCTCGTTTCTTTCTTTAAGTTTGATTGATGTGTGTATTCTGGCATTTAGGAAAGTACCAGCAAGCCCCCAGATAGTAAAGGGTAAATAAATGCTAACGCACCCTTGACTATCCGTGTTCTTGTAGGTAATCGGCAGACAAGCCAGAATAGGTATAGTCTGCTATCTAAGCTACGGCGGAGAGCGTGATTTTTCTTTCCTCATACAGCTACCGCCTTATGATTTCTTCATCTTACGGCGTTTGAAAAAGTATGTACCAGCCAGGCCACCAGCAGAAACAGACATCATAATTGCAAAGGCAAGGATATTTGTATTGTCGCCCGTTTTGGGGCTGTCTGTTTTCGTAGGTGTATCTGGTGTGGTTGGCTTCTCTGGTTCTTCTGGGGTAGGTGTTTCTGGTACTTCCTTGATAGTAACTGTCTGTCCGTCGTCCTCAATGTCATTATGCTCCGTAACTTTGATAGGTTCGTCTGGATTGCTTAAATCGTATAATTCCTCAAAAGTTACAAGCTGTTTACTGCCAAGATTGGAAGCGTCAAAGGTAAACTCGATTTTAACTTCCATAGTTTCGCTGTCAGCCGTAAAGATGTAGTCATTCTCAATACGCTTGTCATTGATGATAAGCTCTGCATTTTCTTCTTTTAACATCTGCCAGCCCACAAGTTGATACTTCGTACCGACTTCTAAACCCTCTGACTTGACTGTATCAGTGATAGTTACGTCTTTCCCAGCAAGAATAGTCTTTTCGCCGTCCTTGCTGGTAGCGGTAGTATGGATAGTGATTTCTTTTTCGTATTCATCAGTCAGCGTACCTAAATCAACCACAACCTTATTTCTGGAAATGACAATCTCAAACGGTGGAATAAGTTTGAAACCTTTGTTGCTTTCACAACGTAATTCTTCAATGATGTAAGTATCATAAAGCAACGCACCTTTGCTGTCGTCTGGTTCAGAAGTACCAAACCACACACCGTCCTCGCTTGTTTTTCCTGCATTGGTATTGTGCTTGTGGGAAGCCCAATCAGAAGCAGTAGAGAATTGTCCGTTATCATCAGTTACAACAACATGACTTTCGCCCGTCTCTTGCTTGTGATCCTAAACGGAACATCTGCAAGACGCTTGTGCGAACCTGCACCAATTTTTACGCCCTCAATATCGCCACGTTTAATCTGGTTATAGATAGAGTGGGCTTCGTCAGTCAAATCAACGATTTTTCCATTCTCTGTGATTTCAAAATCAATCGGCTTTGCACCGTCAGTCAAATATCCCTCTGGCGTTTTTTGTTCAGACAATCTGTATTTTCCGTAAGGTAATAGGTCAGCAGAAGTAGAAGCGATACCCTCAATGTCGGTATGGATTGTCTTTAACACTTCATTTTTCTTGTATAACTTGCCCTCAACTAAGACGGCATTCTCATTTAAGGAAATGATTTCAAAGGCGGTATCTTTCAAAGTCGCACCGCCTTGAGCTTTCGTGTCTTTGGTTTCTAAATCTCGTTTCTGGATTTTCACACCGCCACGAATGACTTTATCAGAAACATGGTATTGATTGCTTCCAGATAATACGGCAAGGTCGCCGTCCTCTATAATCTGTGTCAGATACATTCCTTTTATCTGTTCTTCGCTACCGTCAGCCTGCATATATGCACCCGCTAACAAGTAACCCGACGGACTTTTTGTTTCCTCAACAGTTAGTGTTCCTAATGGAAGTACGTTTTTACCGTCCTGCGTATAGAAGCTGTCCCCAGATACTTTATATTTGTCAGCTAAACGAGTAATGTAATGGATAGCACCGTCGCTGTCTTTTTCAGCGATAGTCTTTGTTACCCATGTTCTTGTAGGCTGTGCTGGAAGATTGTTCTTGTTGTAATATCCAGCGTAGAAGTTCCATGTAAACTCTGCTCCCTCTAAAGAAGCGTTTCCCTGCGGATTGGATTTCTGTGTTTCCATGTCAATCTTGAACAGCTCAATCAAGGTATCTGTTACTTTTGGAGTATCAGATACTTTTAAGTCGCTGTTTTCCAGCTTCCACAGATAAAGAGTAAACTGTTTTATCAATTTTAAATCCTGCTGGTGCAGAAAGTTCCTTGATATATACTGTAGTGGCTCTTACTTCAACAGCTTCTGTATTTCCGCTAGTATCAGTCGTAAGGGTGGCAAGCTGTTTCGTGCAGTCTTTATCAGAATACACACCATACGTTGCACCAGCGATTGAATAAATCCCGTTGCCGTCTGTAATATTGGCATTGGTGGAAGTCTTTTGAAGTTTGGTATTTCCGACAGCTAACTTCGCCCAGAATTGCCCTAACTCTTGACCCTCGCCAGAGTAGATATATCCGCCACAGTCATAACGTCCTTTGTTTTCTTTCACAAAGGCTTTTGCTCCTGCGAATACTTCATCTTGTACGGCTTTTGGGATTTCATCATAGGAAGCTCGCACATTATCACATTGCCAGTCAAGCTGAACACTTAATCTCTGCCAGACAACAAGCTGTCTTAATAGGTAGGCGTGTTTACTGCTTATTCCGCTGTGGCTGTCTGTGTACTGTTTTACATATTCAATAGATAAGGCAACGTCGCTTATCTGGTCGGCACTCATGCGTGAGCTTGCGTCTGTTCTGTCTTATAGCCGTTTTTAAACGCTGTGTTGATGTCAATACAATAAGCGTCCTTGCCCTCAACGGTTAAATGTCCCTCATTAAAGGTAGACTGATAGAACCGTCATTCATTACTTGTTCTACGATACCGACACGCTCTTTACTTTCCGTCCAATACTGTGTATTAGACGCATGAACCGTTGAACTCGGTAAAGCGGTAACGACAGTTGCAAAGGCAAGAAAGCCTGTACACAATCGTTTTAATATCTTTTTCATAATTCTAAATGCTCCTTTCATTTTGGTAGTAAAATAGCCGTCCACTAGGAACGGCTGGAAATAGAAAAGGAACGCTGATATTGTGCGTTCCGTAGTCTATGAAGTATTCAATTTTTCTTGTTTCAATACTGATGTGCTGTACCGTATCTTTGCATATCTGGGAAATAGGACGTATCAAGGCTCATTCAATCGTAGTAAATTAGTAGTATTTTGATGTGTTTAGCTCCTTGATAATGCCGATAGATACAGCGTTTTAGCGGATAATCAAATTTTTAGTGTGTTTTTCACTGTAAAAAATAATGAAAGGCGATTTCCTTCTCTTGATGCAATGGGAAATCGCTTTTTCATATGCGGTGTAAATCGTGCATTCTCTGACAAGAAGCATACAATCGTGGTGTGATTTCAAACACAATTACCTTATATGCTGAAACGTACTGTAAACCTGCAGGTATCTTATATGTTTATACTGTAAGGAAATGGGCATGCTTTTCCCATTGATGAAACATATTGAAAACAGCTGCCCTTAATGAGTGGATAGCTTTTATCGAATGCAAATAAATCTATCTCTTATGCTAATAAAACTGTTATCTTTTATTTTTGTAAAACTGTTCATTTTTCAATATACAGTTTAATGGTAGAATGTATACAATTTCATAGAGAGGAGAGCTTGTATGCAGCATGAAAAGACAAAGGAGCTGGCAATGACAGCACTTATGACAGCTTTGATATTTACCGCAACCTATATTATAAAGATACCCAATCCGGCAACCGGAGGGTACACGCATATGGGGGACTGTATGATTTTCTGGGGTGATGGTTCTGGGGAGAAAACGATGGGGCGTTGGCCGGGGGCCTTGGTGGTGCTTTATCCGATTTGCTAAGCGGTGCCGCTGTCTGGGTGCTGCCAACCTTTTTTTATAAAATATGCCATGGGCTGGATCATGGGACTTTTACTGGAGAAATCACGATTAAAAAACAGACTGATCGCAGCGGGAACGGGAGGCGTTTTTCAGATTATTGCTTATACACTTGTTAAAATACCCCTGACCGGGGTTGTACCTGCAATCGCCTCTGTTGCGAGAATCTGTATGCAGACAGTCATCGGACTCGTCCTTTTTACGGTACTGTCTGCGATGCTGTCCCGCACGGAGATGCTTTCATTTTTTGAGGAGAAACGTATATGAAAAAAATAGATGCACATGCGCATATCGGTGAAATCGGCGGCTGGGCAAATGTAGCGGCGACTCCACAACAGCTTCTCGAGCTGATGGATATGTATGAGATTGAGAAAACGGTTATCTGTTCCCAAAATAATGAGGCCGTATACCGGGCAATCAGCGAATGGCCGGATCGTTTTGCTGGTGCTGTGTATGTTAACCCGCTCAAGGAAAACTGCACACAGCTGCTGAAGCAGTATCTGGAGAAAGGCTTTCAGGCAGTAAAGCTGAATCCGCTCAGGCATGCCTTTGTGGCGGACGATGTATGTGTTGATCCTGTCATGGAGATGGCAGAGCACTATCAGGTTCCTGTCTGTATTCACTGCGGACATCCACCCTATTCCCTTCCCTGGAGTATTGCGCTTCTCGCAGAGCGCTTTCCCAATGTCAAGGTGATGATGATTCATATGGGACACGGACACGGTGTGTATATCGACGCAAGCCTGAAAATGGCTCGTCGCTATGCGAATCTGTATCTGGAAATGAGCGTATGCCGATGCATACAAAAATCAAAGAGGCATACGAGAGTGTCGGTGCAGATCGTATCCTGTTCGGCACTGATGGCCCGTTTCATCATCCGTCCGTGGAAATGCAGAAGGTGATCGTCAGCGGTCTGGATGAAGAAGCACTTCAAAAGGTATTCTATGACAATGCCAAAGCCTTTTTTCGAATTTCCTAAATGTTCAAGAAAGTTTCAAGCCATCCGGTTTTCCATGTTTTGTCATTCACTTTTCTGATACAATATACAATAAGAATGACATGGAGGATGATCATGAGTAAGATTCTTATCATTGATGATGATAAAGATGTACTGATTGCTGCAGAGCAGTATCTGCAGAAGAACAATGAGGATGTATTTACTGCCACCGGCGGTTCAAAGGGTCTTCGGGTGCTGAAACAGGAAACGATAGACTGTATCGTTCTGGACGTGCTTCTTAAGGGGGAAAGCGGGTTTGATCTGTGTCGGAAAATACGCAGCTTCAGCTCTGTACCCATCGTGTTTTTGACGAATCTTTCCTCACAGGAGGATTTGAAAAATGGATTTCTGATGGGAGCGGATGATTATATTACCAAACCGTTTTCTCTGGAAGAGCTGTATCTTCGCATACAGGCAAGGATACGGCAGTATTATCAAATACCCTCCAGACAGAAGATTTTGAATTTTTTCCCACTCCGAATCAATCTGGATGCAAGAACCATACAGATTCAGGATAACAGGGTTCCGTTAACCATGTCGGAATTCGATATCCTGGTGCTGCTGGCACAGACACCGGAGCATGTGTATACCATATCGGAAATCTACCAGCGGGTATGGAAGATGCCGGATATGAATTCCACACATACAGTGCAGGTACATATCGCCAATCTTCGTAAAAAGCTGGAGGAGGCCTGGGGGGATCATATGTTTATTCAGACCGTCTGGGGCAAGGGCTATAAGTTCGTGGAACCACCTGTTTCAGGATGAAAAAACATCGTGTACGTTTCAGAAACAAACACGATGTTTTAATTTGGCTGTGGTTATCTACTGTGGTCTTGATATGGAAACAAAGCGCTGTGCTTATATCAAATATTCATAAACATCGTGTCTTTTACGAGCTTTGATTGCTACGCTGTGCGTACTAGCCTCAGGCTGATATTGATGACGGCTTACGTTTTACGATAGGCAGGGCAGTCGCTTTATGACTTCATGTCAGCTGTTGTTTCCGATAGATAATACTGTCTGCTTAACGATTATGAGCCGGGTCATGGTTACGCAGAACAGGAAGCTTGTACCTGAAGATTTCCCTGCAGCACGGCGCCGCATTCCACCTCCAGACACTGCGTCTGAATGTCACCGGAAATCGCAGAGGATGCCAGAAACTGGGATTTCCCCTCGATTCGGGTATCCCCGATGATCTGACCGCCGCAGAGTATTTGCTTGGCGTTCACATTGCCGTGGACACAGGAGCCCTGACTGATTTCAAGATGTGTATCACACACGATATCCCCTTCTATTTTGGCCTGCTGTATAACAGCATTCTTACAGCTTATATTTCCCTTCACGCTGCCGCTGATCGTCAGATCGCCGCCACAGCTGATATTTCCAATGAAAACACCATGTATGGTGATATTGTCTTCCGTATTCATATCTCCCTGTAAGGTTGTGTGCTCCTGAATAACCGTGGTTTCTTTGCTTTTAAAACTCTCTGCCTCATCGTTTTTTCCGGTTTGCAGCTGCTCGTTTTGACTCTTTAAAGACTCCTGCACAGCAGCCGATAAAGCTGCATGGTCGACTGCGTCGTTCCCCCTTATAGATGCACGGTCCCCAAAAGGGGTGTTTTTTTGTTCCTCCTGATTCTGTGTATACAGCTTTTTCTGCTTTTCGTACCATTTCATATGCGTTCATTCCTTTCTGTGTATTGTAATCATTCTTCAAACGTTGACTTTATTATAACAGAAAAGTCACACATACCCAGTCTCTGCCTTATGGTTTGACAGATTCTTGAAGGTTGCTGTAGGCAAGCGGAAGCAGGATATGAAAGGCAGAGCCGTGCTCACCGTCAGACTCCACCCAGATGGAGCCGTTATGCTCGGCAATTATACTTTTGGTGATGTAAAGACCAAGACCGCGCTCTGTGGAATCCTCCCGCAGAGATACACCCTTGTGGAAAATCTGTTCCTGTCTGTCCGGTGCAATTCCACAGCCGGTATCCTCCACAACGATATGCGCATTGCAGTCCTCTGTGGAAAGGGACAGGGTGATGGTTCCTTCCATCTCCGTGAAGGATAAGGCATTGTACAGCAGGTTTTCAAGCGAACGCGTTAGCTGCTTCTCATCCGCAAATACAGGACAGGGCTCCCTGGCAGAGAGATACAGAAAGTAGATTCCCGCCGCATCACAATCTGCCTTGTTAAAATCATGAAACTGCTTCAGAAACTGTGTCAGATCGAGAACATGCTTATCCTGACTCCCCTTATCCATAGAGGAGAATTTCTGTAGGACGGTCATTCGATTTTGTAATTCAGCTCCCTTTCGTTCCAGTATTTTCAAATACCCATCAACCTCATCATCAATCAGGGTATCCTGCATACGGATCAGCTCGATAAAGGATTGCATACTGCTGAGGGGAGCTTTCAGATCATGGGCAAATTCTGCCAGCATGGCCTTTCTTTCACTTAACAGTGTGTGCAGCTGTTCCGTTCGCTGTTCTACGGTTTCCTGTAAATGAATAGTCAGCCGTTCGTTTTCCCTTGCCATCTGTTCACTGCGCTGAATCATGAGGGCTGCCAGAGACAGTACAATGAAAAAGGAAAAATAGTCATTCGGCCATCCATAGCAAAGGGGTTCAAAGAGATTTGCGCCAAGCAGCGTGTAGAGAATACCGAAAATATAAAAGGTATTCGCTCCCAGCAGCCATAGCTCCATGCGTCGGTATCGGCTTCCATACAGCGTGGTATACAAAATATAAAGCACACTGATGTATTTAAAGCCGTCTACGATCCAGCCATATGCAAGCAGGGCATCCGCATTTTTGCCGAGCATAAACAGGTTGGCAAAGGGCAGGATACACATACCGATGGAAAGCAGTCGCATTCCTCTGGTAATCAGATTTTTCTTGGATAAAGGAGAAAGCAGGGTATTGATTTCCAGAATCTTATACATCATAAGAAAATAAGCCGCGTCCATGAAGGCATAAAATATGGTCACATGAGAGATTCCAGACATACGGAGTAGCTCTCTGGATGCAAACAGAGAAAAGGCAAGGGTGGCTGTCGCAAAGCAACGGGAAACGCTGTCTCTGCGGTTTCTGATCCATAAATTCAGGGAATACAATCCAATGCTCAAAGAGGAAAATACAAGGAATCCGTAAAATAAGACTTTTCGCAGAATCATGCTCTGTATCCTGCGGGGTGGATAATATGCATGGATAATACATACCGCTGTAATAATGCGTGTCGTTTGCCGCAATGACATAAAGGGTATGTGTTTTTTCTGTGGAAAAGGTAATGACGGTATTTTGTATGCGGGCCTTGATGGGAGCTGTTTTCACATTGCCATTGGAAGCAACCAGTGTATCATCCAGCCATATTTCAGAGGCAATATCGATTTCAGGAAAATAGATGGATATCGTCTGTCCGCTTTCTGTCGCCGGAATGCTCAGCTGATAGCTGGATACACCGTAAGGGGAGCGTGCAGCATAACGCATGGAGAATCCGGGTACTGGCAAGGTAGGTATAGACACCTCTGGCATCCTGATTGGCTGTTGCATTGCGGTAGATGTGTGGATAAAACAGCCAGTTATCCACCAGAGAATACAGTGCATTATCCTCCAGCATCAGCTGATTGCTTAAAAGCTGTCCGTTTTTTACTGGAGCCTGTACATTGTAATATTTGTTATCATAGCGGTTGATAAAGGAAAGGAAGAATGAGGAGCTCAGGATGATGAGAACAATCATAAAAAAGGGGCGTATCCTGCTCATAATCGTAGTTTTCACCGGGAATGCTGTTTCCGGCGGTCCCGTTTGTAAAAGAGAAGCGCCTCATGCGGTGCATATGGTGAATACAGGGTATAGATGTATGGTTTAGGATACGTGCGTAGCTGTTTTTTCATGATAATCATCCTTTTCTTTATTTTAACATTCCTGCGTAATTATACAAATATAAATCGTTTTTTATGCGTTCGCTGCATTGGCTTTACGTGTGGAAAGCCATGTTGCACACGCATTTTTAGCTGGCATTGTGGAATAAATGCTCCTGCGGAAGCCTTTGCAACGCGAGCGTATAGGGAAAGATACAGTATTGTTTGATGCGCTTGTGCAGAATCACGACTTGCCATTTTCCATCATACGTTTATAATTCAGAAGGAAAGAACTCCGATAAGCTTTATCACGCAAGACGGCTTCTTCGCTGTACAGAACAGCCGGAAGCACGTTCGACAGTCGATTAAATGACAGAAAGCAAAAGATTACAGGAGGCAGGTATGCAGATAGATACGTGGATAAAAAAAGAGCAGGAGTCTTTGATTGCACTTCGCCGCTGGTTTCATATGCATCCGGAGCCAAGCATGAAGGAATATGAGACAGCCGCAAAAATAGAGGAGGAGCTGACGCGGATTGCGTTGCACACCGCCGAATCAGAGAAACCGGGGTTTTTGCCAGCATAAGCGGAGAAAAAGGAAGTGGAAAGGTTCTTGTTTTGCGTGCGGATATGGACGCTTTGTCCATGGAGGATTTGCTGGACAAAAGCTATCGCAGTGTGAATTTCGGGTATGCACATGCGTGCGGCCATGATGCCCATACAGCGGTACTGCTGCATGCGGTGAAGCTGCTGCAGGAGCGAAGGCATGAATTCGCCGGTGAAATCCGTTTCTTTTTTCAGCCGGGAGAGGAAATCGGCCAGGGGGCACGCACCTTTATCGGGGAAGGATGTCTGGATGGGGCAGATCGTATCTTTGGAGCCATATGTGCAGCAGTCTGGATGTCGGGACAATCTCTCTGACACCGGGACCAATCAATGCAAGCTGTGATTATTTCCGTATCGTTGTGCAGGGAAAAGGGGCACATGTGTCCACTCCGCAAAAGGGCGTTGATGCGCTGTATATCGCATCACAAATCGTGATAAATCTGCAGTCCATCGTATCGCGTTCCCTGTCTCCGCTGGATACTGCGGTTGTCGGAATCGGTACGCTGCATGCCGGAACGCAGTATAATATTGTGGCAAAGGAAGCGCTGCTGGAGGGGACAACACGCAGCTTTTCATCCCGGACAAGAGCCTATATCAATCAGCGGGTATGTGAGATTGCACATCAGACAGCTTCCTTATACGGTGGTAGTGCTCAGGTGGAATTCCGGGATTTTGCGGCACCCCTGATCAATGACAATCAGGTAGTTGAAGAACTCACACCGGTTGCACAGGCAGTGTTGGTAAGGATAGGGTAATACATAATCAGGAGAAAATGATGCAGGCGGATGATTTTGCCGATTATCTGGCACATGTGCCGGGCTGTTATGCGTTTATCGGCTCCAGAAATTCTCAATCGTGTCATACCGGAATGCCGCATCATCATGCACAGTTTGATATTGATGAGGATGCCATGCTGCTGTCACTGGCTGTCTTTGTGGGATATGCATTGCAGTATCTGGCATAAGCAGAGATCATAAGATAACAGAAACTAAGGAAAGAGGGAAGCGTTTATGAATGAAACAGTGAAGAAGGAACAGCTGCGCAGCTATGCGGAAGGGATTTTGAAGCCGGAGACTGTGGAGAGCATCATGTATGTGGAAAGCTTTGCGGATGAAGCGGGCGATAGCGAGGTATGGCTTCTGGAGAGTGATACAGGGAATGAATACTGGCTGATCGAGGGGGCATACCCGGCGAATATCATCGAAAGAGCGGTATCTATCAGTCTGCTGAACGGGCCTTTGCGGCATATGTGGAAATGCTGCAGGAAGCACATGAGGCAGAAGAGCTGCCGGATCGGTTTCATCAGAATATAAGGTAGAGATAATAAATCATAGAATGCGACGGGAATTTCCCGTTTTTTTTTGCAGACTTTTGCTTTTTGAAAAGAAAAATAGTGTAGATTGCTTCCTGTTAAAGCACACACATGAAGAAGGTATGTGTTCCTCTGTTTTCTTTATGTGTCCTTTACCTGTATTATGATTACACAGTAATTACGGATGATAAAATGCATGCAAAAATAACAGTACTTTCACGACCACACATTCCATTTTTGTGTAAAAGCTGAGCAGTTTGACAGCGGAAAAGGAGATGATTAAACTATGAGTGTAGCAGATGTAATCGCTTTCTTGATCGGACGCTTGCTATCTTGCATCGTGCTATAGAACACATAGGAATATACAAAGTAATTGATTACTTTAGTCAGGAGGAAGCATGGTTGGATTTTTAATTGCAACCCATGGAGGCTTTGCCAGAGGAATTCTTGACAGCATTGAGCTGATTGCGGGAAAACAGGAACGTATTGATACGATTTCCATTCTGCACGAAACCAGCATCGATGTCTTCGGAAAAGAACTCACTGATAAAATCGTCGAGCTGGATGATGGTGACGGTGTGGTCGTATTCTGTGATCTGCTGCTGGCAAGTCCTTATAACCAGGCGACAATGAGCTATCGTGCTCTGCAGGGAAAACATGAATACCGAATTATGTCAGGCGCTAATCTGCCAATGATTCTGGAAGCCTTAAGCGGACGCATGCAGGACCTTGGTCTTGATGCAATCAGTCGTATGGCACAGAATGCCGGAAAGGAAGGAATTCAGGAGTTTTTCGAAGAATTCGCCAAGGTTTCTAATACTGATATGATTCAGTAAAAGGAGAAGCGTTATGAGCAATATTCTATTGGCACGAATTGATGACAGACTGATTCACGGCCAGGTGATGACATCCTGGGTACGCTTTGTAAAATCAAAAAATATTCTGATTATCGATGATGAAACCTATCACGACACCTTCATCCGTTCCTTTATCACTATGGTGGTACCAAGAGGTATTCAGATACAGGTGCTGGATACAAAAGCAGGAATTGCATATCTACGAGATTATGACGGTGCCGGACTTGTTTTACTGGCAAAATATCCGCAAACCTTTTATCTGTTGCTGGAGGGAGGCATCGAGCTTCATGAAATCATCATCGGCGGTATGGGGGCAAGGGAAAACCGAAAGGTACTATACAAGAATATATGTGCATCGGATGAAGAACTGGAAGTATTAAAAAAGCTTTATCACAGCGGTATATCGGTAAAAATACAGATTGTTCCGGAAGAAAAAGGGATTCCTCTGGACACGCTGCTGTAAGTCAATCGTGGGAATGGAAGAATTTGCACAACGTAAAGGAGAAGAATTATGAAACAAATTGTATTTGCAAGAATTGATGACCGTCTGATACACGGACAGGTCATGACTGCCTGGCTGAAGCAGTGTGATGCCAATGAGGTTGTTATTATCGACAACGAGCTTTGCAAGGATACCTTTGTGGTCATGATGATGAAATCACTAATACCATCAACGATTTCCCTGAAGGTATTCAATGATACAGATGCTGCAGCCTATCTAAAGGAGGATGGAAAAGGGGAGAAAATTCTGATTCTGGTCAAAACACCGCAGGTAATTCTAACTTTGCTGAACAACGGCGTAAAGCTGGAATATCTCAATGTCGGGGGTATGGGGATGAAAGCCGGAAGAAGCAAGCTTTATAAAAATATTGCCGCTTCTGATGAGGAACGTGAGGTTTTTCGAGAGCTTCGGAAGATGGAGCTGATGATGAAGGTACAGGTCGTTCCTACGGAAAAGGCTGAGGAGTTAGGGAAATATCTTTAATACAATAAATTATTTGAAACGAAAGGAGAAACGGCTGTATACTGTATAGCTAACAGCCGTAAGGAATACGTATGCATATAAATGTAATTCAGGCGATTCTGATTGGGTTTTTATACTTCCTGTGTCAGAGTGGTACGCCATGGCTGACAGCATTCATGGGGAATTATGTCCGTCAGCCGCTGGTAAACGGGGCGATTGTCGGTTTGATTATGGGGGATCCTGTGCAGGGCTTGATCATCGGTTCTGCTATCAATCTTCCGTTTATCGGCGTGATCATGGTCGGCAGTACGATGCCGACTGACTCTGCGCTTGCAGGTATCGTGGGCACAGCTCTGGCTCTTGCCAGTGGTGCTTCTCCGGAGGTTGCAGTATCCATGGCGGTACCGATTGGTCTTTTGGGAAATCTGCTTTGGACGGTACACATGACGAAAAACTGTATCTTTGTTCACATGATGGATAAGGCAGCGGAAACCGGTGATGTGAAACGGATGAACTTTCTGCATGTATGGCCGCCACAGATTACGACTGCGTTTTTGATGACCATTCCGGTGGCACTGGTCGTATACTTTGGTGCAGATGTTGCAAAAACCGCAATTGATTCACTATCCGGTATGCCACTTCATATGCTGGAGGTCATCGGGGGTGTGCTGCCTGCTGTTGGTATCGGGATGACATTGCGTATGCTGATGTCCAAGAAATCGGTTATTCTATTCTTTCTGCTGGGTTTCCTGATGGTGACCTATCAGGGATTCTCAATGATCGTTGTAGCATTGTTTGCAATCATCATTGCCTATTTCTATACGGATCTATCTTCAAAAAGGACAGGTGAATAATCATGGAAGAAATAAGGAATGAAGTAAAACAGGAAAAGAGAATTACCAATAAAGACCTCATGAAGGTCTGGTGGAGATGGGTGTTTTTTCAGGAAGCGAGTGTCAGCTATGAGCGGCTGCAGGCTCCCGGTTTCTTCTATGCCATATCTCCGGTGCTGGTGAAGCTGTATGGGGATAATCCGGAAGAGCTGACAGCTGCCTGTAAGCGGCATATGCAATTTTATAACTCTGAGCCTTATTGCGGTCTTGCGATTCACGGTATTACACTGGCGCTGGAGGAGGAGCGTGCCAATGGAGCACCTATCAGCGATGAAGCAATCAATTCTTTAAAAACAGTCTGATGGGACCGCTGGCAGCTTGGGAGATTCCGTTCGTGCCGGTACCATTGCGCCAATCGTTACTGCCTTTTGTATCAGTATCGGTCAGACAGGTAATCTGATTGCGCCTTTCCTTTTAGAGGGTATTCTGGTAGCGATCGTTTGGCCGTTTGCCATCTGGCTCCTTAAGAAATCTTATCATACAGGAAAAGAAGGTATTCAGGAAATTTTCTCCAGTGGTAAGCTGAACTGGATTACAACTATGACCTCCACATTGGGTGGAATTACACTTGGGGCACTGGCTGCCAGCTATGTTACGCTGAGCTCACCGCTTGAATTTGTTCTGGGGAAGGGAAGCAAGATTGCCTTGCAGGCGGATGTGCTGGATGTGATATTAAAAACATACTGCCATTGAGTATGGTTCTGCTCTCTGTATATCTTCTTAACAAAAAGGTATCCGCAGTAAAAATCATACTGATTCTGGCTGCTGTATGTGCGCTCGGTGTACTGATTGGAATATTCTAATGTAATTTGGGTCTATGCACAGCATTGATCCATTTTTTCAAAAAGGCGAAGGAAAGGAGAGGTATGAGGCGTATCTTACATGCTTCATACGTGAACAATATATGAAGGTATTACCTTATCGCACCTATGCAGAGGTGAATCTGCAACAGCTGAAAGAAAATACAAGAAAAGTAAGAGCTCTGCTTTCAAAGGATACCAAGCTGTTAGCTGTGCTGAAGGCTGATGGCTATGGACACGGGGCAGTCCGTATCGCAAAAGCAATCGAGGATATGAGTGACTGGTTTGCGGTAGCATCCTTTTATGAGGCCAGAGAGCTGCGTGATCAGGGCATCACAACACCCATTCTGGTATTCGGCTTTCTTGATGACAGCAATATAGAGGAGGCAGCGCAGAAGAATATCACCTGCAGTGCTCTATCCTATTCATATGCTCTGCATATTGCAGAGCTGTGTGAACAGAAAAAGCTTCGCCTGTCTATGCATATCAAGCTGGATACCGGCTTTCATCGCTTGGGGATCGCATGCGAGGAGGAGCGTATTACAGAGGCCTACAAAGAAGTGCGGACATTATATGAACTGCCACAGCTACAGATTACCGGCATTTACACACATTTTTCAACTGCCGGCAGTAAAGCATTGCAGGATGAAGCCTTTCTTGCTCGGCAGTATCAGCTGTTCTGTGATATGTTGCATCGTCTTGAAGAAGATCATATAGATCCCGGTATTCGTCACTGCTGCAATTCCAAGGCAACGCTCACCAATCCGGAAATGCATCTGGATATGGTGCGGGTGGGACTGTATCTGTATGGACTGGGATCGGATGCGGATATCGAATATCTGAAGCTGGAACCGATTGTCAACTGGAAAGCACGCATCTATGCAATACGTGATGTAAAGCAGGGAGAAGGCATCGGCTATGGCAGAACCTTTATCACCCCACAGCCAATGCGCATCGCTGTTGTATCACTGGGCTTTGCGGACGGATATTCCCGGTGTCTGTATGCTTCGGATCAGGTGTATGTATTAGTACACGGTAAACGCACACGTATTCTTGGTAAAATTTGTATGGATGTTATGATGGTCGATATCACTGATATCCCAGATGTTAGGGTGAATGATACCATTACAGTGTTGGGCAGTGAGGGAACACAGCGCATCAGTGCCAATTTGCTTGGACGGGAAACCGGTGGAACGGCGGTGGAGGTTACCTGTGGAATGGGGAAACGCGTTCAACGGGTTTATGTACATGACGAAGGAAACTGTTAAGGATATCCTGCAGGTTTTGCTGGGTTCAGTATTGTTTGCAATATCGTTGAATATATTTTTGATACCTGTACAGGTGTATAGTGCGGGTTTCATGGGGATTGCTCAGCTGCTCAGAGATTTCATAACGGTATGCAGCGGTATGCAGTTTCCCTTTGATATTGCCGGTATCATCAATTTTCTTTTAAATATTCTCATTTTTTTGTTTGCCTTTCATTATGTATCCAGGCGCTTTGCCGTAATGACGCTGCTGACGATTGCTGTGCAGAGCCTGATGCTATCTTTGATACCTGTGCAGCGTGAGCTGCTCCTGCAGGATCCGCTGGTTGCTGTCATTGTGGGCTCTGTCTTATGTGCGATTGGTACAGTGATGATCTTTAATGGAAAGGGAAGCGGAGGAGGCATTGACGTGATTGGTATTTATCTTTCCCAGAGCAACAAGGGAAGCGTTGGCAGTATTTATATGTTGGTGAATACATCCGTCTATCTGCTCTGTTTACTATTTTATGATTTCCAAACAGCTGTGTATTCTATGATCCACTCTACACTGCTGTCGTTTGCCGTGGATCGTATCCATAAAAGAAATATTGAGGTTGAGCTGATGATTTTTACAGAGAACAGTGCTCTTTTGCGTCAGCGTCTGCTTGCTTACAGTGAGCGCGGAATCACCTGCTGGAACGGCTTTGGTGCATATACAAAGGCCGAGAAGGAAATCCTTCTCAGTGTCGTGACAAGGGATCAGATGCAGAATATGGTGAAGCTGATTCAGACAACAGATCCGGAAGCGTTTGTAATCGTCAGCTCACAAATTCAGGTATATGGAAACTTTCGGAAACAGATTGTATAAAAAGGAGGAAGTATGGAGCATATAAAAGAAATACAAAGCTTTATGCGGCTTGCGGAGGCGCAACTGCACGAGGCGGTGAAAGCATATGATATGAAGCAGCTGGAAATGGCTGGAAATCTCATTCAGGAAGCGGAACAGAAAGGCTGTCGTATTCATGTGACGGGAATCGGAAAGCCTGCGCATCTTGCAGGCTATGCTGCATCTCTGCTCTCGTCAACCGGCACACCGGCTTATTTTCTGGATGGTACAGAGGCGGTTCATGGAAGTGCCGGTCAGGTGGCCGAGCAGGATGTGGTCATCGTCATCAGCAATTCCGGGAATACTGCGGAACTGAAGCAGACGGTAACGACGCTGAAGCAAAATCGTGCCGTAATCATTGCAGTCTGTGGAAATACTGATTCCTGGCTGTATGCAAACAGTGATGCACAGCTGTATGCTCATGTGGAGCAGGAAGCGATCGTCTTAATAAACCGCCGAGAGCCAGTATTTTGGTAGAGCTGCTTGTGCTGCAGAGTCTCAGCGTTCTGCTGCAATATCGTAAAAATATCACCGGAAAGGATTATTTAAAATGGCATCCGGGAGGAAGTCTTGGTGAACGCACACGAAGGGAGGAACAGCAATGACAGTTAAAGGATTGATAACTGCAATGGTCACACCGATGAGAAATGGCAGTATTGATGAGGAAGCGGTACGCGGGCTGGTGGAACGTCTCATTCAAAAGGGGGTTAATGGAATATTTATATTGGGAACAAACGGTGAATTTCATGTTTTAAGCAGAGAAGAGAAGTAAAGCTAGCCGCAATGGTGGTAGAATATGCTGATTGCAGAGTTCCTGTGTATGCAGGAAGCGGCGGCAATTCCACACAGGAGGTTATCGAGCTATCGCAGGCTTTGCAACAGACGGGTATTACTGCACTCAGTGTAATTACACCGTTTCTTGTACCGCTGAGCCAGCAGGAGCTATTACAGCATTATGAAGCGGTCGCAGATGCTGTTAACATACCGATTATACTTTATAATATTCCTAAAAATACAGGAAACAATATTGAACCGCAAACCGCAGCAGCACTTGCGTGTCATGATAATATTGTCGGAATTAAGGACAGCAGTGGTAATATCGAACAGATTAAACAGTATATAGAGCTTACAAGGGAGATGGAATTTGCCGTCCTCAGTGGGAGTGATTCCCTGATACTAAAGGCATTGAAGCTGGGGGCAAAGGGGGCAGTGGCGGCTACCAGTAATCTGCTAACCGATATTGATGTGGCTATCATTAGATATTTTGAACAAGGAAAGCTGGCAGAGGCACAGATGATGCAGGAAAAGATCGAGCCTTTGCGTAAGGTGTTGAAGCTGGGGAGTATACCGTCGGTATTAAAGGCTACTATGAATATGGCTGGAATAGCGGCTGGAGAATGCAGAAAACCAATCATTATGCCGAATGAGGCTGTATTGGCTGAAATTCGGGAAATGCTGCAGTACTATGTGCAGGAAGGAGAGATGTAATATGTTTAAAGCAGATATAGTGAACCGTATGGAGGCATGCGGTGCTATGGCAATCGTTCGTACAGAGAGTATTGAACGGGGAAAGGAAATTGCAAGAGGCTGTTTGCAGGGTGGTGTTGATGTGATGGAAATCAGCTATACACTCCCCAATGCAGGAGATGTCATTGCGGCACTGAATCATGAATTTGGAAAGACTATGCTAGTCGGAGCCGGAACAATACTGGATGCGGAAACCTGCCGTATGGCAATTCTGGCAGGAGCGAAATTCGTCATTGCTCCGAATTTCAGCAGAGAGGTCGCGCGTATGTGCAATCGCTATCAGATACCATACGCACCAGGCTGTACGACCATTACAGAGATGCTGGAGGCGTTAGAGGTTGGTGCCTCCTATATCAAGGCCTTTCCGATTTCCAATTTCTATGGGCCGCAGCTTGCGAAAATCATTCAAACACCGATTCCGGAAATGCCGTTAATGGCAAGTGGCGGTGCAAGTCTTGATAATTTAGAGGAGTGGCTGGAAAACGGGATTTCCTGTGTAGGCTTCGGTGGCTTGCTTACAAATGGGACACAAGCGGAAATCGCGAATAATGCAGCGGAAATACGCCGCATTATTGATATTTATAGAAAATGAAAACAGGGTGCAGAGATGCATCCTGTTTTCCATGTAGTACCTGCGTTTGATTATGCTGCTTGATTTTAAAAAAATATGCTGCCTATACGGTATTAAGGTTAAGAATCAAGCAGAAGCGGTCTGCAGTACCTGCAATAAGGAAACATTTATCATGTGTTGGTAGTAATAAAAAACGTATTTAAAACGTGATGATACGAACAGAAATAGAAGATAAAAGGCTGACTTTTCAGGATCAGCCTTTTACTGGTGCTTATCAGGAATCGCCTTAGAATGATCTATGATAGTTGATATCGAAACAATAAGTGCATTGCGATATGAGATGATTATGATGCTTGCCTGGTATCAATCAATGCCTGTCCTACATTCCTCCTGTTCACAACCATTGATAAGATCAACAAAAATTTCAGAAAGTCGTGCAATTTCACTGGATGGAATGCTGATACCGAATACATCATTCACCAGCTCCATGTTGCGGTCAATGGAAGTATAAACCTCACGGTTTGTGGAAATGATACTGTTTGTATTTTTATAGATCAACGGTTCTCTACGAATTACACGCTCAATCATAAACGCACTGTGGAAAATAAAACGGATGGATATTTCATCAGTATAATTTAGTCCGAGATCCTCATAAATTTTCATCAATACTCGAAACAATGCCATTGTAGCTTTCTTCGGATTCAGGAATACAAGAGATTCTGATAGAATTTTGTCCGCTACATCATCCAGCGTTTTCTGTATCTCAATACCATAGCCTGTCGAATCGCTCTGCGGTATCTGCAGGGCGGTTCCATAGTCATAATTCCGTATATCCTCCAGCTGTATAGATGGATTGTTCACCATATTCATCACCTGAATCAGAAGCGGCAGTGAGGTTGGGGAAAGCGTTACCGTTTCGATATCTGTACTGCTGCGAATTTCGGAATCAAAATCAAGCAGAGGATTAAAATCGGTAATGATGACAACACCGCTTCCCTCATCAATTTCCCTTACCTTATCCACAACGGTACTGAGAAAGGCTGTCAGATTTCTTGTGGATGCTGTACCAGTTTCATCAATGTACCGGCATTTCACCTGATACTTCATAGTATTTACATGGGTGGCATATTTTTCAGCAATTCCCTCACACTGACAGGCAACCAAAACAGCGATGCTGCCCTTTATGTGATGCTCTCTGGAATACAACAGATAACAATACATGAACAACTGCTCCATATCCGGAAGCTTTCTATCAAAGGTTTGTTTTAATGCTTCACATATTTCCTCACAAAGCAATTGTATAGCAGTATCCTGCATATCCATATCGGGGACGAACGCGGTGGAATAGGAGTGATGCTTCAATATGGAAAATAGATTGTTTATACGTATGCACAGCTTATCCAGCTGCTTTTCCTGTATTGTGAAGGCATGTTTATCCAAAACCTGCTGTATGCAGTCCCGTATCTTCTGTAATGACAGTGAATACAGCTGATTGATTTCCAGCTTTGCGGCATTGCGCAGCTCCTGCTTACAGTATTCGGACAGTCTTGGCTCCCGGTGTGTGAATGCCTGCAGGATACCATCCTCCTGAATACAGCTGTGCAGCAGCTTTTGCAGGGGAATACATTCTGTCTCCGGAATCAGAAAGTGATTTTTTTCCTGCAGTGTGGAGGTAATGCTTTCTATGATGGGAAGTATATCGGATACATTGCGGATACTGGCAAGCAGTTCATCTGAGAGATGCTGATAATCAATAGTGATAAAGGTTTCCTGCTGTTGTGAGGATTGTATGTATGCATAGGAAAGGGCGTGTCGCAGTTCCTGCTTCAGATACTGTAGATTCCCCGGATAGCATGCAGTCGCAAAGCAATTTAGAATGGAGGAGGATAGAGAAATCGTCTTACCGATTGCATCTGCTTCATTTTGCATAAAATGCAACACAAACTCATACTTTTCCTTTAATGTTCTGCTATTCAAATCAGGGAGCTCATATACCTTCTGAAACAGCTTTTGCAGCTGTAGAAAGTGTTCATTCATTGCAGTCACGGCAAGAAATAGCAGGTTCAGCTCATTGCTCTCTGCCATTCGCTGATAAAAGCGGAGCAAGGTTTCCATCGTCGTAATGCTTGCAGGGAGTTCCGTGAGTGCATCCAGGTTTTCAAACAGGATGATGTTGCTTTTTTCCTGATCAAGGCTTGTATCGATTCGCTGCATAATGTCAGAAATTGTCAGCTTTCCTAACGCGATTGCTGCGCAGTCAATATGAAGTAGCTGTTCTGTGTCAATTTTCAGATATTGTATGATACAGCGTAATAGATGATGCTTTCCGCTTTTGTGCGGACCGCAGATCATGATGGAGCGCATGGTCTGTGGATAGGTGAGAAAGACCTTGATGTCCTCAATGATGGGATACATACTCTCCCGAATGGAATGCCCAATGCAACTGGTAAATGCTTCCTTCGCTGTTTCCTGAGAGAGTACAAGCGAGTGCTCCAGATAAGTGGCAAGCTCTTCATTTTTAGGTATGAGCGCTGGTATATAGGAATTGGGATAGCGCTTCAGCAGTGTTTTACGGTGCAGATAAAAGGTGGGGCGTCCCTGTATTTTGATAAGAATATTTTCCCGCCACAGATCATTCAGCATACGACTGACATTAGCACGGTCAAGATTCAGATCGAGACTGATGGTAAAGGCGTCGGTATTGATACCAGTATATTCTTTATTCGCAATAGCATGGATGTGATTTCTGCAATATGCTGCAGAAGCTGACTTCTTCTTGATTTTTTCATAAACCCTCCAGATGGAAAAAAGGAAGAAACATTGCTTCGTTTCTTCCCCGTAGTGATTACATACTTACAGTTTACCACATTTCTCTTCAATTAGGGATTTGTAGAGCATTTGGATTTTTTTGGTTATTTCACCGCGTGCACCATTCCCGATAATGATATCATTGACTTTGATAACAGGAACAATTTCACTGTTGGTATCGGTTACCATGACCTCATCCGCATGCAGCAGCTCTTCCTCGCTAAATTCCTTTTCCCATACCGGAATATTGTGCTGATGGAGAAGCTCGATGATCAGCTGTTTCGTAATACCCGGAAGAATTTTTCCGCCATTGGGATGAGTAAGAACTATGCCATCCTTTACGATGAAGATATTGCCGGACTTTTCCTCTGTAACGATATTGTCACGCACCATGATTGCCTTGCTGACACCTTTTTTTGTGCTGCATGCTTGGCCAGACAGTTTGGCAGCAGATTCAGTGACTTCACATTACACATAAGAGAACGGCGATCCTCCACTGTTATCGCATCAGCCCCCTTGACCATCTTTTCTTCACTGCGTGTACTGCTTTGCGCAAAACCGCAGAATACCGGCTGCTGCTCCTCATACATGGAGAATCCATGATTGCGCAGCGTTCCATCACCACGTGTTACCTGCAGGTAAATATACCCGTTTTCGATGTGATTCTGTTCTACAAGTCCTCTACAGAATGCAGCGATTTCATCCTTTGTATGCCGCAAATTTAATTCGATAAAGGCAGCGCTGTTTATCAATCTGTCGATATGCTCATCCAGTGCGAATAGCACACCATTGTAAACATGTGTTACCTCGTAGATACCATCTCCAAACTGATAGCCGCGATCATGCAGATCGATGTGGATATCCTCCTTGTCCACAAAGGAACCCTTCCATAAATATTTCATGCTGCTTCACTATCAGATATAAGGAATATCTGTACTCCTTTCCACCACAGATAATAAAACACTTTGATCGAACGTGATTGCTATCTCACGTACATATCATAAGACAAGCGAGAGTGATTGTCAAAATGACAGAAAAATACACAGTGGTCATGAGTGTGCAGTAGAACAAGCTGCAGGAAAAGACGATAACAGAAGAATTCGCTAAAGTGTGTATGTATGAAAGCAGTAAAGTACACAGAAGAATTGTGTCGAAACAAATGAACAGCATTCGGTGTGTGATAATTTCTTATAGAAACTACACGATTTCATGAAATTTTTAGTTAAGAAGCTTATATGCTTTCTCTTTCACAGACCAAAACAAACTTTAATTTTCATTTCCGAGTAATTTGGTGTAAAATAGGAGTGTGTTTTGAATAAGTAAGTTTATGAAAGAGGTGTCAGGATATGAAAACAGCAATATTAACGGACAGCGGAAGTGCTATGACGATTCAGCAGGCACAGGAGCATGGGATATTCCTTCTACCATTACAGGTAATTGATGAGGAACACTCATATCAGGATGGTGTGGATATCAGTACGGAAGAATTATATGAAGCTTTGCGTAAACAGCATACTCCGAAAACGAGTATGCCGGTGGGCAGTGTTATCGAGGCTACACTACGTACAATCAAGGAACAGGGCTATGAAGAAATCGTATCGGTTCCCTTATCATCCGGTCTTTCATCGACCTTCAACACCATTCAGGTAATGGCAAGAGAGATTGGTATACCAGTCATTCATATCGAGGATTTTACAACCTGTGATCTGCAGGGACATGAAGCACTGCTGGCAAAACGATATGCAGATGAAGGAAAAAGCGGTGCCGAAATCAGCGAGCTTTTGAGTAAGCTGATCAGGACGAGCGGAACATTGATTCTGCCGAATGATATTCAGCATCTGAAACGGGGAGGCCGGTTGACCCCGCTGGCAGCCGCAGCGGCTAGTCTTTTGAAAATCAAGCCTGTGCTTATCATCGATCCCTCCACACAGGGAAAAATCGACGTATTGGAAAAGGTGCGTACAGAGAAAAAGGCAGCTGCTCATGCTGTGGATACGATTAGTGAAAAGCTGGCAGGCAGAGAAGGCTATGTGTATGTGATTCATTCCGACTGTTTGGAAAAAGCGGAGGATATCCGCAGACAGCTGTTGGAGAGAAACAGCCGCCTAGAAATCAGAATCAATACCATCAGTGCCGTAATTGCGGCGCATACGGGTCTGGACTGTATCGCGATACAGTATATTGAAAAATAGTATGAAGTTGAAGCAGGATATTCAGGATTGTCTGTGGAAAACGGATACGCATACGTATCTGTTGCCGCACCCCCTGCTGCGACCATATATTGCACACTATACGATTTGCCACAGCCACTACATGATAACCGAGCAGCTGCATCTGGTTCCGGATATCAGCGGCTGTATTGTCATGAATATGAAGCAGGATAGCGGTTTGGATTTAAAATACTGGGGACCGACAACCAGAATGGTGACCGTCTGGAAAGAGGAGGGGGAGGATCAGGTTCAGTATTTTGTGGAATTTCGTCCCTCGGGCTCCCATGCGTTGTTCTTGGCAGACCAATATCCGTATCGTGATATGCGCATCGAGCTGAAGCAGGTGAATCACCGATGTCATGCATTGATTATGGAAGCCTATGACAAGGCAGAAGGGGAAGCGTCCTTTTTTCAGCAGCTCGATACCATTTTTCTCTCCATGATGAACAAACAGGATGATGCAATGGCAGCTCTTATGCAGGGACTTTCCGCTAAGACGCGTATCGCCGATGTAATGGACAGCTTCGGCTACAGCCGCCGGCATCTGCAGCGTCTGGTACAGCAGCGCCTTGGCTGCAGTATGAAAACCATACAGAAAATACAGCGCATCAATCAGGCTGTTAGTCTTTTGAAGGAACAAAAGCTTACTTTGACTGCCATTGCCCAGCAGTGCGGCTTTTATGATCAGGCACATTTCATTCATGATTTTCGTGAAATCTGTAATGTGACCCCACAGCAATATCAAAAGCAGCTGCAGGATTACTATAATGAGAGCTTCAAGTTTTAAACAATTCTCAAACAGATGATGACATGCAAATGCCGGTTGGAAGCTGAGCGCGAGCATGAAAAAAGTGCTTATGGTATGCGCATTTGAACATCGGTGTGTTCCTTCTTTTCTTTCTTCAATGCCTTATCTTGAACAATATTTGCAGTCACAGCGTAGGAAAGCAAACATGAGGTGTCTTATTATCTTATAGGAACAGCAAAGCAAGCACTCTGATTATGAATCCTTGCTTAAAGATGGAAAAGATACAGCTCATGCATAGCAAAAAGGATCAGATTCATCGTTTTCTTTCATAAAAGCGATGGAATTGATCCTTTTATGTAATCTTTATGATAACCAAATGGATAAGACTCTTGTGACAATTGTATGTCTTTCAACACTCTGAAAGATACCTTATGCATTGCATAAGAAGAGCAGGCGCCGTATGCTATGTATACAGCTTTCCGTTTTTACTGTTCTGTTCTTATCAAAAGGCTTGGCTTCATTTCTTCTGTTCTCGACAGTCACAGGACTTCTGCGTACAGAATACTCAGGCATCGAAGTGCTTTTTTGCTTTTAATTTCGGCAGCGGGCTGTCATGCTCACTGTCCAGTCCGTATTTGTCCATGTACTGCTCAATCATTTGACTGAAGCCTTCCAGCTGGTGTTCATCGAGCTGATCGAGAAACTGATAAAATTCCTCCTCACTCATACCTGCCAGCGTATTCAGCATTTCAAAGTCGTGGTGCAGGTCCTCCTCCATCATGAGCTTTTGTGCCTCACTCATAAAGTCTTCAATGCGCAGCTTTATTGATAAATCCTCACACAGTCCGCTGAGCATCTGTGCCATATTATCATTATTAACGATGAGTGTGGTAATCCTTCCATACTCTTCCATAAATCCACAGAGTAAGGATACGACACTTCTGCTCATCTCCTCAAAACCGCGATAGCTCTCATCATCCAGCGGTATTTTCAGCTGATAATCTTCATTTTCAAGAGTCAGATACAGGGGCAGGCGGATATCTGCTACTGTTTCTAACAAATCCGCAATCAGATCGACCTGCAGCTCCCTGATCGTTTTTTTCTTCCTGTTCAGCAGAGCAGCCTGATCCGGTTGCAAATGCAGTGTGATGCTTTCATTCAGCATTCGGATTTCCGGATAACTGATATCCAGCGTGCCATCCTTTTTCCATATACCCGACAGCATTCGCCCCTCGTTGTAATCCGGCAGGTTGCGGTGGCCGCAGGACTGCAGGATATCTAGAAAATCGTGCAGGTCATTCGCAATTTCATAAGCTGCCTCATCATCCGGATCCATAGGAAGATAGCCTGTCTGCATGATTTTGACAATACAGGTTCCATCCTCGCTTACCCAGCCATCCCCCTTTGAAAGCCCTGATCCAGACAGATGATGCTTACACCGTTGGCATACAGATTATAGCCGGGCAGCTCAGGTGTACTTTCCACACCGCGCATATAATCCGTCTCATTCTCGTACAGCTGCATATTATAGCCTTCCTCATACTGAGCGATTACAAGCACCTTTTTTTTGTTTCCTGATCATCTGCTGTTATCAGACTCATACCGCAAAGCTCCATCTTGTCCAGCTGGTCGATGAATGCGGCAAGTGCTTCATTAAGAACCATTCCGGCTTCCGGACTCAATGTGAAATACATATCCTCCTGCGTGATGGAGCAAGATCCTCCCTCACCATTTCCTCATCAAAGGGAATATGCTGCATTTCCAGCCAGTTTTTCATTTTCTCATGCTCTTCGTTTGTTTCATCTGCCGCTTTCGCAACGATTTCCTGATAGCCGTCCACATTTCCGGCATCCTCCGCAAGATTATCCTGCTTCCATTTCAGAAGCTTTATCTGGGACTGTGCCTCCTCACTTTGCTTTTCAACCAGAATGACATGTTCCCAGTTATCTCCATAATCGTAGGTATATACAAGCTTCATCTTTTCTTTCAGATAGGTATGCAGCGGGGTATCCATATCCTTAAAAACCGTATCTCTTTCAAATTCAAAGGCTTCTCCATCATCGCACAGGATCTTCACATGCTCCCGGGCAATTTCAAAATCGTATAAATGATAATCCATCCATCCAAATAAATATTGAATCGCCTCATGCAGATTTCGGAATGTCATATCTGCCGGAATCCAGATACGGCGCCACACGGGAGGCGATGTACTTCAGGTGATTTTCAGCTGATAGCCTTTCATACAATACCACCTTCCTTTAAATTATTGTATCATGTTTCTTATAGGTTTATGCAATTTGCGCACTTTTTACATATGCTGATGAAAAATATACAGGATATACATAGGAAGTCCAAAAGAAACATATTTTCTGCAAAATAGAGTCCTGAACACTGCTGAACTGCCGGGTTTTCCACACGTGTAAAAGGAAGGAGACGGCGTCCGTGCGGAAAATCCAGGCAGTAGGTCATGACCTGTATATAGTATAAAAAAAGCAGGAGGAATAAGCAACTGCGCATATTTGCCATATACTTTTTAGAAGAAAGCAGCTGACAGCGGTACAGCTAACATAAAACAGCACAATACACAAAAAAAGGCAGATAGTGGAATGCTATGAGCAATTTTATAGCAGTTATGAGGCGGCAGTCACGCAGAAAACAGGAAGGTGTTTTCGTTTACGGACAGCTGCATCCTATAGTATAATGCAGTTTGAAAAGATGAGGAGTGATGCAGATGTTAAAGGTTTATGTAGCAGGGTCGCTGTTTAATGAGGCAGAGGTTGCCCAGCGTAAAGCGGAAGGGGTCATGTTACGAAGAGAATTTCCAGAGCTGGATATTTTCAATCCGATCGATCAGCCGTTTAACGAAAACAAGCAATCCCTGCCGACACCGGAAATGATTTATGAGGGAGATACACAGGCTGTGGAAGCGTGTGATATCTTCATAGCGGATTTGACAAATGAGGATGCCGGTGTCATGGTGGAGCTGGGAATCGCGATCAAATCGGATACCAAAATTATTATCGGTATCAACAGTGATATCCGTCTGCAGTCTGCCAACTGCTATGCAGTACCGACGATGGGGATGAATCATTATGTTCTGGGTGCAATCCTAAAGCACGGATATTTTGTGCGTAGCTTTGCGGAGGCTGTGGAAAAGCTGAAAGAATTATTAAAGGAAGCGTAAGAAAATCAGACTGTAAGCAAAAAATAGGAAATCCCTTTCCATGCCGTATAAAGGCTGGCTTGAGATTTCCTTTTTCTTCAGATGAACAGCAATTCTGCTGTTTTTTCAAAAGCTTATGTAATTATGTGCACAGATTGTCCGGCTTCCTGCACTGCTGGCTTCCGGCAGGCACAGTGTCAGATCGAGGAGATAAGTCATTCTGCATTCATAATAAGGGCATAGGCAGCTTGTTTACAATTCCTCCCGAATAAACAGGCAATCCTGTGGAAATGTCTGCTTGTCAAGCTGTTTTACCATCATACAGGTTTCCGGCTTCCTGCGGCCCTCCACCTGTGCCTCTGTATCCAGATCGACATAAACCGTTTTTTCTTCCTGTGCCAAATACCGCATCATATGCTGCAGGGCTTCCTCATCCGCATAGATGCACTCACGAATATGGAGCTCCTGTGCTGAATCCTCCTGTACGATGTATCCCCTTGGCTGATTATCCTCCCAATAGACGCGGATTTTCTGATTCCAGATTGCCGCATTGGGAAGAAACTGATTCTTATAATATGCCAGATCACGTCGCCGCCAGCCGTTTTTCTGTTCACAGAAGTACAGATACAGGGTTAAGAGATCCTGTGCATCCTCTACCTGTTTCCATGTGCCGCCGTCGGCAGCGTCACTCTGTTTTTTCAGCTTCCAGCGAACCCGTTGATACTGCTCAATAAATCCGAAGCTCTTGTACAAATCCCAGTTATAAGCCTGTAGTAATACAAACGGAGCCTTCCCTTGTACCGTCTTTAAGGCATACCGCAGCAGCATCCCCATATAGCCGCAGCCTTCATACTCCGGATTGGTGGCGACTCCTACAACAAACGGTACACGGACATCCTTTCCATCCAGAACGATTGTCATGGGGCGAAGCTGCAGCATGCAGATCAGCTCCTCCTCACTGACCAGCAGAAGGCAGTTTTCCTCACGGTAGAGGCGCTCAAAATAAAACTGGGTGCTTTCTGCCGTTTCCTCCTGAAACTGCTGTTCCCACAGGGAGCGGATTTTCCTTGTCCAGGCAGCATCTGCCTGCTGTATTTTCAGCGCTGATGTGCGCTTCCGAATTTCTGAATTTTACATACCGGCTGCATATCCGTCTTTGCCTTTCGCAGCTTGGGCAGTCCCATATCATCCTCGCGGTTGACATACACGATGTCCTCCTCCAGTGTTTCCAGATACAGCTTTAGAATTGCGATATACAGACCGCGAATTTCACGGTTCGCTTTTTCCACATGAATCTGAATCATATCCTTCGACAGCCGTGATGCAATGTTAAATGCTTCCAGTCTGCCGTCAATATAGATACAGCCGCCCTCGATCGGAAGCTCCTTTATATGCTCCAGCAAAAGATGAATTCCGGTATCCTCGGCGGATATGCTGTCATCCACATCCTTGAAGGACTGCCAGTAGCGCAGAAAGGCATAGACATCCTCTCTGGTGCTTTCATCAAGCTGCCGGTAAACAAAGCGTCCTTCATACTGCTTTAAAAAGGCGTGGAAGTGATTTCTGCGCTTTTGCATTTTTTTACCGGACAATGTTTCCTGCTGCCTGCGGTCATAGACATAATCTCTTGCGTCATAGCAGTCCCATATAAGGAATTCCATCGGATAGGTATCCACCAGCCAGTTTTTAAATTCCTTGGTCATGGAATGAATTTCAAAGGCGATTCCATGCTTCTGAGAATAGGCGCGGATCGCATGAACAGCCTCAAAACGATGATCTTGTGCAATATGGCATCAGCAGACCGGTTCACGGTGCGGCATACAGGTATAGGCGATGGCATAGTCGGGATAAGTTTCAAAATAGACCTCATACATGCTGGTCCACATCAGCATTGTCATGGTATTGGAATTGTATTCATGATAATCGGCAAGTGCAATATACGGCTGCAGCTCCTGCCAGTTTTCCAGTGTTAGTTTTTTCATAGAACCTCGCTTTTCCTGTACATTATAGGACCAGAACACTAAATTTTCAAGATGTTTGCACAAGGAATGTTTACCTGTCTGTTCTTCGGTGATACAGCCGCACGGCAATGATTCGAAAGAATCCATCTCTTCTTATGATGAAGCGGATTTTTCAGGATATGCATGCAGACGTACTTTATATTGGCAAAACGTGACTTCTGTGTGATAAATTGTTCAAGATTTGTTCAAGAAAGGGCGTGCCGTATCGCTATTATTCTTCTGAGATATTATGATATATATAGAATTTTATCAGGGTATGTAGCATTTAAACATTCACATGGGGAACAGTGATGTCAAAAGCGTCATTGTTTTTCTAAGAGAGGAGAAACCATGTATGAGGGCTTTTATGAAAAGAGTAGCGGATATGCCATGGCGGCCGGTATGCTGCTGAATACGATGTCACTGCTTCATGCAAATGACAATTCGGTACAGGCGGATGAGGGGCAAAAGGCACAACGTAGGAACAGTAGCATTCAGGGTACTCTAAAGGCGGATGAAGACATGAGTGCAAGGCATCCATCCGGGTGGAAAATGATAAAAGGGCTGTGACACCAAATGAAAAAACGAATGCCGCTGCACCGAATACAGCAGCTGCGACTTCCGCGGGAATGCTGCTTTGCACATTTACGGTTTCCGGTGCCGGTATTGCAGTTCTATATAAATAAAGAAGAGCGCTGAGCAGACTGTAGCTTCATACAACACTTGATACGGAAAACAGATGCGATCAGACAGCGAGTAGCTGTCGGAAAGGACAAGGATATGAAAAGAAGATTGTTGAAAAGAACAGGAGCATCCTGTATGGCGCTGGCCATGCTGTTCATGATGAGCGGGGGTGTAAGCATCCATGCGGATGAAGTGAGTGCCGAGACACCGCTTACAGCACAGGAGAAGGCAGCACCTGCGGCATCACTGGACACAATGGCATTGAAAAATGCGGACGCAACCTTAAAAACAGAAGCCGATGGTAAGCTTACCCTGACTGTCAGAGCGAAGGACGGATATTACTTTACGGACAGTCCGCTTGCTCGTAGCGATAACAGCAATGTAACAATACGAAGGAAAAGTGATAGTACCGCCATGGTTTATAACTATGACGTCTCTATATACGGCGATGTCACTGATTCCTACACGATTTCAGTGAAGGGGGAAGCAGTCGTACTGACTTCTTCCAAATTGATTCTGAATATTGATAACTTAAAAAATGCAACTGCCACATTGGAAAAAAATGAAGGAGTCACCCCACTGGATAATGTAATTCTTACGCTGAATGCAGATGAGAAAACAGCATTTGAATCCGTGCCGTATGCTGTCATCGATGGTGAAAAGCGTGCCATGAGATCATTTGCCGATGAGAAAACGATGTATACTCTCAGTATCATGAATATTCATAAAGACACCACGATTGAGGTTTATGGTACAGCAGCTTCTACCGAGGCAAGAGGAACGCTGGATAGGATCAAAGTTACCGGTTATGTAAATGAAGAAATTGCAAGCTACAGCACGATTACGTTGACAAATGCAGCCTTCCATAAACTGGCAAAGGGCAGCGATATTTCCTCCTGGTTTTACTCTTTACCAAAAGGAATGCGGGTGATTGCAGCGGATGGAGTAGCAAAAGGTGATACGAGAATGCAATAAAATTCTGTGGAAAACCGACGGAATTAAGCAATGCTTCCATTGATATCATGATAGAAGATCAATACATCACCAATTCCAATAACGGAATCCTGAAGGTTGATCCTGCCGGCAGTACATGGCTTATCCAAGCTAGAATGAAAACACCTGTGATCACGAAAGGAAACCAAACCTATATCATGGGAAGCAATAAGCCCTGGAGCTGATCTGTTCCGGAGAGCTGAGAGATCTGTATGGTATTTTTATCAACGGCAGTGCACTCAGTAGTGATTACTATACACTCACATCCGGAAGCACGGTGTTAACCTGAAGCCGGAGTATCTGAATACGCTGGAAAAGGGAAGCTACACGGTACGTTTTACGTATCATGACGGAAATTATGCAGAAACAAAGTTTACCGTAGGTGATAAGAAGCAGGAAGCATCCAAGCAAACGAATCAGGAGGAAGCGCCGAATACAGCGGATGCGACTTCCACGGGTCTGCTGCTGGTTACCTTATTGACATCCGGTGCAGGTATGGCGGCAGTATCCGCAAAAAGAAAAAGAGCACGACAGTAGATACTCATGCAAAATGAAAATTTGTAGAAATGTGCTTTGCAAATGACACAAACCATATAATATGGAATGATCATACATGCATACACTCTTTCAGGAACTGAAAGCAGGTATACAGTGCTACCGGCAAAATGCTTATGTATGCAGAGGGCTCTGCCTACACAGCCCTTTAAAAACCTGGCAACAGAAAGATGATCCGGTAACAGTAACCTGATCTGCTTCCATTTATGAAAGCAAAGAGTAAGCTTCACGTTCACTGTACAAAAATTGCACTATCTAAAAAGCTGAATCCGATACAGGAATCAGCTTTTTCATATGGACATTATGCAGACGTTGTATTCGTAAGCCTGGCTTTTACAGCATCCTACGTATCGCATACCAGAAGATAGACTGCCGCATCCTTCATCTGCAATTCTGTATGAAAAGGGGTAAACTCCTAAAATGTTATGGTTTTTATGAACTTTTTCTTTTTTAAAGGATACCTCTATGATGAAAGAAAAAATATCGCCTGTCTGTGTCAATAAAAGAGCGGTCACCGTGCGGCTCTGTTCAGGGGATTCACTGAAAAACAACCGGGAATTCATCGATAACCGCATATAAAAACACCTGCAAAAAAATGCAGATGTTTACGTATATCCAAACAAGTTCCTATGCCGGAACAACCTCCAGCCAGTAGTCATCCGGATCATGAATAAAATAAATTCCCATCTCTTTGTTCTCAAAGCAGATACAGCCCATCTCCTCATGCAGTCTGTGCGCTGCCTCAAAATCATCTGTTGCAAAAGCGATATGACTCTCATTCTCGCCCAGCTCATAGGCTGCGGATGATCTTTGAGCCAGTCAGCTCAATCTGAAAGCTGCCGGTATCATCCTGCAAATAACAAAGCGTGAAGCTTCCATCCTCCGCCTCCAGCTTTCTGGCGACCTGCAGTCCCAGTGCCTGCTCATAAAAGGCGATGCTTTTATTCAAATCAGTTACATTGATATTACAGTGTACAATGCGAAATGCCATATTTCCACCTCCGTCTACCTCTGTATTATACCGTGTTCTTTCAGGAATGAACAGAGTAGTGCAAAAAAACAAATGCTGTAGTCATAAGCTTCTGCAAGTACAAAAAGGTATCCGGTCAACACCGGATACCTCGCACGTACTATTTAACCTCGTTTAAAATACTCTGCACCTTCGGTATGACATAATGGCTTTCACCAATATCCTTGGTATCATCAATCATAACGGTAACCGCTATGTTATCATTGACTGCACTCAGCCAGCCGATTTCCTGTTCCCCGTGATTCACCTGTGCAGTACCGGTTTTCCCGGCTGCTTTGGTAGGGTTATCCCCATATCCGGACATGGAAGCCTGCAGGTCTTCAAACACTGTTTTCGCAGTAGCTGCGCTGTACGCGTTCTTCACCATGGTTTTTGCTTTTCCATCCTCATATACCAGATATGGCTGCAGGATGCTGCCGTCATTGACATAGGCGGTATACAGGGCCGTCAGATGAAGCGAGGATACCAGCAGATCACCCTGTCCATAGCCGGTTGCCGCAAGCTTCTGTGCATTCTCCACTCATCCCCATACGTGGACTTCGCAACTGTGAACGGAAAATCCATCTGCTTGCGGAATCCGATTTTATCGAGATAGCTGGTGTATGTCTCTGCACCGATCTTATCCGCTACCTGTGCAAAGAAGATATTATCGGAATAGATATAGGCATTTTTCAGATTGCTTGGCTCTGTATAGGACTGCGTCGTCGTTACATAATTCTTCCCCCAGCTGGAATCCTTCTGCCACTTATCTGTTTTTTCAAAGGTGGTTTCCGCTGTGATCGTCTTGGAATCCAGAGCGATGGCTCCGGTAATCGCCTTAAAGGTAGAACCCGGACAATAGGTGGAAACAAAGCGGTTCAACAGCGGCTTCTGCTTGTTATTGTTCAGGGAGTCCCATGTTTTGCTATCCATGCCCATTGCGAAATCATTGGGATCATAAGCCGGTGTACTGACCATTGCCAGAACCTCACCGGTATGGGAATTTATGATTACCGCACTTCCGGCATCCTTCTTCAGCTGATTGTATGCGGAGCGCTGTGCTTCGATATCAATGGTCGTACGAATATCCTGACCGTTTCTGGCCTTCTGTTCGGCAACGGTATCCTTCAGATCACCATTTTCATCCACAATAATGATCTTACAGCCGCTGACTGCCCTCAGCTTGCTTTCATAAATACTTTCCAGACCGCTCTTACCGATGATACTGGTTGCGGTATAGCCTTCCTTCTTATGCTTTTCCAAATCCTCAGCGGTGACATTCTGCACATATCCGGTGATATGCGCTGTCATTTCGCCATACGGATACACGCGTCCGGTGGTTTCCTGTACAAAGGCACCGACAATTTTTCGAAGCTCCTCAATGATTTCCGCACGCTTCGCTGCCGTGATCGTTTTGATTGGTACAAACATATCATCCTGTACCCAGGAGGCTGACAGTGCTTTTTTGATACTGTCCTCACTGACATCCAGAACTCTGCCATGGCAGAAACCGTGTCCGCCTCATTTCCCAGCTTTCCTGCTATCAGGCCAACCTGAAATACACTTCCCTGCTGTGCCAGTGCTTTTCCGTTCCGGTCAAGAATCGATCCTCTTTCCCCCTCGGTAACGGACACATTCACCTTATCCGAATCATGCAGCTGCGGAAATATCTGCGTGCTGTCCCATACAATACGGTAATCACCGTCTTCCTTAACCACCGTCGCCTTATTGTCAAAATCAATGGTTCCGGCTGCACTCTTCATACGAACATGATAGCTGATTTCGCTTCCGTCATCCCCTGTATCCGAACTGTCTTTGATTTCCATCGAGAAATCAGATGCGTCGATCCCCTCATAAATATTTTTGTTTCGCGTAATAAAATCTTCTTTCTTCCATTTCTTTTTCGCGTCGCTGCTGATCAGGGAATACATGTCCTTGTATTTGCCTTCTTTCAAAAGATCAGTATAGGAAAGCAATACGGACTCCGGCTTTGAACCGCCGCTGAATAAGAAATACGCCGCAACCGCAACGATTGCAACTGCCGCAACGATACCGGCGATCCCCCAGAGTTTCTTTTTATCTGTCATAAAGCAAGCACCTCCTCATTTTATGTTTCTATTTTACCATGGTCAGGTAAGCATTTCCATGCCGGTTTTACCTTTACAAAGAACCTTCCATAAATTGTAAGAAATTAAGTGAGGTTCCTACTCTGCCGGTTTTCTTTCTAGTATATGGCAGAAATCTCAGTTTTTGATTTGTTTCGTCATCTTTTTGTTGTACAATGAAAGAAGAAACAAAAAGGTGGTGACGTCTATGCAAAGCAAAGGCAAGGCAAACAGTAAGGCGGACATACAGCATGATCATCTCACTGCTCTGTGGAATAAGGAGGCAGGGAGGAGCTTCTGGATTCCTGTATCCGTACAGCCAAAGCGCAGAGTACCTCCTTTCTTGCGGTCCTTCTGGATATCAATGATCTGGATACCATAAACAAACGCTGTGGACATCAGGAGGGGGATCGGATCCTGCAAAGGGTAGCGGAAAAAATTCGCAGCAGTCTGCAGACCGGGGATTTCGCAATCCGTCTGGGCGGTGATGAGTTTCTCCTTGTTTTTCAACAGCTTTCCAAAAAAGAGGTACGCAACCTGCTGGATCAAATTCTGAATGAACTGGAGGAAGAAAGCAGGGAGTTTCCCTATACCATGGGCTTCTGCTTCGGAATTACACAGATCATGGCGGATATGGAGCTGTCAGTGAAAAAAATCATTATGCGTGCAGATGATGAAATGTATCTGTCAAAACGCCGCTATCATCTGGAGCAGTCAAGAAAAGCCTTTGCGCTGCGCCCTTACCATGAAAGTGAGGAGGTGCGCCAGTTTTCCTATGATAAGGATCTGCTGCTGAGTGCCTGATGCAGAGCAGCGATGATTATATCTATGTATGCAATATGAAGGAGGACCCTTCCTGCTTCCGATATTCCCGTGCCATGGTTGAGGAATTTGATCTCCCATCGGAAATCGTGCATGATGCTGCCAATGTATGGGGCGCAAGAATTCATGAGGCAGACCAGAAGATATTTCTGGAAGGGAATCAGGAAATTGCCGATGACCGTGTGGATTTTCACAATGTGGAGTATCGTGCCAGAAACCGCAGAGGCGAGTGGGTGTGGCTCAGATGCCGCGGTCATGTGGAGCGGGATGAGGATGGTCAGCCGGTTTTGTTTGCCGGCATTATCACCAATCTGGGACGTAAGAATAAAATCGATTATCTGAGCGGTCAGTTTAACAAATATGAGCTGGAGGATACGCTGCAGATGATAGTTGCCAAGGAGGAGCATTTCTTCATGATGATCCTGGATCTGGATGGTTTTTCCAGCATCAACAAGCTGTACAATCACCAGTTTGGAGATGAGGTGCTGGCCAAGACGGCGCAGATCATCCAGTCTGTTCTTCCGGAATATGCAAGGCTGTACCGCAATGATGGTGATGAATTTATCGTTCTTCTCAGGAGCTGTACCGATTCCAACGAGATTGCCGGCTTTTATCACAGGCTCCAGCAGGAGCTGGGGCATCAGCGCATTCTGAACGGAAAGAAATACCACTGCACGATTTCTGCCGGCTGTGCCTGCTTTCCAAAGGATGGCGATGATATGATGTCACTGACGAAGAACGTCGGTTATGCACTGGAGGCAAGCAAGCGCAATGGTAAGAACAGACTGACGTTCTATGAGAAGAAAATGTCGGAAACAGAGCTGCAGGAGCTGGATATGCTGGAACAGCTGCGTTACAGCATGGAACATGATTCGAAGGCTTTTCCCTGCAGTATCAGCCGCAGGTGGAGGCAGACAGCGGCCGTATAATCGCTGCGGAGGCACTGGCCAGATGGCACAGCAGCATGTATGGCAATGTATCGCCTGTGGTGTTCATTCCCTTGCTGGAAAAGAGCGGGATGATACTCACCATCGGTAAATGGATATTTGAAACAGCCCTCAGGCAATGTGCAGCGTGGCTGAAAAAGTGTCCGGATTTCTGTGTCAGTGTGAATTTATCCTACCTGCAGCTGTATGAGGAAGGATTCATCACATTCATGAAGGAAACGCTGAAGAAGTGCCATGTTCCCAGCCGCAATATCATTGTGGAAATGACGGAGAGCTATATGGTGAAAAGCAGTGAGGAGCTGCAGGCGATCTTTCAGGAGATACGAAGCATCGGTGTGCGTATCGCCATGGATGATTTTGGAACCGGATACTCCTCTCTCGGTGTTTTGAAAAATTCCCCTGCGGATATTGTGAAAATCGACCGGATTTTCATTAAGGATATTTTAAACAGTGAATTTGATGCGACCTTTATTCAGTTTGTTGTCAGATTGTGCCATGATGTGAATATTCGTGTTCTGCTGGAGGGTGTGGAGACAAAGGCGGAATATGAGAAGGTAAAAACCATGGGACTGGACGATATTCAAGGCTATTATTTTGGAAAACCGATGCATCCCGAGAAACTGGAGGAGCTTTTGCGGTAGATGACAGGCTGCCATGCTGCCTGCAGCTTTTATGGAAATCAGATAAAAAACAGGAAGTCATGTGAACATCCGGGTACGGAACATATCCGTTCAGGATGAAGCAGACTTCCTGTTTGCCATTTATAAAAGCATCTCCGCATGTCCAAAGAAAGATAACAGGGCAAGGTGCGAAAAACGTTTTATCAGGCATCGGCTTTCCTTCTTGACGCCATCCGCTTTATGATACCGTGTTCCAGTGGGCGGGTATGTGCAGGTGATTGGGGAGCCTTGTCAAGCTGTCACCGATGGCGGTGTTCAGCTGCATCTGGGTCAGAAAGAAACAATTACGCAAATCACTGCCGGCAATGCGGCAGTCCCGCATATCACTTCCCAGAAAACAGGAGCCCTGCAGGTCGCAGCCTGACAAATCAGCGGCAAGCAGAGACTTCATACTGAAATCCGTGCTTCGCAGTCTTTTATTGGTGAACCGCTTTCCCATTGGATGCTTATGAGGAGAAGGATGCCGAAGCTGCTTTTGCTGCATCGTCTTTTTTAACAGGCGGTTGGTCTGCTCATGCAGGGAGTCGATATCAGCGGTAAGTACCGTTTTCCAGGGCTGTCTGCGTACCGTGTCCAATGTTTGAATCAGCATCTGCAATTCCCCATGGAAGGAAGCAGTTTCCTTCTGCAGCAGTGCTTCCCCGAGATACCAGAGCATCTGATGCAGGGAAAACAGCTTTCTGTATACTGCAAACATATCCTGGTTCGCAGGTACATTCTTTTGGACAGCAAATTGTCCCGCTCCCAGGCAGTCGTAGCCAAGACAGCCCTTCATGCCCTTCTGCTTCAGCTCATGATGAATATTGCAGGTATGATCGCTGCATAAATAGCTGCAGGATACACCGCAAGGCTTATCCTGCGGAAAACCATCCAGCTTTGAAAAATAAAGTGCTCTGCAGCAAAGTCCCCTGCATAGAGAACAGTCTGCATATAGGGCCAGTTCTTCGAGAATCATGAAGCCACATCCTTACAGCTGCAAAACGCAAGAGCCAGATACAGCAGATAGGAGCTGAAGCAAAACAGTACAAACAGCCATACCGGAATTCGCAGCACGATGATATTCTGAAACAGCAGCATACAGCCAACACTGATGCATAATGTAAACAGCCACAGGAGCAGCAACCGCCGTTTTACTGCCTTATCGTCGTTTTCAAAGCTGCTGCGGCAAATCCACTGCACAATGCATACGGCGCTTATGCCCAGCAGGATATCCAGCAGCAGTGTTGATAAGGAAAGCGGATAGGTGCTTTGTATATCGAGCTGCAGCAATGCATGAAGCCGTCCTTTGAAAGAAACAGATTGATAACGCCCAGAATGGCAATCAGGAGAAAGACAATCTGCAAACGCTCCCGCAGCTTTTCCAGCTGTGAGCGCGGTGGCAGCTCTTTGATAACCGTGTCACAGAATGCCTTGTAATCCTCGGGAAACACCTCATCCAGAGGTGCATTGCGCTGCTGTGCCTCCAGCAGCATCAGTGTCAAATCATAGCGGACCTTTTCCTGCTGCAGCTCACTGATATCGGCACCTCGCAGATAACATACGATATCCGTCATAAGCCTTTGGTAATCTTCACATAAAGTCTTATCCAGACGATTATTTTCGTTGTGCAGCATTCGCATGTTACGATTCATATGCATATCCTCCCATCACAGCGGCAACACCCTGCTGCAATTCCTTCCAATGCTTCATAAAATCCTGTATTTCCAGATGACCGGCTTTTGTAATGGTATAGTATTTTCGATTGGGCCGTAAGCCGATTTGCGAAATTCACTGTTGATACATCCGTTTTTCTCCAGTCGAAGAAGCAGCGGATAAATCGTACCCTCCGATATATTGGAAAATCCGTAGCTCTTCAGCTTTTGCGAAATATCATACCCATAGGTATCCTCCTGTGCAATCACGATCAGGATACAGTTATCCAGAATACCCTTCATCATCTGACTTGGCAGCATGGCGTCACCTCCTCACTATCTTGTTATACAAGTTACAGCTATATTGTAAAACAAGATAGCGCATCCGTCAAGACCCTATTCTCTGTTTTCAGCGTTGTTATACGGAGGGAACGTGTCTCTTTCATCTGCATGATCGCTGCACTTTACCTCACCGCATCATCTTCTGCCTTTCCTCGCACTTGTCCACCAGGTGCTTTGGGGATGAATGTATCATCAGCGAAAACTTTGCATCAGCTTTTATGGAAAATGGCTGTCTTCTCCGATATATTTCTAGTATAATATAGAAAAGCACAGAAAGAAGGAACCGGTATGAGCGCTTATATTGAATTTCAGAATGTGAAAAAGATATATATAATGGGGGAAGTGGAAATCCAGGCACTTGCCGGTGTGGATTTTACCATTGATAAAGGGGAGTTTGTAGTAATTGCAGGAGCCAGCGGTGCCGGTAAAAGCACAATACTGAATATTCTTGGCGGCATGGACTCCTCAACAAGCGGCAATATTTTTGTGGATGGAACTGAAATCAGTAAATTTAATGCCAAGCAGCTGACAACGTACCGGCGCTATGATATTGGGTTTGTTTTTCAGTTTTATAATCTTGTGCAGAATCTGACTGTAAAGGAAAATGTGGAGCTGGCCACTCAGATTTGTAAGCAGCCGCTGGATATCGATGAAACGATTGAAGCTGTCGGACTGAAGGAGCGTGCCTCCAATTTCCCGGCACAGCTGTCCGGTGGAGAACAGCAGCGTGTGGCAATTGCCCGCGCACTTGCCAAAAATCCGAAGCTTTTGCTGTGTGATGAGCCGACAGGGGCACTGGATTACAATACCGGAAAACAGATTTTGAAGCTTTTGCAGGATACCTGCCGGCAGCGCGGAGTCAGTGTTGTAGTGATTACACACAATCTGGCATTGACTGCATGGGAGATAAGGTAATCAAGGTACGAAACGGAAAAATTGACAGCATCACGATCAATGAGCATCCTTTACCGGTAGAAGGATTGAATACTGATATGAAAAAGAAAGCCCTTCTGAAAGATACCCTGCGGGAAATCCGCAAATCCTTCGGTCGCTTCTTTTCCATCTTTGCCATCGTCGCATCGGAGTCGCCTTCTTCGCCGGAGTACGGGACAGTGTACCGGTGATGAAAAATACTGCGGATACTTATTTTGATGACTATAATTTCATGGATCTGAAGATTATGTCGACCATCGGCATGACAAAGGAGGATGTTTCCGCTATCCGTCAGGTGGATGGAGTGGCCGGCGTGTATGGCAGCTACAGCATGGATGTACTCAATACGCATAACAATCAGCAGCGTGTCTACAAGCTGCTGTCTTATCCGATGAATGCGAAGGCAGAGGATGAAAACTATATCAATCAGATGCGGCTGATCAAGGGGCGGCTTCCCCGGAAAGCGGATGAATGCGTCATCGAATACACCAACATCAAGGGAGCAGATTCCAGAATAGGAGAAATGATAACCTTTGCGAGCGGTACGGACGAAAAACTGGATGCGTCATTAAAGCGCTCAACCTATAAAATCGTCGGAGAGGTAACGATGCCGTATTATCTGTCCTATGAAAAGGGCAGCTCCGCCATCGGCAGCGGCAGTATTGATAATTATGCGGTGATTCCGGATACCAACTTCAAATCCTCCTATTATACGGAGGTGTATGTGACGGTTGACGGCGCAAAGAAGCCCAACTCCTATGCGGATGCTTATTTCGATATCATCGATCCCAAAAAGACCACAATCACAGCACTGGGAGAGGAGCGTGCACAGGAGCGCTTTGACGATATCAAAAAGGAAGCCCTTGCCAAGGTG
>ENA-OQCK01000124-OQCK01000124.1-human-gut-metagenome-genome-assembly--contig:-NODE-124-length-43456-cov-23.476078_pt1 | contig 43456 bp, 41 predicted proteins | sample MGYA00242498_ERZ504578 | MGnify/ENA primary metagenome ERZ504578 (study PRJEB26092, sample SAMD00036229) | human gut metagenome | host: Homo sapiens | study: EMG produced TPA metagenomics assembly of...
ACATTATGTAAACAGCGAAATCAAAGAATATTTGGGAAGCTATTATAACAGCTTCAAGGCGCTGGAGAACATAAAAAACGCCAACTGCATACAGGCACGTATGCCGTTTGACCCTAATATCCAATAATTTGCGCATGGAAGGTAATCTTATCAAGATAAACAAGTGGCTATATCCGGTTTCATGGCTTTATGGGACCGGCGTATGGCTGCGTAATAAATTGTTTGACTGGGGAATATACAAAGAACGTAAGTTTGATGTCCCAATCATCTCGGTAGGCAACATCACCGTGGGCGGAACCGGAAAGACCCCCCATACAGAATACTTGATAAGATTATTGCAGAAAGATTACAAAGTGGCCGTACTGAGCCACGGCTACAAACGCAAATCCAAAGGTTTTGTACTTGCTGGGCCGGATACGTCCGTACAGATGATAGGTGACGAACCCTTCCAAATGAAACAGAAGTTTCCGGACATCTATATGGCAGTAGACCGAAACCGTTGTCATGGCATAGAGCAGTTATGCAATAGTCACATTGCCCCCGGAACAGAAGTGATTATTTTGGATGATGCTTTCCAGCACCGATATGTAAAACCCGGAATGAACATCTTATTAGTAGATTACCATCGACTGATTTGCGAAGACGCCTTGCTGCCTGCCGGACGAATGCGCGAACCTGAAAATGGAAAAAGCCGGGCACATATTGTCATTGTCACTAAATGCCCTAAGGACATCACCCCGATGGATTTGAGAGTCTTGAGCAAGCAAATGGAACTTTACCCCTATCAGCAGCTCTACTTCACGACATTAGCATACGGCAAGCTGCATCCGTTGTTTACAGTAGGGAATGCAGTTCCATTAAAAGAGATAGAAAAAGATAAGCATATCCTATTGGTGACAGGCATAGCCTCACCAGCAAAACTCATTCAAGATTTATCACCATACAATGAGCACATTGAGTCACTGGCTTTCAGTGACCACCATAACTTTACAGCAAGAGATATGGAACTGATAAAGAAACGTTTCATGAAACTTCCGGAAGGTAAACGCATGATTATCACCACTGAAAAAGACTCAGTACGATTAGCAGCCCATCCACTGATGGACAAGACACTAAAACCTTATATATATATGCTGCCCATTGAGGTAATCTTCTTACAAGACCAACAAGAACTGTTTAATTCAAATATAACCAACTATGTTAGAAAAAATTCAAGAAACAGCAGATTTTCTTAGAGAAAAGATGCATACCAGTCCCGAAACTGCTATCATATTAGGTACCGGCTTAGGAAGCCTAGTACACGAAATTACCGATAAATACGAGATCAATTACAAAGATATCCCTAATTTCCCTGTTTCAACCGTAGAGGGACATAGCGGTAAATTGATTTTCGGCAAATTGGGTAATAAAGACATCATGGCCATGCAAGGACGTTTCCACTTCTATGAAGGATACTCCATGAAAGAAGTTACCTTCCCTGTACGGGTGATGCGTGAATTAGGTATCAAAACATTGTTCGTATCCAATGCAGCTGGAGGTACGAATGCAGACTTTGAAATTGGTGACCTGATGATTATCAGAGATCATATCAACTTTTTTCCCGAACATCCGTTGCACGGCAAGAACATTGAATACGGCCCCCGTTTCCCGGATATGAGTGAAGCCTACTCCAAAGAACTGATAGACAAAGCACTGGAGATCGCTAAAGAAAAAGGTATCAAAGTACAACAAGGAGTATATATCGGTACACAGGGACCTACCTTCGAAACTCCGGCAGAATACAAGATGTTCCACATTCTTGGAGCTGACGCCGTAGGTATGTCTACCGTTCCTGAAGTTATTGTAGCAAACCATTGTGGCATCAAAGTGTTTGGAGTATCGGTTATCACCGACCTAGGCGTGGAGGGAAAAATTGTGGAAGTTTCACACGAAGAGGTTCAGAAAGCGGCAGATGAAGCGCAACCGCGCATGACTACCATTATGCGTGAAATGATTAATCGAATTTAAGGATATGCAGGAAATAAACAGAACAGAAATAGCGACCTTAGGTGAGTTCGGCCTCATTAAACATCTGACGAAGGATATTGAGTTAAAAAATCCGGAAACCCAATATGGTGTGGGAGACGATGCAGCCGTATTGGAGTTTAAAGATAAAGAGGTATTGGTGACCACAGACTTACTGATGGAAGGGGTACATTTTGATTTGGTTTATACCCCATTGAAACATTTGGGATATAAATCGGCCATCGTAAACTTCTCGGACATTTATGCTATGAATGGTGCTCCAAAACAAATCACAGTTTCTATCGCACTGTCCAAACGCTTTTGTATTGAAGATTTAGAACAATTCTATGATGGGCTAAAACTGGCTTGTGAACTACACCATGTAGATATTGTGGGTGGAGATACAACTTCATCCGTAACCGGCTCGCCATCAGTATTACTTGCATAGGTGAAGCGGACAAGGACAAAGTGGTTTATCGCAACGGCGCACAAGATACAGACTTGATTTGTGTCAGCGGTGACTTGGGAGGAGCTTATATGGGACTTCAACTTCTAGAGCGTGAAAAGGCTGTTTTCCAAGGAGAAAAAGAAGCAAATCCGGATTTTTTCGGAAAAGAATATATTTTGGAACGTCAGTTAAAGCCTGAAGCACGTAAGGATATCATTGAGAAACTGGCAAAAGCGGGAATCAAGCCCACCGCTATGATGGATATTTCCGACGGCCTTTCTTCGGAACTGCTGCATATATGCTCACAAAGCGATACCGGCTGTCGCGTTTACGAGGAAAGAATTCCCATTGATTACCAAACGGCTGTAATGGCGGAAGAGCTGAATATGAATGTGACAACATGTGCTTTAAATGGTGGTGAGGACTATGAGCTATTATTTACTGTACCTTTAACAGAGCATGAACGAGTTTCGGCTATAGAGGGTATAAAAGTGATTGGTCACATCACCAAACCGGAGCTGGGATGTGCCCTGATTACCCGTGACGGACAAGAGTTTGAGCTGAAAGCGCAAGGTTGGAATCCACTAAAAGAAAAATAATTTTAATTAAACAACACTGATAATAAACACCTTATGTTTTTATCAGTGTTTTTTTTTAGAAATAGTTTGCAGTTTAAAAAAGTTTCACTACCTTTGCAACCGCAAACAAGAAATAATGGTGCCATAGCTCAGTTGGTAGAGCAAAGGACTGAAAATCCTTGTGTCCCCGGTTCGATTCCTGGTGGCACCACTTTGAAGAAAAAAAGACAGTAAAATCCTGATTCCGTTTGGAAATCAGGATTTTTTGTTTTCTCACAAAACGCAAATACGACAATATAGACTGGATGACGAGGTATACGAGCTTAGGGATCAGGAACAATGAACATCCTGTTCTTCATTCTGAAGACAAAACTTCTCCTGAAACGGGTATTCGGAAAAGAGACGGAAATGCGTACCCTGCTCGGTACAATGAACGAAGAAATAGAAAAAATGAAAAAGGCAGTAAACATAGATTATGCGCCTGTAACTTTAGACAAGTCGGACAAGAAAGTAGGTTTATCATTTTTATAGACGATATGTTTGGAAAGGAATAAACCGCTGATAATTTCCATTATATCAATCAGATTTGTTTTGTCTGCCAAATAAAGAGGGGAAAAAGGTTGTTTGTTAAAGTGTGATTTGAATTGCTCCGGGTACTTGATACGCCATTCCACAAGGCGTATTTCATTGTTCAGTAGCCCAATCGCTTCATCAATGAGATACAAATAAGGCATTTTTTTCTTGCTCAAACCGTACATGATACGATTTAAGTCTATGTAATCCGAATGAAAAATAGCGTAATAAAACGCTATTATCCTGTTCGCTGATACTGAAATCAGCCAAATGAATAGCCAATTCCTCAATAGCTCCATAAACTCTGATACGGAAACTTTACGTTGTGAGCATTCCGATAATAATCGAAAGAAACTCCAATCTGATATTTTGTTCATACAATAGAAATACTAAATGTTTTTTTATTAAGCACATATATTTGTCATCCCATTAAATAGCATTCAAGTGAAACTATTGAATAAAAAACATTCCCAGCATTGTGAGCTTCTAATTTTTGTACATCTAAGCAAGAAGTTACCCATGAAGCAGATAAACATCGTATTCCAACTTCCCTACAAGACACAATATCTGAAACTGTATCACCTATATATATCATTTCATCCGGTTGTAACTTATAATCTGCAAGCAATTCCCTAAAATTCTCTGCTTTATTATTTTTGAAAGGATTTCCAGTTTTTACTTTATCAAAACACGTGTCCATATTAAATTGACGTAATGTTATCGCACAGCTCTTTTCTCCTTTTCCTGTAACCAAAGCAATAGGAATAGATTTCTTTTTTAACTTCTCAATCAGTTCTGTTATACCGTCAAAAGGACGAGGGCACATTATATGCATTTGTTCGTATATCACGTAGAAGCCATCCAAGGCTTTTTCCGAATTATTACCAACAAGTTTTTTTATCATCCCTTTTTCATTTAGTCCAAAAGTTTCTAAAATATCATTCTCGGATACATCATTAAGAGTAACATAGGGAGTTACTGCCTTTTTTAAGGCTTTGAGGCACATGGGAATTGTATCTCCAATTGTACCGTCTAAATCAAAAGCTACTAATTTAATCATAACCTTACATTTGATTGATTTTCCGTATCACCCGACAAGGATTTCCCACCGCCAAGCTATTTGCCGGAATATCTTTGGTTACAACACTTCCTGCACCAATCACACTTTTTTGTCCTATTGTCACACTCGGTAAAATAATTACTCCACCGCCAATCCAGCAGCCATCCTCTATCATGACAGGGAGGGCAAAAGTTCGACGGACATATTTACAGCCATCCAGGGTTTCTGTCAATATAAGCCGTTCATTAAACTCTACCGGGTGAGTTGCCGTATAGATTTGTACATTAGGTGCTACCAGCACATTGTTCCCTATGGTAATCTTATTGCAATCGACAAATGTACAGCCAGTATTTACGGTGACATTATCACCGATATGTATATTGCATCCATAATCACATATAAACGAATGACCGACAGAAACATTTGCACCTATGCTTCCAAACATTTCCTTTAGTACGGCATGTTTTTCAGTCTTTTGTTCATACGGCAAAGAATTGTATTTCATCAACAAGTGATGAGCTTTACTTTTCAAATCCATAAAAAATGGGTCGTGGCAATCATACCATTCACCAGCCAAACATTTTTCCATTTCAGTTTTCATAAGCTATAATTTTAAATATGTTGCAAAGTTATACCGATTTTTTGGCTGATTTCAGGTATTATTTTTCGTTATTTTGGTATTAGTCCATTTTTTAGGGCTATATTTATGGCATGAAAAGAGAAAACCTATATCAACCATTCGAAATTAGTTTTAGCGAGCTTGACGAATCCTTGCTAAAAGAGCATAAACATTCCTTTTTTGAATTAGTATATATTCTTTCAGGAACAGGCATCCAATGGATTAACAACAATAAGTTTCCTTATCATGACGGACATTTGTTTATGATTACTCCCGGAGATACGCATTCTTTCGAAATCCATACAACAACTAAGTTTGTCGACATCAAGTTTAACGACATATATATACATTCTTCTGTTTTCGGTGCTGAAAATATCCAAAGACTGGAGTTTATTCTTCAACATGCTAATCATCAACCCGGTTGTATACTAAGAAATAAAGTAGATAAGTTACTGGTGAAACCCATGATTGAAGCGATTATCAGGGAATATATTAACCGAAATTTATACAGCAAGGAGATTATAACACAAATAATTAATACGATTATTATTGTGGTAGCACGCAATATCGCAATGTTCTTGCCTGAACAGGTGGATGAATGCTCTGAGGACAAATCGCTTGACATATTGCAGTATATTCAAGCAAATATCTATAAAACAGGTAAAATCAGAGCAAAAGATATTAGCCAACATTTTGGCATTTCGGAGAATTATTTAGGACGATATATCAAAAAACATACTAATGAAACTATGCAGCAATACATTTTAAACTACAAACTAAAGTTAGTAGAAAATAGATTATTGCATAGTCAAATGAGAATTTGTGAGATCGTTGAAGAATTAGGATTTACTGATGAGAGCCATCTTAATAAGTTTTTCAAAAAGTATAGAGGATGCAGCCCCTCTAATTTCAGAAAGAACAATTTGAAGTAAACCATATGCATATCCTTGTTTTTAGAGTTATTGAAACAGTAGAAATGACTATTTTTGCATTATATTTATAGATGTCTATGACAAATACAGAAACCATACAATCACTTATTGATAGCGGAGAAGGCTATAATGTAGAGTTCAAAGTTCGTGTTCCTTCAAAGGTTCGTGAACTAACAGAAGAAATTTGCGCTTTCGCTAATGCAGACGGAGGGTATTTACTCATTGGTATAAATGATAACGGACAGATTATTGGCACAGATTTAGAGAATGACAAACGTTCAGCCATTCAAGGCTCTATCAGTGAAATATCTCCGGCTCTTCATTGTGATATGTATGCGGTAAGTATCGAAGATAAGACAGTTTGGGTAATTGATGTTCCGTCAGGTAAAGACAAGCCTTATATATTTTCCGGTTCTATCTTTGTGCGTGAGGGAGCAAACTCACAGAAACTTCGTACTGTCGAAGAAATGCGTAGCTTCTTTCAGGAATGCAACAAAATATTTTTTGATGCCATTCCCTGTTCATGGTTCAATATCTACACTGATGCAGATGAACAAGTAATAAAAGACTTCCGCACAGAAGCAAGATTAAGCCCATCGACTGCCGACAAACAGATATTTGAGAATTTAGAACTATTTACGGATAAAGGAATAGCCAAGAACGGTGCAGCCATGTTTTTTGGGAAACAACCTGAACGAAAATTTCCACACGCAGTAACAAGATGTGTCCTTTTCAAAGGAACAACCAAAGTATATATCATAGATGATAAAACCTTTGGCGGTCCACTATACCAACAATATTTGCAGGCTATGGCATGGCTGGAAAGTAAACTGCAAGTAGCTTATAAAATTGAGGGAGCAGGACCAAGAGAAGAAATTTGGGAAATTCCTCTTACTGTGTTCAAAGAAGCCATTATTAACGCTCTCTCACATCGTGATTATTACGAACAGGGAGCAACCATTACAATAGAAATGTTTGATGACCGGGTAGAGGTTTCTAATCCCGGAGGCTTTTGCCTATTGTAGCTAAAGATTTCGGACACAAGAGTATGACACGTAACCCGTTAATCTTTGGATTATTTACCCGCATGCATTTGGTTGAAAAGATCGCATCCGGTATTCCCCGTATGCAGGAAGCCATGAAAGAAGCCAATCTTCCTGAGCCTGAATTTCATACGGACGGGATGTTTACGGTTATATTCAAAAGAGGTATCAGTATCAAGAATGATACTGTAAATGATACTGTAAATGATACTGTAAACTCAAAAGAACAAGAAGTACTAAATATCATCAAGCAATATCCGGGACTTAATTCGTCTAAAATTGCAAGATTAATAGGCAAAAGTGTTCCGACTGCTAAACGCTACTTAAATTCTTTGGTTAGATTAGATTTGATAGAGTTTAGAGGGGCACAGAAAAATGGAGGATATTATTGGAATAGCCCAAAGAGATGAAACACCAAGTAAAAATTATCATCATATTTAGAATTAGTATTTACAAATTTGCCCTATGAAAAATGTCAATATTCTATCTATCATAGAAGCTTATCGAAAACTAAGTAATACACTATTCCAAAAACTTATGAATAGTTACGGAATAATCAGTGGAATAAAAGATTACGAGCTTAATGGTATAGAATCTTTTGTGAATGAATTGTTAAAAATAAAAAATAGCATCACCATTGTTAACAACTATTATTTAGGATATTCAATACCACAAATTGGAAAAGAATTTGATTTACTTAGATTTGGTGATAATTATATTATCAACATAGAAATAAAAACGGAGAGTTCAATAGACAAGATATTCAAACAACAGCAAAAGAATAAATACTACCTCGAGTTCTTGGATAAGGAAATTTATATTTATACCTATATTTTAAATGAAAATAAGCTTTACAAACTCATAAGAAAAGATAGCAATAATGAAATAAAAGAAGCAACTTTTAATGAGTTGTGCAACAAGCTGTTGCTTCAAGAAGTAGTAACATTCAACAATATTGATGATTTATTTAATCCATCCGACTATTTAGTTTCTCCTTTCAATTCTCCTGAAAAATTTATGGCAGAAGGATATTTTCTTACAGTTCAACAAGAACAAATATATAATGAAATCCGAACAAAGTTATCTGACGCAACAACAAAATTCATAGCTTTAACAGGTAGTGCAGGAACAGGCAAAACATTATTGACTTATCATATAGCTAAAGAAAGCATTCGGAAAGGCGAAAAAGTACTTATTTTACATTGTGCTCCACTAAATAGTGGTCACAAAATCTTAATGGAAGAATATGGTTGGAGCATACATATGCCTAAATATGCTCCGAATACGACAGATTTTGACTTAATTATAATTGACGAAGCCCAACGAATGTATCCATATCAATTTGATAAATATATAGAGGAAGTACGCACTTTCAATAAAAAATGCATATTCTCATACGATGAAAACCAATACTTGCGTGATAATGAGAAAAATTACCATACCAAAGAAAGGATTGAAAAAGAATTATCATGTACCCCCTATAAGCTAACAGATAAAATTAGAACAAATAAAGAAATTGCATATTTTATAAGACAACTTTTCAATCTCAAAAAGAATATATCCAACATAGACTATCCCAACATTGAACTTACATATTGCAAAAATTATTTTTCTGCAAAATCATTGCTGCAAGAATTATCGAAGAAAAACTGGAAAGTGCCTAATTACACACCGGGAACACGCTCAACCTTCCATTATGAAGCATACTTATCCGGTGATACAGAATGCGCACATTCTGTAGTTGGTCAAGAGTTCGACAACGTTGTGATAGTCATAGATGACTCTTTTAAATATAATTCTCAAGGAGATTTAATTGCTGATAATACTTATTATTCGCAAAGACAAATGTTATATCAAATAATCACTAGGACAAGAAAAAAACTGCATATTGTAATAATTGACAATGAAGTCATGTTAGATAGATGTATAGATATTCTAAATAAATAATTTCATCGACTTACTAACAAAAATCTAAATTAAAGAATTTAATATCAGAAAATGTACTATCTTCGCATTCAGAAATGCGTACCCAAGATACAAACTGATGTTGAACGGTGCAAAGCTGTGAAAACCTTATTCAAGGGACTTACATCGTAGGAAAGATATAACTTATTGAGAAATAGTGCTATACAAACCGATTTTCGGTTGCTGGTGGCACCACCTTGAAGAAAAAAAGACAGTAAAATCCTGATTTCGGAAATCAGGATTTTTTATTTTCTCACAAAACACAAAATACGGCAATATAGACTGGATGACGAGGTATACGAGCTTTCAGCTCGATTATAACTTTCTCCACTTCTGACCTGCCTCCATATTTGATTAAGTCTTGGAGCAAAACTACTCCTTCCCGATATAAATCCCAATTTGATGCATATTAAAAAAACACCTTATACTTGAAGCATAAAGCTGGATGAATTCATCTTTGTAGAGTTCCCGAACATCTTCGGGAGCATCATCAAGAGTATAAGCAGAAAGATTCTTACGCAAAGATTCCATATACCTGCCCCACATCTTTTCCTGCGTATAGCTGGCAGGATTTAGTTTGAATACAGTTTCTCCGCCAAATGCAAGAAAACGGTTCTGAGATTGTTTATCATTCACACATTCTTTTTTTATAAACTCGTCAAATCACCTCTGAGCTTCTACTACAACAAGTCTATTTTAGACTGCAATATCTCAAACTTATATAATATGCATATAAATCTTAATCATCGACGAACTGCAAAAAGTTCAGCTTCAGTTTCCCAAGTATCATCCGGACACTTTACCATACGTTGCCAACGGAATGAGGTCGCTGTAATTTCCGAAAACACCCACTGTATATTCTTCTCATTAATTTCCGTCTGAACAATCCTGTTTCCTTCTCTTTTTCCTTCCAGTTGTGTAGCCCCTCCTAATTCCGTATATAAAATATCCCATGCTTCTGTATTAGGATTATACATACGTACCGTAGTCGCATAAGCTGCATCCGGTTGATAATCTTTAATCCGCGCCTTACGCGAAGGACAAATAAACACATCTTGAATTGCAGTCCCTTCCAGTACCCAAGCGAATATCCACTCTCCCTGAACATGTCTTTCGCCTGTTGTACCTTGGTTATCAACCCATTCAAAATCCCATTCACCGACAAACTGTCCATACAGGTTGTCTTTTTCCGGTATCAAATTGCTTTTCCCTTTTGACACTAATACGTTTATAAATTCTCCCATACTTTACCTTACTGACTCTAGATTAGACAAATATAAGATTTATAATTAATAATCACTAATATTAAAGCAATTATCTGTATGCAATATTCATGTCGAAAGCAAACAGATACATAGTACAAAAAACGGATTTCCCTACTCCCAAACAGATTTTTTATATTACACCTCAAGAACATTTCATTTACAAACTTATTGCAAAAAAAGTATTTGGTCATTAAATCTCAATTATTCAAAAAAGAAATACCGATAAAAAGTCTTTTTTCCCTATATTTGCTAGACTAAAAAAAGAAAAATGTCATTAACTCAATTAATATGAAAAAACTATCATTTATTACCGTATTTGTATTCCTGTCCATTCTTTTTGTACAGGCACAGCAAGCAAAGTATGTATTTTATTTCATCGGAGATGGAATGGGTGTTAACCAAGTTTTAGGAACAGAGATGTATCGTGGAGAGTTGGAAGGCAAAATTGGTGTGACTCCGTTATTATTCACCCAATTTCCTTATGCAACCATAGCCACTACTTTCTCGGCAACCAACGGAGTGACAGATTCAGCCGCTGCAGGAACAGCACTTGCTACGGGAAACAAAACAAAAATGGCGCATTAGGTGTGAAAAAGGATCTGGAAACCAAAGTTAACAGTATTGCTTCTTGGGCAAAAGAAAAAGGTTGCCGTGTAGGTATCAGTACCAGTGTCAGCGTAGACCATGCCACACCGGCTGCTTTTTACGCACACCAAGGACAAAGAAGCAGCTATTACAACGTAGGTCTGGATTTGATTGATGCCAACTTCGATTTCTATGCAGGATCAGACTTTTTAGATCCCACCAACAAAAAAGCCGCCGGTTCAAATTCAGAAAGTTTGTATACACTAGTGGACAAAGCCGGATATACCATAGCCCGTGGCTACAAAGACTATCAGAAAAAAGCAAAAAAATCGGATAAACTGATTCTCTTACAACCTGCGACAGCAACAGACAATAGTGCTATCCCCTATGCTATCGATCGAAAAAAAGGCGATATGACTTTAACTGAAATCACCCGTGCCGGAATCAATTTCCTATCTAAAGATCTATCAAAAGGGTTTTTCCTTATGGTTGAAGGAGGTAAAATAGACTGGGCTTGCCACAGCAACGACGCCGCTACTGCATTCCACGAAGTGATGGATATGGATAATGCCATAAAAGTTGCTTACGAATTCTACGAACAACATCCTGATGAAACCCTGATTGTAGTAACAGCCGACCACGAAACCGGAGGAATCGTTTTAGGAAAAGGTCCGTATACTTTGAACCTACAAGCTTTAAAATCACAAAAAGTAAGTGAAAGCGGATATACCAAAATTGTAAACGAATTAAGAAAAAAATACAAGAATCAAGTACCTTGGGAAGTTATCAAGCAATCATTGAAGGATAATTTCGGATTTTGGGATAGTATTCAACTGAATGAAAAGCAAGAAGCATCCCTGAAGAAAGTATATGATGAATCATTTAGCGGTAAAGAGATAGATTTAACCCAAAGTGAATATCAACAAGACGAACCTTTGGCAGCTGAGGCCAAGAGAATTCTGGATGACATCGCTCTAGTAGGTTGGACCAGTGGAGGGCACTCAGGAGGTTATGTCCCCGTATTCGCTATCGGAGCCGGCGCCCAACTATTCCAAGGCCGCATCGACAATACCGAAGTTCCGATAAAAATAGCAGAAGCTGCTGGTTATCCCAACAATTAATCGAAAGCAAGATAGTGCGACAAACGTTCTAAGTCTTTCTCAGTGAATTCCTCATACAAGGATAACTGGGAAAGACTTTTTAATTTTCCCTTTTTCCTCCTATATTCTATAATCACCTTTGCCTGATAAAAATTCATATAAGGATGAGAGCGAAGTTTGTCAAGCCCAGCCTTATTGGCATTTATCCGATGAATTGGTGTATTTCCGAGTTTAAACCACTTCAACATATCCTCATCTACATAGTTCACTTCCTTTAACTGAACCGTGTCATAAAAACCTCCCAAACGTTTCCGGTAAGCCACAATCATGCGTGCAATGCCACTGCCTATTCCCGGAATCTTTTTCAACTCGGTAGTGTCCGCTTCACTCAAATCGACTAAAGTTCCTTCCGGATATTTATAAGCTGCCAACGTATCTTTCTCCACCTTTTTGATAAAGTGCAATGTATCCTGTTTCCGCCGAAAAGCCTCTGAAATCTGGATATAGGGTTTTAAGATATTAAATTTCTCGGACGACAAGCCATAAACACGAGAGAAATCATCCGCTGTCCTGAATTTACCGCCGGCTCTCCGGTATTGCAAAATAGTATGTGCAATAAAAGGAGGCAATCCACATTGCAAAAATTCGATGGAATCAGCTGAATTTGGATCAAAGGCAGCCAATACCACCTCTATTCTCTTAGGCTTATCATAGGAATATTGCAGAGATTCCTTCTCCTCCATTTCATGTACTCCGGCCAGAAAGTTTTTTATTTCTTCTATTCCCTCTTGATCCTGTTCCAAAGACTCTTCCTTTACTGGAAAAAGAACCCATATACACATAAATATGAAAAGCAAAGTCAACAAAAAAAGTATAGCTCTGCGTTCGCTTTTCGAGAAATAGAAAAAGTCTTTCCACATTACAATTCTAAATTAGCCCTAATTCATTGATAAAAATCAAAATGATAGCCACAGGTGCCACGTATCTCAACAAAAAGATATACAGATTGAAAAGACCTGCTTTCAGCTTTCCTCCATTGGTCAATTCCTCATAAGAAACGGAACGTTTCAAATACCATCCTACAAAAATACATACCAGCAAACCACCCAAAGGAAGCATTATTTTTGCAGTGACAAAATCAAGCAAGTCAAAGAATCCCTTATCAAACAGCGTATATTTCTGCATAACCCCCAATGACAAGGAAGAAATGACCCCAATTATAATACACCCGAAGGTGACCAATCTAGCAGCACGGCCACGAGTTAAATTGAATTCCTCGTGCAGAAAAGCCGTCACCACTTCATGTAAAGAAATAGTAGAAGTCAATGCAGCCAAAGCCAGCAAGACATAGAACATCACCGAGAAAATATAAGCTAATATCGGCACACCGCTAAAAGCTTGTTGAAAAACATTAGGTAATGTAATAAAAATTAATGATGGTCCCGCATCCGGCTGGATACCTACAGAAAAGGCTGCCGGAAAAATAATCAATCCGGCTAAGACAGCCACAAAAGTATCAATCACACCGACACTCAGAGCCGTATTTCCCAGTTTGGTTTCTTTCCCAAAATAAGAAGCATAGGTTGAAAGACATCCCATTCCCAAACTTAAGGAAAAGAACGCCTGCCCCATAGCCCCTAAGAAAACATCTCCGTTCACTTTACTAAAATCAGGCTTCAGCAGAAACTCCAAACCTTTTTCCGCATTGGGAAGCGACAATGAACACCCTACCAAAACTACTATCAGTATAAACAAAACAGGCATCAGCACCTTCGAAGATTTTTCTATTCCATCTTTCACTCCCTTTACTATAACAAAATGGGTAACCAATAAAAAGATGACCAGCCAAATGAGTGGACGAACAGGATCCTTCGAAAAACTCTGGAAAGCAACCACAAAATCTTCCGGCTTCTTATCTGCAAAACCATTAACTCCCGCTTCCAATATATACTCCAAAGTCCATCCTGCCACTACCGAATAATATCCTAGAATAAGAAAACCGGCCAAAACTCCCAAATATCCCAACCACTTCCAATGAGTTCCGGGAGCCAAAACCTTATAAGCACGTCCCGTACTTGCTTTTGAATGACGACCTACTGTGAATTCGGCAATCATAATAGGCATTCCCAACATAAGAACACACGCCAAGTATACCAAAATAAATGCCGCACCTCCATGATTTCCCGTCTCATAGGGAAACCTCCATATATTACCAAGTCCTACAGCCGAACCTGCCGCCGCCAGAACAGCCCCAATCTTACTTCCGAAATTTACTCTTTCGCTTTTTTGCATAAAAAACTATCAAATTATTATAAATCAACACTAATTAGCCTGCAAAAGTATAAAATTAATCGTACTTTTGCGATGAATCACAAAAAAATTAAAGTATGCTATATTATTTTAGAAAATATCCGGTATCCTTGATCATTGTAGCTATCATCTTTTATCTTTCCTTTTTCACTCCTCCCAAAACAGATATGGAAGAAATCCCCTACATAGACAAAGTAGTGCATATATGCATGTATGGGGGACTCTGTCTCATTTTATGGATAGAATATCTGAGGAATCATAAGACTGTCAATTGGAATCATGTAATATGGGGAGGCATCATAGCTCCTGTAGCTATGAGCGGGTGTATCGAACTGATGCAAGCTTATTGCACAGATACCCGCAGCGGTGACTGGCTGGATTTTCTGGCAAACAGCATTGGAGTTGGACTAGCTGCCTTAATAGGATATTACTTACTTCGCCCCCTTATATGGCGTAAATCCTAAAAAGAAACGCCGACGATTCTTCGCGAACAGTCGGCGTGATGATAAAAGTCAAAGTTATATAATAAAGATAGAGAGTCAACTTAACGGAAATCTTTCAGATCATTCTGCAACCTCTGACGAGTGAAAAAGATACGGCTTTTCACTGTTCCCAACGGAAGTCCCAGTTTCTCGGCAATTTCCCTATATTTAAATCCTGATACATACATAGCAAACGGCACGCGGTAATCTTTAGGCAACGCATTCACGATACGATGTATCTCTTTCAAATCATAAGCACCTTCTGTAGAATCGAATCCTGATTCCTGTGGAAGATTCAAATGGAACAAGTTATCCGTCTGATCGACGAAAGTCTGATCACGCACTGTTTTACGATAATTATTTATAAATATATTACGCATGATGGTGTACATCCATCCTTTAAAATTCGTATCTGGAGTAAACTTCTCTTCGTTGTCCAAAGCTTTAAGTGAAGTTTCCTGCAACAAATCATTAGCCTCTTCTCTGTCAGCTGTCAATTTAAATGCAAAGCGAAATAATTCGGTTTGTATACTTAGTAAATGCTGTGTAAAGTCGACTGTCTTCATATTAATCTATTTTTAAGTTGTTATTTTCTGTTTTTGTTTTCTGTTGCAATATTAACGACTTCTTATAAAAGTCACGACAGAAAAACTAACAACAAAGGGGGTATAAACTATCAAATAACAGTTTTTACCCCCTAAATTAACAGTTAACAGGTGGTTTCGTTTTAACTTTTAATTAGCCGGTATCCCTCCACCGGTCCCAGCATTACCTCCTCCACTTTTCAAATCATCATTATTAATGCTTCGCGCTGCTTTTTTTACCTGAGCCTTCAACTCCCCAAAGCACCAACTAATATTAAATCCATAATAACGCATCGGAATTCTGGTAGAAGTAGAAGAGCAGAAAGTAGAAGTATTGATATTATTCTTAAAAGTAATATATTTATTAAATAAATTGGACGAGTTAAGAGAAATAGTCAGCCTCTTTTCCTTCAAGAAAGAACGACTGAACCCTATCGCATAATAATAGAAAGAGGAACTTTTACCTTGCAAAGAGATATGCGGAGTACCACCCCCTCCATTCAGACTCAGACGCAGGTCCCAAGGCAGAGTCTGCTGAAAGCTTCCGAAGAGATTTCCTTCCCAGCCATGATTCTTTAAATCAAGCCCTGAACTTCTATAATCCACATAAGCTCCCCGTCCATTGATATTAAAGCGGGTTTTAGGAGACATATTCCAGTTCAGGAACAAAGACAAATTAATATTCTTACTTTTTCCTATATTATCATAGGTAGAATTCATCACACCATCTTTTATAAAAGAGTATTGCTCTATACCATTATTGACAAAAGAATAATTAGCACTGACATTTACATTAAATTTCTGCGAGAAACTACCGAAAGTAACACTAAGCGAATGGGCCTTTTCACTTTCCAAATCAGGATTACCGTAACTGATCGCAGTGGGGTTGCTGGTGTCAGTAAACGGATTCAAAAACCAAATACCCGGCCGACTGATACGCATATTATAAGATGCCCTCAAACTTTGAGTAGGAGCCAATTGGTAAGAGAACATCAAGGATGGAACCAAATCATCAAACTGAGCATCAAACTTCTCATCCTTATTTTTATAATCCGCATCCATAAATGTATGCTCATAGCGAATTCCCGCCTTTCCACCGAGTTTTTTGTACTTCATCTGATAGCCCAAATAAGCAGCCAGAATATCCTGTTTATGATCATATTGCGTGCTCATATCCTGATCATACTTATATTCTCCGGTTTTATCGGCCAGATAATATTTACCATCACTTTTACTTCTACGAAAAATATACTTTATACCAGTTTCAATGCTGTGTATCGAATTTATCGGATTGGTATAGTCCAATTGAGCCGTATGCTCTTGTGTGCTGGCATCATTTTTAAAATATTGGTTTTGCAAAAGATAAGGAACATTCAACGTATCCTCATAATCCGTATTCGCCTCACTGTTATTGGGTGAATGGCTAAAACGATAAGAAAAAGTAAGAAGTTCCCCTTTCTTTTTGAACGAATGCTGATAATCCATATTGCCCCCCACTTCGCCAAAGCCCGATTCATTATTTCCTAAAGAACCGTAACCGTAAACCGGATTACCGGCATAATTAGTCATATGTGTATTTCCAATCCTCTTATTCGTAAAATTGCCAGTCATCAGATTCATAGAAAAACTGATCAGATTCAAAGTGTCAATCTCATAACTTCCTTCCAGACTGCCAAATTGAAAATTGCCATAGCTCTTGCTTCTTCGATGCGACTCCAAAAATTTATTTTCCTGAGATGTGAAATCCTCACGATATGAATCTTCAAATCCCTTTTGAGATCCCTGGTAGTTATAAGAATAATTACCGGTAACAGTGAACTTGCCCGACTGAACCGTACCATAACCGCCACCATACACACGCGTATTGCTTGCACCACCATTCAATGTCACCGTATATCCTTCCATTCCAGCTCCTATAGTGATAATATTCAAGATGCCCGCCACCCCTTCCGCGTCATATTTAGCCCCAGGCTCGGTGATAACCTCTATAGATTTAATGGAATTGGCCGGCATACTCCGCAATACCTCGGTAGGATTATTGCTCATCATGTTATTCGGCTTGCCATTAACATGCACTTTAAACTTACTGCTACCGTTTACTTGAATTTTATCCTCTCCATCTACAGTCACCAGCGGAACTTTACGGAGCATTTCAAGAGTCGTATTGGTTTTAGAATCCGGATCATCCTCTATACTATACGTCACTTTGTCTATTTCTGCCTTTACCAAAGGTTTCTGCGCTACCACCTCCACTCCTTTCAACATTTCAGTCGCTTCTGCTATCAAAATCTTACCCAAATCAACATTCTTACGATTGGTCGATATCGAGAATTCCTTCTGTACAGGAGACTTTCCTACAGAAGTAAAATGAATGAGATAAGTCCCCGGCACGGCAAGCCGTTCGTCAAACCTGCCGTCCGCTCCTGTCACAGCCAATTTCACCGGCTTTGCAGGATTATTCTTCAATGAAATACGGATTGTAGAATACGGTTCCCCTTCATTAGACAAAGAATCTAATAAGATTCCCTTGACTGAGAACTGGCCTTGGACAACCTTTTGCGCCTTCGCCGTAAATGACAAACTTGCTACAAGCAAGATAATGCCCCATAAAATGTTGTGTTTCATATATCAATAATGAGTTTGTGTTTGTTACAAAGGTAGGTAAACGATAGCAAGTAGTTTATTTTCAGACGTTAAAGAAGCCTATATATTATCTACCAGCGAGTATAAGGATTCTTCATCAAAAAAGAATTATAATAACGAATATCTCCCGTTACCTCTTTTTCGATGAAATGGGGCTTTTTGAACAATTCGTCCTCGCTATTCAATTCCACTTCCGCTACAGTCAAGCCCTCATTCTCACCATAAAACTCATCCACTTCAAAGATATGCTCTCCACTTTTCACCAAATACCGGATTTTATCAATCACCCCAGGCTCACACAGTTTCATCAACTCTTCGGCCTCTTGCAAACTGATCTCCTTCTCCCACTCATAACGACTTGTACCGGAGTCATTGGAAGCCCCTTTGATAGTAAGATACCCTTTATTATCCCGAATACGCACCCGGACAGTTCTTCCACGAGCACTACAGATATAACCTTGCACAATATGACTATGCGCATAAGCCTCTAGTTTATAACTGTCATCCTTTACTAAAAATTTTCGTTCTATTTCTTGTCCCATAGCGTTTTAATATATAAAAAAGCCCCGCAAAGAATAACCTCAGCAGGACTTCACTATTTCTTCTTCTTCTGTTTTTATCCATACATGGCATAGCCTACCATAATAACAAGGGCTAATACGATTAATCCGATGAACAGACCTTTTACAATCCTATTTGCTTTCTCTTCTTCCCGCTTACTATAAGCAGCTTTCTTATTCTTTCCCATAAGTATTTCATTTTTAAGATTAAACCATCTCCTTTGAATATCCCAAAAGTACAAAGTTTCTAGAAGAAAACAAATAAATTACGAAGAAATTACTAATTCTCCGAACCGGAAAACTCCATCAAGTATGCCTTGATAAAGCCATCAATCTTTCCATCCATCACTCCGTTCACATCCGAAGTTTGAAAATTAGTACGATGATCCTTCACACGACGGTCATCAAAGACATAACTGCGTATTTGTGATCCCCATTCAATCTTCTTCTTGCCTGCCTCCACCTTGGCCTGTTCTTCCATGCGGTGCTGCAATTCCTTATCATATAAAATTGAGCGCAACTGGCGCATCGCATTTTCCTTATTCTTCGGCTGGTCACGGGTTTCAGTATTCTCAATCAAGATTTCCTCTTCCTCACCGGTATATGGATCTTTATATTGATAACGCAGACGTACTCCTGACTCCACCTTGTTCACATTCTGTCCGCCAGCCCCCCCCGAACGGAAAGTATCCCAAGACATACGGGCAGGTTCAATTGTCACTTCAATACTATCATCCACCAACGGCGTTACAAACACAGAAGCAAAAGAAGTCATCCGTTTCCCCTGAGCATTATAAGGAGACACGCGCACCAAGCGGTGAACTCCATTCTCACCTTTCAGATAACCATACGAAAAACTGCCCTCAATATTCATTGTCACCGTCTTGATTCCGGCCTCATCCCCATCCTGAAGATTAGCCACGCTCACTTTATAGCCATTGGTCTCCGCCCAACGCATATACATACGCATCAGCATGGAAGCCCAATCCTGACTTTCAGTACCACCAGCACCACAATTAATTTTCAATACACAATCCATTTGGTCAGCCTCCTGGCGAAGCATATTCTTCAGTTCCAATGCCTCCACCGCAGTGACAGCCTTTTGATATGCTGCATCCACTTCTTCTTCGGTAACCAAATCGTCTTTACAAAAGTCAAAAGCCAATTCCAGTTCATCTGCCATCGTCTTTACCTCACGGTAACCGTCGATCCATTTTTGCAGATCTTTGACCTTCCTCATTTGTGCTTCTGCTTTCTTGGCATCATCCCAAAAACCGGGCGCCTGCGTACGCAGTTGTTCTTCTTCCACCTGAACCAGTTTATTTTCTATGTCCAGATATCTTTCAAGTGCCGCAGTACGTTCTTTTACGTCTTTCAGTTGCTCTATTGTTATCATCTTGAGAATTTTTGCATTTCAGGATGCAAAGATAGTGGAAATCTATTCATTTTCCCATTATTCTTCATACATCTTTTCTATTTCGGCAGCATAGTTCTTGTTCAGCACATTACGTTTTATTTTCAACGTATTGGTCAGCTCACCACGCTCCATACTGAAAGGATGGGGCAACAAAGTAAACCTCTTGATCTGTTCATAATGTGCAAACTGCTGCTGCAGTGTATCAATTCGCTCTTTAAACAAATCGATAATTTCCGGTTTCTGCAACAGTTCCTCCATACTTTCATAGCGAATACCTTTTTTTGCGGCATACTCTTTCACCAGTTTATATTCAGGAATAATCAAAGCAGAAACAAATTTACGTTCATCGGCAATAATAGAAATCTGATCGATATAACGGTCTACCACCAATTTGGCTTCAATGGCTTGAGGAGCGATATACTTTCCGTTTGAAGTTTTAAACAAGTCCTTGATACGCTCTGTAAGGAACAAATGCTCATCTTTTATATAACCCGCATCACCGGTATGGAACCATCCGTCTTCAGTAAACGCCGCCTTCGTAGCAGCTTCCTTTTTATAATAGCCATGAGTGATTCCTTCACCACGTAACATTATTTCGTTATTCTCCCCTATTCTGACCTGCACATGGGGCATGATACGCCCCACCGAACCAACCACATGGTCATTATCATTCTCACAAGCAACCGTTGCAGTAGATTCCGTCAATCCATAACCGGCTACCATATTAATTCCCACCGACAAAACAAACTCCTGTACAGCCGGTGGAATAGCCGCACCGGCAGTAGGGAAGAAACGCCCGTTTTCAATGCCAATAGTCTTTTTCAACAAGCTATAGATCGTTTTCTCATAAAATTTATATTTCATGTGCAATACAGGCGGAGGAGTCAGCCCTTTGTACACATAATCCAAATTATGTTCACGTCCCACTTTAATAGCATCCAGCATCAACTTCTTTTTCAATCCGGTTGTCTCATTGATTTTTTCTTGCACGCCGGCATACACTTTCTCCCAAAAACGGGGAACACTACACATAGCCGTAGGACGGATTTCCTTTATTGTTTTCTGGATATCAGCAGGACGCAAGTTGATAGACAAAGTACACCCCATCGAAAGGCACCAGCAAGTCCATGCACGCTCAAACACATGAGTAAAAGGAAGGAAATTCATAATCACATCCTGATCACCCAATTGAGGGAAACGTTCATCATGTGCCGGAATGGCCGCCTCATAGCAAGAATGATGCAACATCACCCCCTTGCTGTCTCCGGTTGTTCCACTGGTATAAAGAATATTGGCAAGATCACCATTACCCGACTCTGAAGTACGCTTGTCTACCTCAGCTTGATGCGGATGCGCCTCACCCAATTTCAGAAAGTCATCAAAATAAATGGAAGTCTGGTCCCGCTCATCACGCTTTACCTCCCTGTCGAAAATTATAATCTGTTTCAGTTGGCTTCCCAGTAGCATAACCCGGAACGCCACATCATATTGCAACTGTTCACCTACAAAAATATAACGTATTTCGGCATCACCTACCATATAATGTACCTGCGCCTCGGAACTGGTAGCATAAAATGGTACAGTAACAGCCCGTACCCCAAAAGCTCCAAAGTCCACATACAGGCATTCCGGTTTATTTTGAGAAAAAACTGCTATATTTTCCTGTATGCCTATACCTAATTCTATCAATGCATTCGAAACTGTTTTTACAGTTGCGGCAAACTGGTTCCAAGAAACCGGAATCCATGTTTCTGTTTTATAATCGCGGTAACGCAACGCTACACGATCACCATATTTCCCTGCCTGACGTTGTATCAGGACAGATAAGAAAGAACTACTCATTCCAAAGATTTATTTTTAATTCATCGGCAAAGTTATCGTTTAATTTGGAATTATCCTCTATAAACAGGCATTAATTTTCCCAATTAGTCAAAGAGTTAGAAGAAATCAGCCGAAAGATTTAGTTGCATATCTAACTTAATTACCTACTTTTTTCATCACCGTTTACCACGCAAAAATAGTATCTTTGCAACACATTAAATTATTAAAATCAAGATGATTGATATAGAATATTACACTTCCGAAGCAACCACATTGCTGAATTCGTTAATCGGTATCCCCTCATTGAGCCGGGAAGAAGAAGCTGCCGCTGACTTTCTGCAGAACTATATTGAAGAAACAGGTATCATGACCGGTCGTTCGGGCAACAACATTTGGTGTATCAGTCCGATGTTCGACCTCAACAAACCGACTATTTTACTAAATTCCCACATCGATACCGTAAAACCGGTAAACGGATGGCGGAAACATCCTTTCACTCCGAAAGCCGAAAACGGAAAGATTTACGGTTTGGGAAGTAATGACGCCGGCGCCAGTGTAGTATCCTTATTTCAGGCGTACCGCCATCTCTCTACAACCGAGCAGGCATACAATCTGATCTTTCTTGCCTCATGTGAAGAAGAAGTTTCCGGAAAAAACGGAATAGAAAGCGTATTGCCCCAACTACCTCCCATCACCTTAGGCATAGTGGGTGAACCGACAGAAATGCAGCCTGCTATTGCCGAAAAGGGATTGATGGTGCTGGATGTTACCGCATACGGCAAAGCCGGACATGCCGCACGCAATGAAGGAGTGAATGCTATCTACAAGGTACTGGAAGACATTCAGTGGTTCCGTGATTATAAATTCCCAAAGGAATCTTCCCTGCTGGGGCCTGTCAAAATGAGCGTGACACAAATAAATGCCGGCACGCAGCATAATGTCATCCCCGATACTTGTACTTTCGTTGTGGATATCCGCAGTAATGAATGTTACTCTAACGAAGAACTATTCAAAGAAATAAGTGCCCATCTAAAAAGCGAGGCGAAAGCTCGTTCTTTCCGCTTGAACTCATCTCATATCAGTGCCGAGCATCCCTTTGTGAAATGCGCGGTAAAACTAGGACGTGTACCTTTCGGCTCTCCTACTTTGTCCGATCAGGCGTTGATGAAGTTCCCGTCTGTCAAAATCGGTCCGGGAAAGTCCTCCCGTTCACACACGCTGATGAATATATCATGGTTTCGGAAATTGAGGAAGCGATAAGGCTTTATATCGAGATGCTGGACGGACTGGTGCTGTAAACGACTTACAAAGACGCTATTTCCCCTATAGACAGACCGGTAACCTGTGCAATTACATCAAATGCAATACCGGCCTGTTTCATTTTTTTGCATTCTTGAAGCATTCTTCCTTACGACCTTGCTCAAGACCTTTTTCAAGGCCCTCTTTAAGACCTTCCTCACGCCCTTTTTTCAACTGGGTGGACATCACGCTGTACCAGTCGCGGAAATTCTTCAAACTTTCCCAATACTCGCCTAATTCCTTAGGATTGAACTTAGCTATCTCGCAGCCTCGAAAAGTTCCTTGTTCATTGCCGTGCCGAAAAGCAGCTTGAAGCCGAAATCGGTATAAGGGTTGATGTATTTATCCTGTATGCCTTCTGTTCCCATATCTATCCGAGGTTTAATAAGTTATGATACAGGATAAAAGTAATCAATATACTGCAATTCCCCGTCTTAAAAGAAAGATTTAACCATTTATCATTCATAGTAGCAACATATCCTCATCATAACAATAATTTATATCTTTCATTCCCCTTTTCTAGATAAGGTTTAATAATTCCTCATTATTCCATCTTTCAGCATATTCACTGCTTAAGTCTGCCGTGATACACTCGTGCTTATTTTCCCCTTTTTGTAAACCGATAACTCTAATGTCAGGAATAGTTTTAGCATACTTTCTTATTGCGAGTTCCAATAAAATTCCTAAGCTTATCGATTTCATATTAGGCGGATAAAACGGTTCCGCACTTTGAGCATCATTTAAACAGGAAAAAATAACATCTATTGCCTGTTCCCACGTAATAAAAAACCGGGTAGCTTCAGGATCTGTCAATATAAGCTCCTTCCTATTTTCTAATGCATACTTCCATTTTACCAAAACAGATCCTGTAGAATGTAATACATTTCCATAACGAACGATCCTATAAGCGCAATTCGATCCGTTTATTTGTTCAAAATCCTCAAAAAGATTCTCCATAAGCAATTTAGTAGCCCCATACGTTCCTGAAACTTGAACAGCTTTATCAGTGCTTGTTGCCAGAATAAATTTTATGTTCTGCTCCTCAACAGTTATTTTAAGAAGATTCAACGTACCAAGAATATTAGTCTGAACAGCTTTCAGAGGATGTTCTTTTGCCAAAATGACATCTTTAAACGCAGCCAAATGAAATATCCCATCACAACCATTCAATGCCTTTTTCAATAAAAGATAATCTTCAATGGGGCATGGAAAGATTTGAACGCCTTTAAATTTCTCCCTCAGAGCAATCAGTTTTCCTTCATTCCTGGCTATCGCATGAATAGTATGTCCTTGGGTAATCAACCGTTCTATCAATTTCTCAGCCAAATAACCGGTAGCCCCCGTTACTGCAATGGTTCCCATACTCAAGCTATTTTTTATCATTCATCAACACATCCCTCGCAACATAAGGCTGTGGAGAAAACTCAACAGTCAACACATTCGACTCTCCTAAAGCTGTTAATGTATGGACGCACCCCGGTAAAGTCCTTACCAAATCCCCCTTTTCCCAAATCTCTTCTATTACAGCCTCACTATCATCATATTTCTGAAAAGTAGCCTGCATACGCCCCTGTAAAATAAGCATATATTCCACCTTTCTAAAATGATAATGATTACCTCTGAGAACCTTTGGGACGAATTGCAAGAATCCTATATATTTAGCGGCTTCCACCGCTGGAATTGAAGCACTCAAAGTAGTATCCTCGCCAATTACAAAACCAGTCCCCGCCTCCAGCAAGCTATAATTTTTCACATTCCCTACGGATTCCACTTTTATCAAATCCCTGACAGTTATTTCATCAAACATTTTTTTCGATTGCTCACGCACGTCAATTTTACATAATCCGGCACGATATTTTAATAAAAACAATTTATGATGAGGAGCAAGATTCTCCAATCTCAAACACTCATCCATATCCAGCAAGACAAAAGATTCACCTTCCAAAATACGGATATCCGCTGCATCGTCCATCAAATAAGTATGATGAATATATTCCCATCTATCATAGTCTGCTCTATACTCAGACCCCAGATAGGTTATAGAACTAAAATGTACCTTTGAGGATTTCTTGTGTTCAAATTCTTCCTTCAGTTCTCTGATAATACCGTCTAGAGGGGTTTCCTCCTCCTCAAGGTAGCCAGAAACAAGAGAATAACATTCGGAGTACTCTATATCCGGATTCTCATCTCTTTTTTGCAACAATACTCTATTATCTGTTGTAGTAATAATCGCAGTAGTCGAATCCATCATCTTTTTCATCTTCATTATTTTTTAAATTTTCATTCTGTTGTATTTTCACCACACCCACGTGATGAATAATATTTTCCTTATTCAGCATATCAGTATAAATAGCATGGTTTAACACTATAATAAGCAACCAAATAAGAGACAATATGGCAAAAAAAGGTTGAGTGTATGATTTCAGCCATAACTCCCAAGATTTTTTCTCTCTTTTCAAATTAGAAGGAATCTTTGTGAAAAGTTTCACATACTCATCCGGAAAAGTCTTTTCCGCTTCACATAACATATTCTTCCAGTGCTCATGATAACTCCATAATCTCTGCATTACGTAAATAGACCATATTGAGAATGACAATCCTCCAAATGCAATAATAAATGTCAGGTATTCAGAAGTTTGGCATACAGAGTTAAACAAGACGGTTTCCAATCCGAATAAAGAAACATTTATTCCGAACATAATATTAAAACGGCTCCAGATACCAGCTCCTTCATACTGTAATTGACCAAGAAGGTGAGTATAATGTTCCATTAATTTAGTGTTCTGCAAGGAATCCCTATCATTTACCGCCTTCTGATGATCCACATCCGCATAAAAGTTTATACCGCATCGAACTAATTTCGTCATTATATCAAGAATCTATTTTTATAATAAAAAAGGAGAGGATATTCCTCTGTTATCAGATTCATATCCCCTCCTCGCTTGAGGTTATCAAGAAGAAAGCATATCAAATTTAAACTATACTTCCTATCTTAGCCCAAATGTTTACTGTACTTTTCTTGTTACAGTTACCTTGAATGTCTTGGTTACAACACCCCAGTTATGAGTATAAGTAATGTTCAAGTTTACATCATGAGTATATACTGTACCTGTCGGAGTTCCCTTCCAAGTAAGAGTTGCAGTAGCTGCATCATAAGTAAAGTCTTTTTCATTCTCATCCAAAGAAATTTCCAATCCTGTAGCTTCAGCAACAGCATTACCAGCAGCATCTTTTCTATACAATGTTTCAGCTATGGTTTCTTCAGCAGCAATCGTAGCGGCATTGTATTTTACCAATACATTTTTAACAGCATCTTTCAATGTCAGTTCAGTCCATTTCTTCTTGTCTGCTGCACTTAAAGCATTAATCAAATCGATAATCTTAATCTGATCGTTTGTAGCCAATGCCGGATTATTATACTTCAAGTCTACTATTGCAGAGAATTCTAAGATAGGTTGTTCCACCTTCCAGTCTTCAGTTGCAAACAATACACGCTTAGCAGAACCAGCTGTAGCATCATAGATATCAACTTTCAAAGTTCCAACCTTAGCCAAATCTACACGCGGAGTAAAGGCAATCTGATTAGTGCTAGTCCATTCAATGTTATTTTCTTTCATCATTTCCTGAACATAAGCATTCTGCTTCTTATAATCCAATTCAAACTCAACTGTCGCATCTTCAGGAACAACATTGTACATCTTGTCGAATTCTTGAGATTCCATGATGAACTTGCTATAAGCACCGCCAGTTTTTGTCCATGTACCGATAATAGTACGACTCTTGTATTCATCCTTGATAGGACAATCAAAGTTATAGGTTACAGAGAAGTTATCTACAGAAACCTTGAACAGTTTGTTTACGAAGCTGTTGTAAACACCATACGGTGTGTTCACTCCGTTAGTCATTTTCTCGGTAGCTCCCCAACCAGGATAATAAGAAGAAGCTCCAGCCAACAAGGACATATTCTTGAACTGTACAAAGTCAGCACCCGGTGTCAAAATCAAGAACAAAGAGTCTTTGTCAGCATTGTTTCCACCGTTCTTATAATACAAGACAGCTTCATTTTTAACCGTTTCAAGATTTTTAGCCAAGTCTGTAACTTTTGCAGGAATATTAGTCGATAAATTGTTATTTTGATAATATTGATTACAGTTATCAGATATTGATTGATAACTTAACAACTTGCCACCAGCATCATATACAGGCTTGTTCAATGTAATGAATGTGCAATATTCCTGATTTTTATTAGAAATAACATCACGACCTTCAATAGCAGCCTCAAAGTTACGAACATCCAAAGTAATGATCCGAGCTTTTGAGCTATTGTATGCAAATGCAAAGTTTTCCTTAGCATCCAACGGTTTCAAAGCAACGGTTCCGAATACAGGATTAACAGCAGGACGAACAGCCTTGATGAATACTACATTTCTCACCTCGTATTCTTTAACACCTTCTTCCTGTGGTTTAACTGTAGTAGTCACTTCTATTGCAGCATATTCATCAATAGCAGATGCCTGGTTAGTCGATTTTACAGACAAAACATTATCTTTAAAATCAAAGATACCCTGACGAGTTTTAATAGGTTGTCCATTAAATGTATAATCCTCATTCTGATCCAACAATCTGAACACTCTGGTATATGAAATATTGGTTGACTTCAACCATACTTTTGCTGCTCCGGAAATGTAAGCGTCAATAGAATCATTTACATTATAAACACCTTGATAGTCAAAGCATCCATAAGATTTACCATCATAAGAAGCACCATCTGCATTGATTATTGCAGGGTATTCATCTTCTTTCATATTAGTAGAGGTAAAAGCATTTACAATGCTCTTTACAGATGCATGTGTTCTACTTACCGTGAAATAATCGGAAGCTGATGTATATTGACCATACATAGTTACATCCAATGAGGTTGCATAGGTATTATTTCCAATACCTTCATTCGGTAAAATAGCAAGGCTCAAAATACCGTTTTCTAATTTTGCAGAACCTTCCATATAGGTCAAAGCAGGAGCAACACTACGAACCTGATACGTATCAACAAAGGAGAATTTCGCATTATTCAATGAGAAATCACCCGGATATACCTTGAATGAAGCATAAGCAGGAACAGATGCAAACAAAACATCCTTATCCGGGTTAAAACTTCCTTCATTTTCCTGCCAATAGATATCATAAGCCTTACAAACATCACTATAATCATCAACAGCCTGTTTTCTGTAAACCACAGTCTGCAACCCTTTGAATGCAGAACCTTCCTGCAGCAAAGTATAGTTCTGTCCGTCGATAGTCACAATTACAGTCTTGCTTTCAGCATCTACAGCAATGTTAGGAAATTCATTGTTCTGCTTCAAATCAGTAACTTTGTCACCGATCTTGATGTATTCCACACCGTCCACTGTCACCCAAGACACGTTTGAACCAACGGCTTCACCATCCTGACCTCTGGCCGGAACTTTGTTACCTTCGGTATCTTTCACATCCACCCAAGTAGCACCTTTGTCTGTGCTAACCTGCCAGTAATTGCCTTCCACACGGAATTCAGGGATAACAGTAGTACCATCTGCTCCATTAGTACCATTCTTGATAGTAATTTTGGAACCGTCAGTGAAAACCAGTTCATATCCACCGGTAACCTCATTACATGACTGAACGAATTTACCTGCCTTAATTGCCGAGTCAAGACTTGCAATGGTTTCCTTGACTTCGCTCAATTCCTTGTCGATGCGGTCAATGTCATCATCATAGTCCTTACAAGACACAAATGTTCCTGTTGACGAAACCATTAAGGCTCCGAACAGGATTGCACTTAAAAACTTTTTGTTCATAATAGAAAAACTTTAAATTTATAAATTTAAAAACTAAAATTGGTTATACATATTAACTTCATTATTAATAGCTTAGCTAGTTTATCACCTGTAAATACCGTTTCCTCCTTTCCCTGGACTGATAAGATAAAGGTGATATGCCCACAATACGACTGAAAGCCGAGTAGAAAGCACTTTTAGAGGCGAAACCACAACTACAGGGCAAGTCATTCAATGTGCAACGACCGGAATCAAGAAGTTCTTTGGCATATTCCACGCGATAGCTGTTCACAAGTTCCTTCAAGTTGCAACCAAAATACTTATTCACTACATTACTCAGGTAGGTCTGGTTCGTTTCAAGCAGTTCACTCAGTTTTTTCAGAGAAAGCGAGGTGTCAAGGAATACCTGACGTATCTCAAGCTGGTACAATATACCTTTATATATATTGCAATCCACCTTGCGAATGTCTGTTCCCTTTCCGGCAAACTCCTCTTTCCATTGCCGCTCGGCGGCCTTGAAAAGCAAAGTTTTCTGCCGCTCGGAAGTAGCGGTCGTGCGTTTACGTCTCAGAAATAGATATTCCATCTGCTTTATGTTGTTTTCATTTAGTTATACCGCTTCAAAGACCAGGTATATTCTATATATAAAAAGGTCTTAAAAACGACATTTTTTGTAGATCTCTTGATAAGAGATCTACAAAAAGCATTAACACACATTATATCAACATATTACAGAGCTGTTGAAACGGAATAAAGAAGAATATAAATAAGTGAGAGAACTATTTTTTTATATAAATTCCTATTTTTTTTGCCAAAAATGTATTAGTTCTCAAAACTTTGCTTATTTTTGCACAGAAAATATATATCTCTTATCAAGAGATATATAAATCGGGTCATGTAAAAGCGAAGCATAACAAACTGAAAGACAGAATATTGCTACTTATAAAGAGTTTATGTTAGCTTTAAAAGGAGAAAAGTTCATCATTTTAACTTTTTTTGTTTCATCAAAGAGAAATCCATCAACCAGTTTTTTTAAAGTTCTACTATAAAAGTCCAGAAGCATTTGGAATTATTATGGAAATGACAATAGATCGAACCCTGTTGCATAAACCTTTTCTATCTCCTGATTAAACCTTTTTATACGGATGTATTCTATCTCCATAGCCTTTGGAGCTATCTCCATAAGCTTTGGAGTTATCTCCCAAGGCTATGGAGTTAACTCCAAAGGCTTACGGAGATAGAACAAACAGGAAAAAAAACTTTAACCATACGGCGGGAAAGGTTTAGAAATATAGACAAGAGCTTTTAAGGATGAATCTGATTACAAAGCTACGCATTCCTTAAGCAGGGAGGAAAAGTCCCCAGACTGCCTTCTTATAAAAAAGCGAAACAACATATTGGCAGGAAGATATACATCTGACTACATGTATGTTATATAGCAACAAGTCGAAATGCTAAAGTGAGGGCATATATCCAATCCCAGTCTTTACTTTTGCCTGTCATACAAACCATCCATAAAATTACGAACGCTCGTACAGGGGGGTATCACAAACAATTGTATGAAATAAATCCCCACTAAATTTCTGCTGACCCAAAAGCCGGATAAGCCCTCATTCAGCAGGCTGAAGGATTTATATCCGGATGAAGGAAATAAAGTAAAAATGGTTCATCATAAACAACTGAGTAACAATATATTACCTTACAATGAAGGATTTGAAGGAAAAAAACAGGTTATAGAGCCAAATCTTCTCTATAACCTGCATATACTCAAATCACCTTGAAACAATCAGAGAGTGATATCTTTCATTATCTTTTCTAATGCTCCGGCATTATGGTTCACATAATTTCCGGCAGCTTTCCCTGCTTGTTGCAAGCAAGCCTTATCCGACAAAAATTTGTCCATCAGCCGTTTAAAATCATCATAGCCAGTCACTTCAAAACCGCCTTTCTGCTCCAACAAATGTTGCGCCTCGCGAAATTTCTTGTTGTTAGGTCCGAATACCACAGGAATACCATATACAGCCGCTTCCAGCACATTATGAATTCCAACTCCGAAACCACCCCCAATATACGAAATCTCACCATATCGGTAAATGGAGGACAGCAATCCGTAACAGTCGATAATCAAACAATCGGCCTGTGTCACATTTTCTTCCGTAGCCTCGGTATAGCGGATGCACGGACGTTTCACCTTATCTAAAATCTCTTTCAAATGACTGTCGCTCACCACATGAGGAGCAATAACCAGTTTCATCTCAGGATGCTCATTGAAATATTTGATAAAAATATCCTCATCCGGTCCCCATGAGCTGCCTGCAACAAAAGTCAACGAGCCACCTTTGAACTTCTCCACCAGCGGAAGCTGCTTGGCTTGATGGCAGATATCCAGCACACGGTCAAAACGAGTATCGCCCACAACTGTCACATCGGTCACACCAATTGTTGCCAGTAATTTTTTGGAAACTTCATTCTGTACAAACAAATGAGCAAAAGTCCTCAGCACCTCACTATATCTCTTCCCATACCAACGGAAAAAAATCTGATTGGGACGGAAAATGGAAGATACGCTATAGGTGGGAATACCTCTCCTATGCAACTCATTCAAGTAATTCTGCCAAAATTCATACTTGATAAAAAACACCATACAGGGATTAGCCAATTCTACAAACCGACGGACATTACGCGGAGTGTCGAAAGGCAGATAGCAGACAAGGTCTGCCCCCTGGTAGTTCTTTCTCACTTCATACCCTGAGGGAGAAAAGAATGTCTGCAATATTTTATATTCGGGATGCTCCTTACGGATACGTTCTATCAAAGGGCGTCCCTGTTCGAACTCACCCAATGAAGCTGCATGAAACCAAATGTAACGGGCGTTTTTGTCTATCTTGTTACGCAAGATATCAAATACCTCCCGGTGTCCTTTTACCATTTTGGCAGGCTTGGCACTGAACAGGCCGGCAACCTTCACCCCGAATAGATAAATATAGATGACTAAGTTATAAATCATAACTACCGGCTATTACTTGAGCACTTCCACAGCCCGACGAATGCGTCGCAATGTTTCTTCTTTCCCTAAAACGGCTGAAATATCAAACATATGCGGGCCTTTACCCTCACCTACCAAGGTTAAACGGAAAGCATTCATTATATTACCCAAGTGATAACCTTTATCTTCTATCCATTTCATGACCACAGCTTCCTGGTTCTCCAGCGAGAAGTCGTCCAAGGCCTCCAACACGTCCGCCAACTCCAGCATACGTTCGGGAGAGTCCTCTTTCCAACGTTTTTTACGGGTCTTCTCATCATATTCCGTAGGAGCGACGAAGAAGAATTTGCAAGTTTCCCACAAATCCTTGATAAAACTTACACGATCTTTCATCAAACCTACCACGGTCACTACTTTATCCATAGGAGCTTCAATGCCGTGCTCTTTCAAGATCGGCATGAAAAGCCCGGCTACTTCCTCATTGCTTTTCTTCAATATATATTCATGGTTAAACCATTTTCCTTTTTCAAAGTCGAATTTCGCTCCGGCTTTGCTGCAACGGTGCAGGTCGAAAAGCTTCACCAGTTCATCCAAAGACATCAGTTCCTGGTCATTGCCCGGATTCCATCCCAACAGGGCAAGGAAATTGATAACAGCTTCGGGCAGGTAACCCGACTCACGATAACCGGAAGACACCTCACCGGTTTTGGGGTCGTGCCATTCCAACGGGAAAACAGGGAAGCCAAGACGGTCACCATCACGCTTGCTCAGTTTACCGTTACCATCCGGTTTCAACAACAAGGGAAGATGTGCGAACTCGGGCATGGTATCCGCCCAGCCGAAAGCCCGGTACAGCAGGACATGCAACGGAGCGGAAGGCAACCATTCCTCACCACGGATTACATGGGAAACTTCCATCAAATGGTCGTCCACAATGTTTGCCAAATGATAAGTAGCAGTTCATCCGCCGATTTATATAAAACTTTATCATCTAAATGGAAGAATTGATCACTACCTCGCCACGGATAATATCATGTACGTGTACATCTTCATTCGGTTCAATCTTGAAACGTACCACATATTGCTTCCCATCGGCAATCAGTGCATCCACTTCTTCTTTCGGCAGAGTCAAAGAGTTACGCATAGACATACGGGTAGAAGCATCGTACTGGAAATTAGAGATTTCCTGACGTTTGGCATCCAACTCTGCCGGAGTATCGAAAGCAATATACGCCTTATCGCTGTCAAGCAACACCTGTACATATTTCTTATAAATATCACGACGTTCAGACTGACGGTAGGGGCCGTAGTTACCACCAAAGCTGACTCCTTCGTCGAAGTTTATCCCCAACCACTTAAACGACTCAATGATATATTCTTCCGCACCCGGAACAAAGCGATTTGAGTCGGTATCTTCTATACGGAAAATTAAATCTCCACCATGCTGGCGAGCAAACAGATAGTTATACAAGGCTGTGCGCACACCGCCGATATGCAACGCTCCCGTCGGCTCGGAGCAAAACGAACTCTTACTTTTCTTTCTGACATTGTTGTTTTATATAAAATACGCTGCAAAATTAATCTAAATTTCCCGATTTTTTCGTATTTTGCGCGCAAAATATACGATTATGAGAAGTTTCAAGACCAGCAAACGGTTTTCATATAAAAATTTGATTTATAAAAGCCTTATTTTCATTGCCACAGTATCGGTAATAGTCTACTTTTTGCCCAATGAAGGGAAGTTCAACTATCAATTTGATATAAACAAGCCTTGGAAATACGGACTGTTACAGGCATCTTTTGATTTTCCGATTTACAAAAACGATCTGCAAGTACAAAAGGAACAGGACAGCATCCTGGCAGACTATCAACCTTATTTCCAAATAGACAAGGAAGCCGAAAAAAATGTCCTTTCCAAATTAAGGGAGGATTACAACAAGACCTTACGCCATTCACTGCCGGGCACGGACTATGTGCGTTATATTGAACGCACATTAAAGGCACTGTATGAGGACGGAATCATTGCCGGAAATGACTTGAAGCGTATGGAGGAAGACAGTATCATTGCCATACGGCTGGTAGACAAGAATGTAGCTACGAGCCGTTTTATCGACCAATTGTACACCGTGAAGGAAGCCTATGAATATTTGCTGAATGCGGATACCGCCCACTACAAAAAGAAGATATTACAACAATGTAATCTGAATGATTACATTACACCTAATCTGGTTTATGATGAAGAAAAGTCCGAAGCCGCGCAAAAAGATCTGCTCTCTAATATTTCATGGGCAAACGGCTTTGTGCTGAACGGACAAAAGATTATTGACCGTGGAGAAATTGTTGATGAGCAAACTTACAATATATTGGAATCCTTACGCAAGGAATGGGAAAAACGCAGCGACTCGGTACAAGAGAAAAGACTAACATTGGCCGGACAAATATTATATGTAGGAATCTTCCTGTTCTGCTTCATGGCCTATCTGGAGTTGTTCCGGGCAGATTATTATGAACGAAAAGGAACACTCACCTTGCTATTTGCGCTGATTGTATTCTTCCCCGTCCTGTCTTCCATTATGGTGGAACAGAACTTGTCAAGTATTTACGTGGTTCCATTTGCCATGATTCCGATTATAGTCCGTGTTTTCCTTGACTCAAGAACGGCATTCATGGCACATGTCACTATCATTTTGCTTTGCTCCATCACTTTACGTTTTCCACATGAGTTTATATTGTTACAGGTAGTGGCAGGAATGGTGGCGATCTATAGTTTGAGAGAATTGTCCCAACGGTCGCAATTGTTACGGACGGCTTTGGTTGTATTTATCAGTTACGCTTTATTATATTTTGCTTTCGAGCTGATTCATGAAGATGATTTGACCAAGCTGAATACGCGCATGTACATCTATTTTATGATCAACGGTATTTTACTGCTGTTCGCCTATCCGTTACTATTCCTTTTGGAGAAAATATTCGGTTTTACTTCAGATGTGACTTTGGTAGAATTGTCAAATATCAACAATAGCTTGCTTCGGGAAATGTCCGAAGTAGCTCCGGGCACTTTCCAACACTCATTGCAGATGGCAAACCTGGCTGCTGCGGCGGCAAACAAGATTGGAGGTAAAAGCCAGCTGGTACGTACAGGAGCATTATATCATGATATCGGTAAAATGGTGAATCCGGCTTTTTTCACAGAAAACCAGTCGGGAGTCAACCCACACAAGAGTTTAAGTTATGAACAAAGCGCCCAGGTTATCATCAGTCATATTACCGACGGACTGAAACTGGCGGAGAAGCATAATCTGCCCAAAGTGATCAAAGACTTCATTAGTACCCATCATGGACGGGGACTGACGAAGTATTTCTACATTTCATATAAAAACGAACATCCTGACGAAGAAGTGGACCAGGAAAAGTTCCGCTACCCCGGTCCGAACCCGTTCACCAAAGAACAGGCCGTCCTGATGATGCAGACTCTGTAGAAGCGGCTTCACGCAGCCTGCCGGAGTACACGGAAGAAAGCATCAGCACACTGGTAGATAAGATTATTGACACACAGGTATCTGAAGGGTATTTCAAAGAATGCCCTATTACGTTCAAGGATATAGCAACAGTTAAAGCGCTGTTTAAAGAAAAGCTGAAAACGATGTATCATACTCGTATCAGTTATCCGGAACTAAAGAAGTAAGTAATCCAGCACAAGCATCTTCCAATATATCAAGCACGTTCTCGAACCCTTGCGCACCGCCATAGTAAGGGTCGGGAACATAGTCTGCCACCTTGGTGCGGCAATAATCTGTCATGCGATGGATTTTCTTTTCCGTTTCCAGATCGGGAGCACGTTCCATCAAGTCCTCTATATTACGGTCGTCCATACCGATGATCATATCAAAATGATAAAAATCTTCCGTACAGACAGGACGGGAACGATGGGTCAGATTGTAACCGCGGCGGGAAGCATGCATCCGCATACGGCTGTCGGGCAATTCCCCTCTATGATAACTCAGGATTCCGGCAGAATCCACCTCTATCTCGTGTTCCAGTCCTTCTTTCTTTATGAGAGTACGCATCACTTCTTCTGCCGAAGAAGACCTGCAAATATTACCAAGGCAGACAAAAAGTATTCTTTTCATATATAATCTACAAATGGAGATATTCTTTAAATGATTTCACATCACGGTTCATGATCAGCTCTTCAGGAAACCCGGTAAGCTGCAACAATTCATACAAATTATCGTAACGGGCTATATCAAACGAAATATGCGCGTCACTTCCCAAGATGACCGGAACTTCATATTTCTTGCATAAACGGAGAATGGTGAGGTTGTTCTCACGGGCATCGGGCTTGTTACGGGTGGCTTTAAAGAACTGTTATTTATTTCCAATAAAGTATGGTGTTCTTTGGCTGCCAATACCATCGGTTCAAAATGCAACGCTGCCGTACCGTCTCCCGGGTGACTGATAATATGAATAAAAGGATTACTGATAGCCTGCACCATTCCATGAGTGTTTTCTTCTATCGTTCCATATTCATAACACAAAGAGTGGATACCTGCAATACGGATATCAAGCATCTTCATATAGTCCTCGTCCAAATCGAGGTTTCCTTTACCATCCAGAATGTTAATCTCAGCCCCCAGCAACAGCTCCACCCCATACATCCGGCGGGGAACCACATGCAAGTTTCTAAAATAAATAGGATGGCAAGTACCGGGAATACCGGGCGAATGTTCCGTTATCCCTAAAACTTTCAATCCCTTACCGGCGGCAGCTTGCGCCATTTCTTGTAAAGTACTGAATGCATGCCCGCTGGCAATGGTATGGGTATGTACGTCTAATTCTATCTTCATCTTTATTTTCGTTTATCTTTTCTATTATCATCCAGTGCATGGACCAGTTACTGTGGATCTACATCATAATATACTAACAACGAACGGAAACGTTCATCTTCCAATATGGCACGTTGCACGGCAAGCAGATAATCACGCACTTTCTTTATAGAAGCATTCTGCTCCACTTTCACAATCATTTTCTTTATAAATAAGGTCTGGATACGGGCCACCGGCGGTTTGTCCGGGCCCAATACCCTGTCGCCCAATCCGGAACGGAGCTGTGCTGCCATGGTATCCGCCGCCAGATCCAGAACGTCTTCTTTGCGATGTTTCAAATATACATAAATCAAACGATAGTAAGGCGGATACTTAAACATCTGCCGTTCTGCCAATTGATCGTAGTATAATTGTTCATAATCATTATGTATCACTTGATGAATAACAGGCAAATCCGGCGATTTGGTCTGAAGGATGACCAGTCCTTGCTTATTTTTACGCCCGGCACGTCCTGCCACTTGGGCCATCAGTTGGAAAGCACGCTCATAGCTCCGGAAGTCCGGGAAGTTCAACATCGTATCCGCATTCAGAATCCCCACCACACTGACATGATCAAAGTCCAATCCTTTGGATACCATCTGAGTACCAATCAGTATATCCGTCTTCCCTTGTTCAAAATCCGCAATAATTTTCTCGTATGCGGTACGAGTACGAGTAGTGTCCAAGTCCATCCGGGCAACTTTTGCTTCAGGAAATATCAACTTGATATCATCTTCTATACGTTCCGTACCGAAACCACGATGCATCAATTCCACTCCACCACATGCCGGACAGGAACGGGGAACCTGATAGGTATATCCGCAGTAATGGCAAGTCAGCTGGTTCAGCCCCTTATGATACGTCAGACTCACATCACAGTTCTTGCATTTAGGAACCCAGCCGCAGGTATGACATTCTATCATTGGAGCGAAACCGCGACGGTTCTGAAACAGGATAACCTGCTCCTTACGCTCTAATGCCTCTTTTATCTGCTTGACCAGCACCGGTGAGAAAGGCCCCTGCATCCGCTTTTGATGCGCCAGTTCCTTGATGTCAACCAGTTCTATATGAGGAAGCCTGATATCTTTATATCTTTCTTTCAATTCTACCAAGCCATACTTTCCCGAGGTAGCATTAAAGTAAGTTTCCACACCAGGAGTAGCCGTTCCCAACAGCACTTTCGCCTTGAACATAGAAGCCAGCATGATGGCTGAACTACGGGCATGGTAACGTGGGGCGGGGTCTTGCTGTTTATACGTATTCTCGTGTTCCTCATCTATGATGACCAGCCCCAAATTACGAAAAGGCAGAAAAATAGAGGAACGGACTCCGAGAATCACGTCATAGCTCTTCTCTCCCAACTGTTTCTGCCATATCTCCACCCGCTCAGCGTCCGGAAACTTGGAATGATAAATACCCAGCCGATGTCCGAACACCCTTTTCAAACGCTCAGTTATCTGAGTGGTCAGTGCTATTTCCGGAAGCAAATATAAGACTTGCTTTCCTGTTTTCAGCACCTCCTGAATGAGGTGGATATAAATTTCCGTCTTGCCACTGGATGTAACACCATGCAGAAGACACACATTTTTCTCTCTGAAGCATTGAAGAATGTTGCTATAGGCCTGTTGCTGCGCAATATTCAGCGGATTAATATCACCGGTATCCAAAATTCCTTTATCCAAACGTCCTATCTCCTGATGATAGACCTCAAAGACTTTCTTTTCGACCAATCCGTTAAAAACGGCAACAGAACCTCCTGACTTTTCAAGCAGCTCTTTCTTTGTTACTTCCTTTAAAGCATACCCTTTGGTTACCCAACCGGACAATTCCACATACTTCATTAATATCATCAATTGTTTAGGAGCACGTGACAATTCATTGAACAGCCGTTGTAAGTAAGCCTCATCCGCTTCTCCGTTCACCAATCTCACCCTCGCCTCAGTACGCGGTTTGTAATTACGTTTCAGTTCCTCCTTGACAAAGATGGCTTCTTTGTCCAACAAAGACTTGATGACAGTCAACACATTTTTCAGTCCGCTGTTTTTTTCCAACTGGGTTACACACTGTTCTGTATCCCGACTCAACAAATCTAGAATTTTCTGCTCTTTCTCCGGTAACGGTGCGGTGGTCTCAAAATCGGGATTATATTCCACCAACGTTTCGCTTTCCAGTTTCATACCCGAAGGGATAGCCGCCTTGTACACATCTCCTAATGTACAAAGATAATATTCCGCCAGCCATTGCCAGAACTCATATTGTTTCGGTAACAGTACCGGAGATGAATCTAGCACTTCAGCTATATCCTTCGTTTCATACCCCTCCGGGGCCGCATAATGTACATTTGTCACTATTGCCGTATAGAACTTTTTCTTTCCAAACGGAACAATCACCCGACAACCAATCTGTACCATCTCTTCCATCTCCTGAGGAAGGGAATAAGTGTATTGGTTGGCAATAGGTAATGGAACTATGACATCTACGAATTTTTTCATGGTGCAAAATTACAAAAAAGGAGGCATTCTTTACTGAATGCCTCCTTTTTATCTTTTATTAAATAAGGTTGTCTAGAACAAGTATGCCAAAGAAACTTGCCAAGTGTTGTTCTTTATCTTCACATCCTGAGTAAGTGGTTTACCATCAAGGATTATATTAGGGTCAGCATAAAGAGTGGCAGTATGCCCCAAAGCAAAATTATAATTCACGCCAAGCTGTAAATGGCGGATCAGTTTCACACCTGCCCCCACATTGAAGCTGGTGTTGTTCTTCTTCAGATCATAATTCATAAATCCTTTCTTATTACCAATATTGAAACCGAACTGAGGCCCGGCAGCAATATAAGCACCCAACATACTTCCAAGTCCGAAAGACCATTTCAAATTTACCGGAATCTCAATCGTTTTCAGTTTTGCATCGGTGGAATATCCCTTTGCAGCCAGTTCTGTCTGTGAATACAAAGCCGCAACATCCGCACCAATCCCAATAATGGCAGGGTGAATTCAGCCATCGGACCAATGAACCAACCGGTTTTATTATCTCCTTTTAAATCTGATTTCGAGAAACTAACCTTTGACAGGTTCAAGCCACCTTTTACTCCAAAGTGCAACTGAGCCTGAGCAGGAGCAGCCATCATCAAACATACAGCTACCATTAATACACTAATAATCTTTTTCATGTTTGTCTATTTTTAGTTTACGCCACAAAGATAAACACTTTTTCCATGTATAATGTTCAATCTCTCAGGAAAGTTACATTACGCTTTCCAATACCCCCTTCCAAGAAGAAATATCAAACAAAAAACGGACAGAATTTTTTATTCTGTCCGCTATGTTCTCTTTCTAATATTCTTCTTCGTTGAAAAAGAAATCCTCTTTGCTCGGATAATCCGGCCAAATATCTTCTATACTTTCATAGATTTCGCCTTCATCTTCCATCTCCTGCAAGTTTTCGATTACTTCCAACGGAGCGCCCGAACGCATTGCATAGTCAATCAACTCATCCTTTGTAGCAGGCCAGGGAGCATCCTCTAACTTCGAGGCCAATTCTAATGTCCAGTACATAGTTTTCTTATTTTTTAAGTAAATACTTTTCTTTTGTTCTCTAATTAGCCGCAAAAGTATAATAAATTATTTCATTTGCAACTTTTATCCCAAAAAATTTCATCTGTTTTAGTTAAATGATTTAACTTTCGGGTCAAAATGAATAAATAATCAGATAAACGGTTGACAAATGCTGTTACACGGGCATCTATGTCACATTCTTCAGCCAATGCAAGAATACGTCGCTCGGCACGGCGACACACCGTCCGGCAAATATGTCCAACGGCTGCTCCACGGTCACCTCCCGGCAGAATAAAAGCATTCAAAGGAGGAAGCTCATTGTCAATTACGTCAATTGCCTGCTCCAACATCCGGATGTCTTCATCCTCTATACGACTTTCCATACGCAAATCGATTTGTGTCTGATCCGTTGCCAGATACGAACCGACAGAGAATAATTTATTTTGTACACGAAAAATGATTTGCTTATCCTCCTCATCCGTCAAATACGTTTGCAACAATCCCAAATACGAGTTCAACTCATCCACTGTGCCATAGGCTTCAAGCCGTATATGTGTTTTCGGCACCCGAGTACCACCTACCAATGATGTGGTTCCCTTATCACCTGTTTTGGTGTATATCATGCTTTTCTTCATGGTTCTGGTTATAAAAAATTTACAATATAATGCTGTTTATATCTTGCTTTATCAAAAAAGACCAATCCTATGTCATACAAATCAAAAGTGATACCCGTCGACTCACTGGTTACAATTTGCTCCCACCATTTCCGTTTTTCCCTCGATTCATGAATTCCTCCGACAATAAAACAACTACGAGGTCCGGCATAAGGAAGTACCAGTTCAAAAACTTCTTTATAAAAAGGAGTATGCCCTATATGCAGACAATCTAATGTATGCACCTCCGACAGTTTCTCCTCCAGTTGTCGAGAAGTCTTTGTCCAATCCCTGCCTTTCAAGGTGACGGAATCCATGGTATGACACGCAGCCCGCATATATCCTATGGATGCCCCATTACCAATTCCCACTTCAATCAATGACTTTGGTCTGAAATAATTAACCAACCGGAATAGTAAACGGTTCACTTTTCTTCGATAATGTGGCAAATAAGCAGGAAATCCTCTTTCCTTCAATACCCGATAAGCATAATAGTGATATTTTTCATAAACGACAGAAGTAATCAGAAAAAAATCAGACGGAGAGTGTACTCCGTAACCACAACGGTGACGGAAGCGACTGCACCAATTCCATATACGATGAAGAAAAAACATATTTCTCGGCTTTATTAAGTAACACAAAGATAAAAGATTACCCGACAATATCGAAATAAAATGCTATTTTTGTTGCCAATTAGTTATTAAACCATTTATAAACAATGAAACACACACACTCTTTTATGTTATGGGCAATACTGGCCGTCTTGTTGCCTTTACAAATAACCCAGGCCACAGCTCCTCCCACTGAATTACAGAAAAGACTTCAAAATCTTCCGGACATCAGTGACATTAAACCAATGCAAAGTGATGCCTATCCGGAGAAATATGTATTCTTCATTAATCAACTATTGGATCCGCATCACCCCGAAGCAGGGAATTTTAAGCAAAGGGTTATTCTCTCGCATGTAGGTTTTGACCGCCCCACTGTACTGGTTACCGAAGGCTATGCCGCCCATTATGCCACCCATCCGCGTTATCAAGAAGAGTTATCCAAATTATTCAACGCCAATCTGGTATTCGTGGAATACCGTTACTTTGGTGAGTCCATGCCGAAGCCCTGCAACTGGGATTATCTCACGGTTGAAAATTCACTGTATGATTTGCATCATGTAACCACGACTTTGAAACAACTATACGATCAGAAATGGATAGCTACTGGAATCAGCAAAGGCGGACAGACTACGATGTTCTATCGCACTTACTTTCCCGATGATGTGGATATCTCCGTACCTTACGTAGCCCCCCTCAACAAATCATTGGAGGACGGCCGTCACGAACCGTTCATTGCCAATAAAGTTTCGACTCCCGAAAACCGGAAACGAGTTGAAAACTTTCAACTGGAAGTACTTAAACGCAAAAACCAGCTGTTGCCGATGTTCGAAAAATATTGCTCAGATAAAGGATATACCTTCCGCATTCCTATAGCCGAAGTATACGACTTCAATGTATTGGAATACTCATTTGCCCTATGGCAATGGGGAACTCCTGTAAATAAAATTCCGGAAACAGATGCCGATGATCACACTCTATTCAAGCATTTCATGGCTATTTGTGAGCCGGATTATTTCTCCGAACAATCTCCCTACCCTTCTTTCAATGTGCAAGCAGCCAAAGAACTGGGGTATTACGGATATGACATCAAACCTTTCAAAAAGTATCTGACGATAAAGAGTAGCCGTAACTATCTTCATAAGGTAATGTTACCGCCCGAACTGTCAAATCTCAAATTTGACAAGACACTATATAATAAGGTAGTAAAATTCCTGAAAGAGAATGATCCCGAAATGATCTATATTTATGGCGGCAATGATCCTTGGACAGCTTCGGGCGTTACTTGGCTGAAGAACAAGAAAAACATAAAAGTTTATGTGTTACCCGGCGGCAGCATACCACCCGTATCGGCAGCTTTGACACCGACACACAAGAAGAAATCAAGACACAGATCAATGCATGGCTGAATAAAGAATAGCAAAGAGACGAGGTAAAAAGCTTTTCCGCCACAGGCTACGCAGATTTTCACCGGTTATTTCCATTGAGAACCAACTGTTTAATATTGGGCTGGTGTCAATCTGAATAATCTGTGGCAGAATCTTGATTTTTATCATAAAGGCATATTGCCGTGCTTTTTAGGCGGATTGCTTTGGTTTTTGTTGTGACACATTTCCAAAGCCTGAATGAGTTTATAGCGGGTGTCACGGGGCATAATCACTTCATCAATCAAGCCGCGTTCTGCCG